>OGOC01000510.1_pt1 | contig 39319 bp, 32 predicted proteins | sample 1552561 | NCBI WGS metagenome assembly OGOC01 (sample SAMEA2580148, study PRJEB22360) | human gut metagenome | biome: human gut; feature: human-associated habitat; material: faeces | place: Denmark | collected 2008/2010
CGTGAAGACGAGGAAGGATTTCTTTATCCGCAAACAGACACGTCGAAATGTATAGGTTGCGGCCTATGCGAAAAAGTATGTCCGGTACTCAATCAGGGCGAAAAGCGGAAGCCGCTCCATGTATATGCGGCAAAAAACACAAAGACTCGGATTCGGCTGCAAAGTTCTTCGGGAGGTATCTTCACCCATATAGCGGAACAGATCATTCAGAAGAACGGCGTGGTTTTCGGTGCCCGTTTCGACGAGAATTGGGCTGTAGAACACGCCTGTACCGAAACGCTCGAAGGACTCGCGGCCATGCGGGGCAGCAAGTATGTGCAAAGCCGTATCGGCCGCACTTACCGGCAGGCGAAAGAATTTCTGGAATCCGGCCGTCCGGTGCTCTTTTCGGGCACTCCCTGTCAAATAAGAGGTTTAAAGCTTTTTTTGGCAAAAGAATATGAAAATCTATTGACTGTAGATTTAGTTTGCCACGGTGTTCCCAGCCCCGAAATCTGGCGACAATATTTACATGAAATAATAGCGACGGGGGGGGGCCGACATCCAAATTCCGAGTTGCGGTCCACATCCCAAATTACGGGCATCAATTTCAGGGACAAGACGACCGGATGGCAGTATTTCAGTTTGCGGTTCTCATTCCGCAGAGAGACCGGGTCCGGTCTTCCGGAGACGGCAGACGTGTCCAGAATACACTATAAAGATCCATTCTTTTACTGCTTCCTGTCGCATGTGACCGAAAGATATTCATGCTACGCCTGTCCGGCAAAAGAACTGAAAAGCGGCAGCGACATCACACTCGGCGATTTTTGGGGATTCCGCGGCACCAAGGACTTTCCGGATGACAACAACGGTATAAGTCTGTTGCTGATCAATACGGATCAAGGCAGCAAATATATTACCGGCACATTACGTTCGGAGCAATCCTATGAGAAAGTCATCAAACAAAATCCGATGATCACCGCCAGTCTTATCAAGGATCCGAGAAGAGATACTTTTTATAAGGCGGTTGCAAAGTCTTCGCTGCACCGGCAGAGCAAAAAACTGAGACTAATAAACAAAATCAAAAGATATGCGAATCGGCTTGCTGACCTTGCCCTTGGAAACAGGATACGGTAGCATATTGCAGGCATATGCGCTGAAAACGGTATTGACGCGGCAAGGGCACGAAGTCATACTCATTCGCCGTCTCGTTAAAAAAAAGCGGTTCAACGGCTGGAACATCTTAAAACGAAGTGTCAAAAAATACATATTCAGAAAACCTGCCTGCGTTTTCTACGACAAGAAAATCTACGACGAATACCCCGTAATTACACAACACACGCAACCATTTATCGACAAATGGCTGCAACCCTTTTCACCGGTCTATTATAACAGCAGTGCATACAAAAGCATCCGCGACTTAAAATGCGACGCCTACATCGTAGGTTCTGATCAGGTATGGCGCAAAGGGTGTATGGAGGAAATCAAAGATTATTACTTCTCCCCGATCGACGGCCGTACAGCGAAATTAATTGCCTATGCGGCGTCATTCGGTATCGACAAATGGGCATATTCGAAGAAAGAGACCCGATTCTGCACCCAGAAGCTAAAGGAGTTCACCGCAGTCAGCGTACGGGAAGATTCTGGTATGGAATTATGCAAAAGGCATCTCAACCATACCGCTGAACATGTTTTAGATCCGACAATGCTTCTGACACCTGCGGACTATCGAGCACTCATCGGCGAAGGAGGTGCCGAAAAGTACGCAAACAAAATAACGGCATTCATATTAGACCGTTCCGACGACAAACTGGCGGCGCTGAAAAAAGTCTCGAAAGTTTTAGCCATGGACTACAACTTTGCAGCGACGGAAACCGAAGACAGACTGGCCCCTCTCGAAAAAAGAATAGCGCCATCCGTAGCGGACTGGCTGAAGGCGATGTATTATGCCGATTATATTTTCACGGACTCCTTTCACGGCTGCGTTTTTTCCATTCTGTTCAACAAACCGTTCGTATTATACGTCAACAGAAACAGAGGCGTCGCACGATTCGAGTCGCTGTTGAAGCTGTTCAAGATAGAGAACAGAACCCTATCCGATTCAAACGGATTGGAGAGTTGCCCCATAAGACAATCCATAGACTGGAAGCCCATAAATGCGAAACTGGAAGAAATGCGTTCAAAATCCATGTGCTTCCTCGAAAATGCGCTTACTGCAAGAGACGAACAATAAAATCCGACTGATGAATATAACCTTTCTGCTACGTCTGTGGCCCGTATACGGCGGCGGAGAAACCGTAACGATCTGCCTTGCCAACGAAATGATAAAGCGAGGATGGAATGTATCCGTCTTGTATTTTAAAAACAATACGCGGGCCGACCTGCCTTTCATCGATCCAGCCATAAAGGCCGTTCAAATACCCGACATCCGCTGCGACGAGTTTACGACACGCTTTCCCGATGCCGACAAAGTAATCGGCTATCTGAAAGAATATATTCAGGAAAACGACATCCATTATCTTGTCAATCAATGGTGGCCAGTCGAATATATCCGTGGAATAAGGGGACGGTATAAGACAAAGATCATCACATGTCTCCATCAGGCACTTTATACCCCAATGATCGAGGGAACGGGAATAAACGGATTCCTGAAAAAAAGATGCACTTCGCTGTATAAATTCTGGAAAAAGAGACATAGTTGCAGGCAGGTGACAAAATTCCTACCGCATACGGATAAATATATTTTCCTTTCTCCAGCCTTTCAACGTCAGTACGAGCAATTTGCCAACTATAAAAATACAAATAGCCAGTTGGGTGCCATCCCCAATCCGCTGGTTTACCCGAACGAAATGCGGCCCGAAGATTTGCAGTCGAAAGAGAAGAGCGTTCTTCTCGTAGGCCGGATGGTGGAAATCCAGAAACGCATAACGCGAGCAATCAAAATATGGCGCGCTATTGAAAACGATCCCCGCTTGGACGAGTGGAACTTCCGGATTGTCGGCGAAGGACCGGATTTGGCCATGTATAAACAACTGGCGGAGGCGTTAGGATTAAAACGGATTTCGTTCGAAGGCTTCCGAAATCCGCAGCCCTATTACAAACAGGCCGCCATTTTCATGATGACCTCCGCCTTCGAAGGGTTTCCCATGACATTGGTCGAAGCACAACAATGCGGTGTCGTTCCGGTTGTAATGGATTCCTACCTGTCGCTGCACGACATTGTTGAAACCGGATACAACGGCATCATCGTTTCCAATGAAGACCTTACGGGCTATGTAAACAAAATGAAAGAGCTGATGACAGACACCTCCCTTCGGGAAAAACTGGCAATGAACGGCCTGCACTCCTGCCGCAGGTTCTGCGTAGAAGAGATTGTCAACAATTGGGAAGAACTGTTCAACGACCTAAGTGCAAACCGCCGATGATTTCGAATGTCAACAAACTCATAATCTGGATATTGCTTTTTTCATGCTGCTGGGGAATTTTACCTTATCAGTTTGTGTTGCTGCCGGTTGTTTTTGCCTTGTATTATATGATAAAAACCATTCTGGAGAGAAGACCCGGAATGTTTAAGAAGTATTTGATCATATATTTCATATTCTTCATTATCAGCGCATTCTCTTGCATGCATTTTGAAGACCAAAGTTTATCGAAAACATTCACTGCTGTAGCTTGCCTGCAACTTTTCCCGGTCATATCTTATTTCATATTTTTATCTGGCAAATACACAATAAAAGACATAGAAAAGGCATTAGCAATCGCCTACGTTATTTTTCTATGCTGCTTCACAATCCAACTGATATATCCCGACAAAATATTCAATTTGGCAACGGACTATATGGACATCGGACGATTTACCATGTACGGACAACTGATCGCCTATATCTGTCTATTCTATTTTTACGGGAAATATTTATTTTCAGGCAAGACCAAATACCTGTTATACATACTGCCCGCGTTCTTCGTCCTTTTTATAGCAGGATTCAGAACCCAGATGGCTGCCATATTATTGGCATTGGGCCTATTTACCTACTCGGTAAAGAAAATCGCCAGTGTAAAATATATGCTTCTGTTCCTTATCGTCATAGGCGTTCTCTCCCAAACTTCGGTCGTTCAGAACTCCATAAACAACATGATGAAGCGGCAGGAAGCGGGCGCCACATTCGCCAATGAGGATTACATACGAGTCATCCAGTTCAACTATTTTACAAAAGAGCACTTCAAATCTCCGGTCGAATATGTATTCGGAAGCGGAATCCCCAACCCCAGAACAAAATACGGTCAGCCGTTCTATACTGTCGATCCTGCATTAGGTCCATATAACGGATGGCATGACTGGGGGATCGTCGGACTGAGCTGGATGATCGGAATTCCGACCGTATTGGCCCTTCTCTTCCCCGTCTTTCGGATCATCAGAAGAAAATGCGACGACAACATTCTCTTTTTGAAATTCTTCTATATTTTTCTGCTGCTGTCAAGTTTCACTACCGTAGAATTCTTTCGAGTAGGTTCCTTCTTCTTCCACGGGTTATTATTTTATCTGTACGAACTATACTATAGACGCTCTAAACATGATAACATCGGACACACTCAAAAGGTATTGGGCCAAACTCGCCGTGTTGTTAATAGCTGACGGAGAGAAAAAAGCACAATGGCTGAAAAAGCACCGCATATTTCATCATATCGGAGAAAACTGCAGCTTCAAAACGAATATCCTTCCGGCGGAACCGTTTCTTGTCTGCCTGCACGATAACGTACGCATCGCCGCCGGCTGCCGATTAATCACCCACAGCATGACATGCAGCGTATTCAACAGGGCCACCGGCTCCAACCGCTTTTATTGTCAATACGGCAAAATAGAAATCCATAGTAATGTTTTCGTGGGGGGGGGAAGTACGATCATGTACGGTGTGACCATTGGTGAAAATTCGATCGTCGCGGCTGGCTCCGTCGTTACAAAGGACGTCCCCGCCGGCAGTGTAGTGGGAGGCGTCCCGGCAAAAATCATAGGTACATTCGAAGAATCCATGAAAAAAGCGGAATTGTTCAGCAGCAATTTCAGGGGCAAAACTACGGATTATTCCGTTGCTGCTCTTTTGAAAATAAAACCCGTTCAGTTCGATATCGACAAACAATGAAGACAATCTGTTATATAATCCCCTATTTCGGGAAATTACCGAAGAATTTTGCACTTTATCTATTAAGCTGTGCGCAAAATCCGACCGTAAATTGGAAAATACTGACTGACGACAGAACGCCTTATGAATTTCCAACGAACGTACACGTCCAATACTGTAATTACGAAGAGGTCAAACAACGGATAAAGGCTTGGTTCGATTTTGAAACCGTGATCGACAGGCCGTGGCGATTATCGCTCTTCAAGCCGGCATATGGAGAAATCTTCGCAGAAGAACTTTCCGGATATGATTTCTGGGGACATTGCGACATTGATCTGATGTGGGGAAATATACGGACATTTTATTCGGAAAACAACCTAAATAAATATGAGCGGCTCGGCTTTTTGGGGCATTCCACACTGTATAAGAACACGCCGGAAGTAAACGCCCGTTACAAGCGGATCGTCCCCGGAGAAATCAATTACAAAGACGTATTCAGCGGCAGAAGCAACTATAGCTTCGATGAAAACGGGATGGATGCGATTTACCGGTATCTGAACATTCCGTATTTCGACGAAGTGGTCTTCGCAGATCTGGAAAAATATGAACCGGGATTCGTTCTGGGTCATTTTCCCGCCTCGGAAAAGGATAAAAACAAATATCAAATATTCACATGGGAAGACGGCAGGTTATATAGAAACTACCTGCAAAAAGACAGAATTCACCGCGATGAATTTCTGTATATCCATTTTTTCTGCCGTCCCATGAAATACTCGGCCGACCGCTTGTCCCCCGACACGACATATTACATGTATCCCGATGTCATGACAGACAAACAGATCGGAGTAAGCGTGAAAAGCTTGAAAAAATACGGTTGCCGAAACAATATCGCCTTTCTTGCAGAGAGCCTATGGACAAATCGGCATAAGATAACATGGCAGCGAATCCGGAGCAATTTCCGCACCTTTTTGAATTATAAACGTCACAGCAACGAATAACAGCACGGAAGCGCACATCCATCAAATGAAGCGAATCCTATTTATCGCCACAGAGTCTGCACCGGGGATGATTCCATACACATCCTCTGTCATAAATGCATTATCGAAAAGCAATGAATTCGAGATATACGCTGTGGTTGTCAATTCCGGAAAACGATCTTACCGCAACTACCTGAAGGAAGTCGAGCATATCGAATACATAGAATATCCCCGCTCCAAACTTCTCAAGTTAATATACAAAATATATCCGGCAAGAATCATAGACACGATAAAAAGAACTGCGAAAACACACAAAATAGATGCAATTCATCTGCTGACAGGAGACTTCTGTCTATTTTTTTATATTCTATGCCAACACCCTAAAGAGCGGTTGTACTATACGGTTCATGACCTGAATCAACACGAATCGGACACAATGACTTTTCCGGGCAGACTCTTGCACAAATACGTCATATGGTGTACACGCACTTACCTGAAGATCATTCCGAATCTAACGACATCATCACGACATCAGTATATAGCTTTAAAAGAAAGTTACCCGAATAAGCGCGTTGTATTCAATCATTTTCCTTCCTTAGTAACCCAAATGATAAAAAATGGAAGGAAACAAATAGAGGAGCTGAAAAACACATCCGATTACATTCTGTTTTTCGGCACTGTAGATCACTACAAAGGTGTCGATCTGCTGATAGAGGCGTACGACCAAAAAGTCTTCCACGACAAGCACAAGCTGGTAATAGCAGGAAAAGGCAGACACTACGTAACCGACAATAAAAACATTATCAGACTGAACCGGTTCATCGAGGATGCCGAAGTCCGAGATCTATTCACCAAAGCCGCAATCGTAGTTTATCCGTATCGTTCGGCCACCATGTCGGGCGTGCTTTCCCTTGCGTTCTATTTCAGGAAGAAAGTCGTGATGTCAGACGTGCCTTTTTTCAAAGAATACGCCAACCGGGACTCGCTGTTCTTCAAAGCCGGAAATGTCGAAGATCTGGCCGACAAGCTGCAACAGGCATTGGATTCCGGCAGCGCCAGCACAAATGCGAATCTGTATCCAGAATTCTATTCAGAGAATATATTGGAACAAGACTATATAAATCTGTACTCATCCCCTGCGAACAAACAGATGTGATGCCATGAAGGTATTGATATTGAATCCGATCCTTTTTACGGCGGACAACAATGTAATTCCGCAAGTCAAATCCATAAAAGACACGATGATTTACAACATGTGTCTAGGATTCAAACGACTGGGACACGATGTAACATTAGCCGCCGCCGAAGAGTATGCTCCTGCGGAAAAAGAAGCGTATGATTTCGAAATTCTTTTTTTCAAATCCAAGTGCAAAAAACTTTTCCCGCCGGCTATGTTGCCCTTTTCTCCTGAGCTATGGCCATATATCAAAGAAAATGAAAAATCATTCGATTTGCTGATCTCCAGTGAAGTATTTTCGTTCCAGTCTTTATTAGCAGCAAGAATCTGTCCCGAAAAAACTATAATTTGGCAAGAACTGACCGATCATCAAAACAAATTCCATCGACTTCCATCGAAAATATGGCATAATGTCATTGTTCGCTTATTCATGCAACGGATTGCAGCAGTAGCTCCCCGCTCAGAGCCTGCTTACAAATTTATTAGCAAATATATGCCGCAAACAGTAAAGCAAATCGTTGATCATGGAATTAATGTCGATAAATTCACCTATTCCGAAAAAAAAGAACGCCAAATAATCAGTTCGTCCCAATTGATTCACCGAAAAAATATCGACGGAATAATTCGGATTTTCCAGCGATTCCATGAAATGGAAGCATATGAAGACATTAAATTGTTGATAGCCGGGCGAGGTGAAGAAGAAGCAAATTTAAAAAAATTAGTGTCGGAATTAAAACTCTCGGAAAGTGTCCGATTTCTCGGATTTTTACCTCAGCAAACACTGAATAAATATATCCGAGAATCTCTTTGCTTTCTTATCAATACGCGAAAAGATCTGAATATGGTTTCCATTCCGGAATCCATCGTTTCAGGGACCCCGATTCTGACAAACACTCAACCGGCTTCAGCCGGCTACATCCAAGCGAATAAGCTGGGAATAGCCAAGAATCAATGGGGAGTAGACGAGCTAAAAGAAATCATCGACAACAACTCCTTTTATGTCAAAAACTGCATCGGCTACCGGGACAACCTGACAAACGTCCATTCTGCGCAATTATTGACGGACATCTATAAAAAATCAATTCAAAAACAGTAAAATACCATTTCCGACATATCAGACGCAACGCCTAACTAGAGAGCCTCAGCATGCTGTTCAATTCATTTGTATTTCTACTTGCATTCCCAACAATCTTCGCCGCATATTATCTCTGTCCGATAAAATGGCGCAGCTGGCTTCTATTGCTGATAAGCTATGCAGTCTATATGAACTGGGTGCCCGTATACGCATTGATCCTCTTGTGGGTAACTCTGACGACCTATACCGGCGCTCGTTATATATCCCGCAACAGCCCCAAGAACAAGCTAAAAATGACCGTCGCAGGAATTTTGACCTTGCTGCCGCTGCTTTTCTTCAAATACTACAATTTTATAAATAATATCGTATACGATATATTGACGACCCTCCACCTGCGCATCGAAATAAATACAATGCATTGGGCCGTTCCCATCGGCATATCCTTCTTTTCATTTCAGGCATACGGATATCTGGCGGACGTATATTACAGACGGACCGACTGCGAACGCAACCTCCGGGACTATGCACTGTTCATTTCATTTTTTCCGCAAATAGCTTCGGGTCCTATCAGCAAGGCGAAGGACCTGCTGCCGCAAATCAAAAGTCTCAAAACTTTCGATGCCGACAAAGCGACACAGGGGTTGAAACTGTTGTTATGGGGCTTGTTTCTAAAAGTCGTGTTAGCAGACCGATTAGGTCTGTACGTAGACAGCATTTATGACAATTACACCTACCAGACGGGGTTCTCTCTGTTCGTCGCCAGTTTGTGTTATTCGCTGCAAATATACGGAGACTTTGCAGGTTATTCGTTAATGGCTATCGGAGTAGCCAAAGTCTTGGGATTCGATCTGATCAATAACTTCAACCGCCCCTATTTCGCAACCAGCATAACCGACTTCTGGCACCGATGGCACATTTCGCTGTCCATCTGGCTCCGTGATTACGTATACATTCCGCTGGGCGGCAGCAGATGCAGCAAATTACGCACCTATTGGAATATTTTCGCGACTTTTCTGGTCTCCGGAATCTGGCACGGCGCGAATTGGACATTCATCATATGGGGAATTATTCACGGAGTCGCGCAAATAGCCGAAAAGGCATTGCGTCTTCAGAAGTATGAAGGGGGGGGGGAATCGCCGGCTTCGTATTATCATCACATTCCTTATCGTCAACTTCGCATGGATATTTTTCCGGATGCCCTCGATAACGGACGCATGCAAGGTCATCGGCAAAATATTCACGGATTTCGGGACTACCCTGTTTTTATCAAACAACAGCAATATGATCTACATGCTCGTCGCCGTCTGCATATTGTTTTTTAAAGACATGCGCGACGAATTCTTCCCACGCCGGTTTCTCTTCTTCGAAAACAGAAACATAGCAATCAGGTGGAGTTCCTATCTATTTCTAATGTTTCTAATCCTTCTGACAGGCGTATTGGATTCCGGACAATTCATTTATGTAAACTTCTAACGCATGCGGAATTTTCTGATCAAATCGGCCATATTTCTTGCGTTATGCGGTCTGCTCGACTTCGGTCTGGGCAAAATCTTCGGTTATCTGACAGTCCATGCAACCGGCGGATATACAAAACGGGATAATTTCATATCCGACGAAGTCGATGCAAACATCCTGATTTTCGGCTCGTCGCGGGCCGCTCATCACTACGTCCCTTCGATATTGTCCGATTCATTGGACATGAGTTGCTATAACTGCGGAATGGACGGCAACGGCATCATATACGGGTATGGAAAGCTAAAAACGATTACGGCCCGGTACTATCCCAAAATCGTCATACTGGACATCCAGCCTACATTCGATCTGTTTACAAACGACAATTGCAAATACTTGGCTCCCTTGCGGCCGTATTATCAATATCCGGGAGTCGATTCATTATTCTGGGACATAAATCCCTCCGAACGTTGGAAAATGATGTCGAATTCCTACCGGTTCAATTCGAAATTCCTGAGCATTCTAATGGATAATCTATCGGATCGAGCCGTATCTTCCGATAACGGCTACATGCCTTTATACGATACGATGACTTACGAGCCGTCAAAATCCACCGCAAAGAAAAACGAAACAGATCCTGTCAAAATCCGTTATTTTGAGCAATTCATTTGCGAAGTAAAAAGACATTCCGCCCTGTTCGTATTCATATCGCCCGAATACGGGAGCAATGCCGACTGGCCAGACATCGTGGAAGGCATATGTGCAAAATACAGCATTCCCTACTATAATTATCTAAGCGACCAACGCTTCGCAAACAACAAAACATATTTTGCCGATTCATCGCATTTGAACGACAACGGTGCAAGAGCCTATACGGAAATAGTTGCGGCCGATATAAAATGCAAATTGAAAACTCTCCGTCTTACCTCCGATCGTTTTTTATGAAAGTTCTGCTCGCCAATAAATTCTACTACCGCCGCGGAGGAGACTGCGTATGCACGCTGAATCTGGAACAGTTGCTTAAAGACCACAATCACGATACTGCGGTATTCGCCATGCAACATCCGGAAAATTTCCCGACTCCGTGGAGCAAATATTTTCCGAGCGAAATACGCTTCTCGCCGGGTCCCAACATACTTGAAACCTTTAGACGGCCATTCGGTTCGAAAGAGGTAAAACGGAAATTCAACGCATTGCTGGATGATTTCCAGCCGGATGTCGTTCACCTGAACAATATCCACACGCAATTATCCCCTCTGATCGCCGAACTCGCCCATCGGAGAGGTATCAAAGTCGTATGGACGCTGCACGACCTGAAACTGCTATGTCCCCGGTACGATTGCCTGCGCAACGGGGAAACGATCTGCGAAGCATGTTTCACGGACAAACACAAGGTATTGGAGAACAAATGCATGAAAAACTCGTGGCTGGTGAGTATATTGGCGTATAAAGAAGCCCGGAAATGGAACAGGGAAAGGCTTGAGGCCTGCACCGATTCATTTATCTGCCCCAGTCAGTTCCTAGCCGACAAAATGATACAAGGCGGTTTCGATAGAGGCAAACTGCATACATTATGCAATTTTATCGACGTTGAAAAATGTGCAGACGCAGCCTATCTGAAAAAAGATTACTACTGCTACATCGGGCGCATATCGCATGAAAAGGGAATAAAGACTCTGATCGATGCCGCGAACCGACTGCCTTACAAATTGGTAATCATCGGCAAGGGTCCGCTGGATGCCGAAATGAAGAAATTCGCGGGGCCAAATGTCGAATTCGCCGGATTCAAGCAGTGGAATGAAATAAAACGAATTGTCAGTCAGGCCCGCTTTTGCGTCATTCCGTCCGAATCATATGAGAACAATCCGCTTTCCGTCATCGAATCCCAATGCTTGGGCACGCCGGTACTGGGCGCTCAAATCGGCGGTATTCCCGAATTGATTCAGGAGGAATTCAACGGTTTGTATTTCAGAAGCAGGGATACGGACGATCTGACCGCCAAAATTCAGGCCATGTATGACGCACCGTTCGACCATGCCGCCATCGCCCTCGAAGCGAAAAAGCGCTATAATTCGGAAACATACTATAAACAGCTCATACAGCTGTACAATCTATAATTCAAACCTTGGGTTTACACAAATCTGTCAAAATCATGTCTGCTGAAAATATCCCGCACCCCACCGACGCCAGCATTATCCTGACCTATCGCTGTCCGATGAAATGCAAGATGTGCAACATCTGGTTCAACCCCACGAAAAAAGACGACGAGATCAAAGCTGCGGACCTTCGTACGCTGCCGCGTCTGAAATTCATCAACCTGACCGGCGGAGAACCCTTCGTCCGCGAGGATCTGGCGGAGATCGTGGAGGAGTGCTACAAACATACGGACCGCATCGTCATCTCCACGTCCGGATGGTTCGAAGACAAAGTCGTGGCATTGGCCAAACAGTTCCCGAACATCGGCATCCGCATCTCGATCGAAGGCCTGAGCTGCAAGAACGACGAGCTGCGCGGACATGCCGGCGGCTTCGACAAAGGGCTGAGAACACTGCTCACGCTGAAGCAAATGGGGCTGAAAGACATCGGATTCGGCTGCACCGTGTCGAACAACAATTCCAAGGATATGCTCTCGCTCTATCAGCTGTCGCTGTCCTTGGGCATGGAGTTCGCCACGGCGGCTTTCCACAACTCCTATTATTTCCACAAGGACGACAACGTAATCACCAACAAGGACGAGGTGTGCAAAAACTTCGAACAGCTGATCGAATGGCAGTTGCAGGAGAACCATCCGAAAAGCTGGTTCCGCGCATGGTTCAATATGGGGCTGATCAACTACATCGAAGGCGGCCGCCGCATGCTGCCGTGCGAAGCGGGTTCGGCGAACTTCTTCATCGATCCTTTCGGCGAGGTGTATCCGTGCAACGGTCTCGAAGAGAAATACTGGCAGAAATCGATGGGCAATATCCACGAAACGCCCGACTTCATGGATATCTGGGAGAGCGACCGGGCGCAGGAAGTCCGCGCCATGGTTCGGAAATGCCCGAAAAACTGCTGGATGGTCGGTACGGCCAGTCCTGTAATGCACAAATACATGAAATACCCGCTGAGGTGGGCACTCATAAACAAACTCCGCAGCCTGCGGGGAAAACCGGCCTGTCTGGACAAGAAGTGGTGCGATGTCGGCCAAGACCCGATGCAGGGCGATTTGCGGGAAAAATTCTAACCAAGTCGTGAATGCCAAAAAGAATGACCGTTTTCCGGCTATGAAAATAGTCGTCACCGGCACCCGGGGGATTCCCGGCATCATGGGCGGCGTGGAAACGCACTGCGAAGAGCTGTTTCCGCGTATCGCCCGGAAGGGATTCGACGTAACCGTAATACGGCGGAAAAGCTACGCGCACGACACGCTGCGGCAATACGAAGGAATTACGCTCGTCGATCTCGAAACCCCGAAAAAGAAATCGCTCGAAGCGATCGTCCATACGTTCCGGGCAGTCCTCAAAGCCAAAAAGCTGAAAGCCGACATCATCCACATCCACGCCGTCGGCCCGGCGCTGCTGACGCCGGTCGCACGCCTGCTGGGACTAAAGGTGGTATTCACCCACCACGGACCGGATTACGACCGGGACAAATGGGGTGCGGCAGCAAAAACGGCACTCAGACTGGGTGAAATGATGGGCACACGCTTCGCCAACGAAGTCATCGTGATTTCAAACGTCATAAACGACATTCTGAACCGCAAATACCACCGCAAAGAGTGTCACCTGATCTACAACGGGGTTCCGGCTCCCCAGATCGCCGATTTTCCGGAATATTTCGAAGAAACGGGCGTCGAAAAGGGGAAATACATCTTCAGCATGTGCCGCTTCGTCCCCGAAAAGAACCTGCACCACCTGATCGAAGCCTTCTCGAAGACCGACAACAAGGGGTGCAGACTGGTGCTGGCCGGAGATACGGATTTCGAAGACGAGTACTCCGCGGGACTCAAAAAATACGCACGGGAACAGGGCGTCGTCCTGACCGGCTTCATCAAGGGGAAAAAGCTGCACGCCCTTCTCACCCACGCCCGCTGCTTCGTACTGCCCTCTTCGCACGAAGGGCTTCCGATCGCATTGCTGGAAGCGATGAGTTACAGACTGCCTGTCATCGTAAGCGACATTCCGGCCAATCTGGAGGTCGGTCTTGAAAAAGAGGCTTATTTCCCCGTCGGCGACATAGCGGCGCTGGCGCAGAAGCTCCAGCAAAACATCGACGCACCCTACCGGCAAAAGGAATATCCGATGGAAAAATACGACTGGGACGCTATCGCCGGACAAACGGCCGCAGTATATGAAAAATGCACGGCACTCCGGCCGGACAGGTAAATTTCCCCCTACCCTTCCCGGCTGATCTCAGCCACGGTCGCCCCGACGAATGCTATCAGCTCCGCCGGGGCGATTTTCAGTTGCAGGCCCCGGACGCCGGCGCTGATATAGATGAACGGATGCTCCCCGGCCGAAGAGTGGATATAAGTCGGGAAGCGCTTTTTCATGCCGACCGGCGAACAGCCGCCGCGTATATAACCCGTCACGGGCAGCAGCTCCTTCATCGGAATCAGATCGGCCTTCTTGTTGCCCGACACGCGGGCCGCGGCCTTGAGATCGACCTCATGATTCCCCGGCACCACGCAGACGAAGTATCCCGTCCGGTCGCCTTTCAGCACGAGGGTCTTGAAAACCGTGGCGATCTCCTCGCCCAGCTGTTCGGCGACGTGCGTCGCCGCCAGATGCTCTTCGTCCACCTCGTAGGGAACAAGCTCGTAATTTATCTTCGCACGGTCGAGCAGCCGCGCCGCATTCGTCTTTTCGACTTTTCCGTGTGCCATCTCAGCTATTGATGTTCGATTTTTCGGCTTAAGTTGCGCAAAGGTAGTTTATTTTACCCGGATTGTCGCATTTTAGCTACATTTGTCAGATGCTTCGCCGAAAAATCACATACAAACCGCTCGCCTTTCTCATCGCGGTTCTGTTCCTCCCCACCGTTCTGCCGGCGCAGAGCACCCGTGTCCGCGGGCGCGTCACCGACGCCGCCGACGGCACGCCGATGCAGTTCGTGAGCGTCGTCTTTCCCGGCACCACGACGGGCATCACCACCGACGAGGCGGGCATCTACACGCTCGAAACCCGCGACACGGTGAGCCGCGTGCAGGCCTCGATGGTCGGCTACGCCTCGCAGACCAAGCCGCTCATACAGGGCGGCTTCAACCAGATCGACTTCGCCCTCGAAGCCGTGGAGTTCGGTATCGGCAGCGTCGTCATCACCCCCGGCGACAACCCGGCGCATCCGATCCTGCGGGGCGTCATCCGCCGCAAGCCCCAGAACGATCCCGACCTGTACGACAGCTACACCTGCGCCACCTACACCAAGATGCAGCTCGACCTGACGAATATCAAGCCCCGGTTCCGCAGCAAGCGCCTGCAACGCAATTTCGGGTTCGTCTTCGACTACATCGACACCTCGGCACTCACCGGACAGGCCTACCTGCCGGCCATGATCTCCGAAGCTACGGCCGACTATTACCACAGCAGGCGCAACCCCGCCGTTTCGCGCGAAATCATCCGCGCCAGCCGCGTGTCGGGCGTCGAAGACAGCTTCGCCATCGCCCAGTTCACGGGCCAGATGCACGGCAACGTCAATTTCTACGCCAATTACATCGACATCTTCAACGTCCGCTTCGCCAGTCCGCTCTCCGATTCGGGTCTGGCCTTCTACGACTATTTTCTGGTGGACAGCATGCAGGTGGAGGGGCGCAAAACCTACAAAATCCGCTTCCATCCCAAGCGGCTCGCCACGCCCGTACTCGACGGCGAAGTCAATATCGACTCGGCGTCGTACGCCCTGCAGTCGGCCTCGGCGCGCATGCCTAAGGGCGTCAATGTAAACTGGATCAAGCACCTGCGGCTCGAAAACGACAACCGCATCGTCGCCGACAGCACGTGGTTCCGCCACCGCGACCGGGTGTCGGCCGAATTTTCGATCGCCACGGGCGACTCGTCGAAGCTGACCTCGTTCATCGGCACGCGCGAAGTGGTCTACTCCGACGTGCGCGTCGGGGTTCCCATTCCCGACGAAGTCGCGCGCATGGACAACAACGTCGTCATCGGCGACGAAGAGGGAGTCAGCCGCACGGACGAAGCCTTCTGGGAACAAGTGCGCCCCTACCGACTGAGCGAGAAGGAGAAGGGCATCTACTCGATGGTCGATTCGGTGCAGAACGTGCCGCTCTACCGCAACATCTACACGCTCATCAACACCGTGATCGTCGGTTACTGGAACACCAAATACATCGGCATCGGCCCCTATTACAAACTGGCCAGCTTCAACAAACTCGAAGGGTTCCGCATGCAGCCGGGATTCCGCACGACCACGGCCGTCAGCAAACGCATACGTCTCTCCGGATATGCGGCCTACGGCACGCGCGACGGCATGTTCAAGGGCGGCGGCAGCGTCGAACTGGCCTTCAACCGCCGCCTGACGCGCAAGCTCACCGTTTCGGGCCGGCACGACGTGATGCAGCTCGGCGCGGGACAGAACGCGCTCACGGAGAGCAACATCCTCAGCTCGCTGCTCTCGCGCGGCGACTCCCGGCTTTCGATGGTCAACCGCGGCGAGATCGGCTACGAACACGAATGGAGCCACGGCACCAGCAATTTCCTCGGCGCCCGCATCCAGAAGATCTTCGGCAACCGCTACGTGCCGCTGGTGCGTCCCGACGGCCGGATCGTAAACTCCGTATCGGACGCCGCGCTGCACGTCGGGATGCGTATATCGAAGAACGAGAGCATCTACCGCCTGCCCTTCGACAAGCAGTACATGGGCACGGTCTACCCCGTCCTGACGCTCGGATTCACGGCCGGCGTTCCCGCCATGCTGAACGACAGCTACGAATACTACCGGCTCGAAGGGGGCATCCACTACAAACCCGAACTGCCGCCGCTGGGCTATTCCAACATCACGTTGCAGGGCGGCAAAATCTTCGGCAAGGTCCCCTATCCGCTGCTCAAGCTCCACGAAGGCAACGGCACCTATTTCTACGATCCCAATGCCTTCTCGTGCATGAATTTCTACGAATTCGCATCGGACGCATGGGTGGCGCTCTTCTTCGAACACCACTTCAACGGCATCCTGCTGGGCCGCATTCCGCTCGTCAAGAAACTCAAGTGGCGCGAAGTGCTGGTCTGCAAGGGCGTGTGGGGCACGCTCTCGAAGGAGAACGACGGCAGTCTGCCCGACACGCAGGCCCCACTGCTCTTCCCCCGCGGCATGACGTCGGTTTCGGACCCTTACGTCGAAATGGGCTTCGGCGTCGAAAATATCTTCCGCCTGCTGCGCGTGGACTGCATCTGGCGTCTCACCCACCGCGATCCCAAGCCGGGACAGGACGTGCAGAACTTCGCCGTAAACCTGAGCATGCACCTCAAATTCTGACACAAGGTTCCTTGTGTCGAAGATTTTGACTACCTTTGGGGCTTAAAATACGGAATCATATGATAAAAGGCGCCATATTCGACATGGACGGTACGCTCGTGGCCAATTCGCCGGTCCACATCCGGGCGTTCGAAATCTTCTGCGACCGCTACGGCGTGCGCGGCTGGAAGGAGAAACTGGGAGGGGCTTTCGGCAGGGGCAACGACGACATCATGCGGCTCATCATGCCCGAAGAGGTGATCCGCGAGAAGGGAACTGCGGCGCTTGGCGACGAGAAGGAGGCCGTCTACCGCGAAATCTACGCTCCCGAAATCGAACCCATGCCGGGACTGGTCGCCCTTCTCGACAAACTCCGCGATGCGGGCATACGCTGCGCCGTAGGTTCGTCGGGGTGCAGGGCCAATGTCGATTTCGTGCTTGAGAAGTGCGACATCGAATCCTTTTTCGACGCCAAAATCAACGGCGACATGGTGACGCGCTGCAAACCCGATCCGGAAATCTACCTGACGGCGGCGGCCGCACTCGGACTCGCACCGGCCGAATGCGTCGTCTTCGAAGACGCCAAGGCGGGCATCGAGTCGGCACGGCGGGCCGGCGCGGGCCGCATCGTCGCGCTGGCGTCCACGCACTCCCGCCAAATGCTGGCCGCCGAAACCGACGCCGACGTCATCATCGGCGACTTCCGCGACATCACCGACCTCGAAACATTGCTGAAATAAGCGCACGGCCCCGCAAAAGGCCGCCGCAATTCCCGACCACAATAGGGTCGGGATTTTTGTCCGGCGCCCCTTCGGCGGATCATGCGGATCGGCTGCCCCCTCTCAGAAGCCCGACCCAAGAAAACGCCCCGCCTCCTGCCCCTCGCGCCCCCTTTGCAACCTCCTCAGCATTACCTTTCCTCTGCTCCTCCCGGATTCGGGATTCGGCCGGCCGACGCAAATATTTCCCCGAAGCGGATATCGTACGGAAATTTTTGATACATTTGCGGGATTTTTAATCCGGACGCATATATGTTCAAAGGAATCTCCACTGTCGTTCTGCTCGTCATATCGAACGCCTTCATGACGCTCGCATGGTACGGACATATCGCATTCAAATCGAAGCTCGAACGCTTCGGCATGCTGGCGATCGTCCTGCTGAGCTGGGGCATCGCCCTGTTCGAATACTGCTTTCAGGTCCCCGCCAACCGCATCGGCTCCGCGCAGTTCGGCGGCCCGTTCTCCATCTGGGAACTTAAAGTGATACAGGAGGTCGTATCGCTTTCCGTATTCACGCTCTTCGCATTGGTCTTCATGAAATCCGACACCCTGCGCTGGAACCACCTCGCCGGATTTCTCTGCCTGATTCTGGCCGTCTATTTCATCTTCCGGAAATAACCCTCGTCCGGAAACACCTCGCATACACACAAGACAGCCGCGACCCGAAATCGCGGCTGTCCTATTTTTCGTGACGATTGCAGGCGGAAAAAAAGCCCGGCGCCGAAGGGCGCTCAATCCGACTTCCGCTGATCGTGGCGGTAAATCTGATAGGAATTGACGAAGTTCTGCCACACGATATAAGCCGTCGGGGCGATCGAGGAGATGGGGTCGAGGAACGACTGCGCCATCCATACGGCCAGCACCGTGTTCTTCTGGCCGAGCGACTGCCCGCCCGCCGGCGCGTCCCCGTAACGGCGGCCGAGCATGCGGCCGACCTTGAACTGGCCCAGGCAAATCACCAGCGCGGCGAACGCCAGCCACAGCTCGACCGAGAGCGACGCATCGTGCAGGTCGATGATGAATGCCGTCGTGCGTCCGATAATCACGACCAGCGACGCCAGCCACATATAGAATGAAATCTGGCTGTGGTCGCCGATCCATTTCGCGGTCTTCGGCAGCAGAAAACGGCAGAACTGCGCCGCTGCGAAAGGCATGATCAGCAGCGGCGCGATGCGGGCCAGTATCTGCGTGAAAGAGCAGGCCCCGGTTCCGGCCAGCGAAAGCACGACGGGCGCGATCAACGCGATCGCCATATTGCACAGCAGGCTGTAGGTCGCCATCGTCGGAACGTTGGCCCCCAGCATGCCCGCAATCACCACCGCGGCCATCGCCACGGGTGCCAGCACGCAGATCATCGCCCCCTGCGCCACGATCGCATCGAGCGGCAGCAACGCGAAATAAAGCGCCGCGCTCACCACGACCTGAAACAGCAGCAGCCACACGTGCAGCATCGACGGCTTCATCTGGCTGGGTTTCACCCGGCAAAAGGTGACGAAGAGCATCAGAAAGATCAGTGAGGGCGTAATCATCTGGTGCGTCCACGCTTCGAGCGCCGTCACCGGACGGCACAGCAAGGCGCCCGCCACCATGGCCGAGGGCATGGCGACCGTCTTGACATTGCGGTGCAGATATTCCAATACGTGCATTTATTTCATCCTTTTTACCGGAACCGTCACACGGGTTCCGTCCTTGCGTTCGACCGTCATCTGGGGTTTGTCGCCGCGGATTTCACCCCGGATTACGGCGCAGGGATCGACCCGCGACACATCCACCGTTCCGAGAAATACGATCCGGTCGCCCGGAGCCACCCTATCCGCAAGCGTCTCGTCCCAGACCTGCCCCACGACCAGCCGTCCTCCGTCCAGCGCGACGGTGACGCCGCTTACCGACACATCGGGCGGTCCGGGCGGTTCGGCATGCGGCAGCAGCCAGAAACGGCGGCCGGGATAGTCGATCACGACCGTTCCCCAGCGGAAAACTCCGCATCCGAGCTTGCTGTGTCCGCCGTGGGTCACTTCGAGGGGCATCCCGGCAAGCGTATTTCCGGCCAGTCCGAATTCGGGAATCACACCCCGCACGGCTTCACCGACGACCGACCGGTTGGTCCACCCCAGATTGCCGGAGTGTCCCTCCGTGCGGCGCACCTCCCGCAAAATCCCCTTTTCGATCATCGCCCGGCACTCGTCGTAACGGCAGTCGAACAAGGCCCCGGAGCCGGTATCGAATTTCATGTAGGTTTTCATCCGGGACTTGCCGCAGCCCACACGGGCGGCGATTACAGGAGCGTTTCCCGCAAAGTGAATCCGCGCACCGCCCCGGCAGCGGAACCCGCCGAGCTGGCGCAGGTCGCCCGCCAGCGTGATCGTCGAGTCGGCATTGGGCATCCGCACGACGAAGCCGCGCAGCAGATCGCTGCCCGCAATGCCGTCGAAGCCCAGACAGCGGAAGATATAGGAGCTGTCGGGCAGCACGATCACCTGCCGGTCGGAGTAGGTTGCCTCGCCCATCCGGAGATACGGCACCCGGACATAGGTGATCGCATGACGATGACCTTCGAAATCGCCCGACGTCCCACGGCCAGACGCCGCGAGTCCCAGTTCGCGGCTGAGCCGTTCGCTGATGCAGGTCTTCGAAGCCCCCGTGTCGAAGGCAAAGCGGCGCGGTCCCGCAGCGGTCTCGACCGTCACGACATACTTGCCCCGTTCGAGCGTGTAAGGCAGGTCGAAGCGCACGGCGGGTTTGCGGGCGCAGACCGTCTGTGCCGCGGCAAGCCAGCAAACAACCAGCAGCAACCGTCTCATCCGCCGCCCTACGCCAACAACTCCTTGACCTTGGCCGAAATATCCTTGCCGTCGGCACGGCCTGCGAGCCTCTTCGAAGCGACGCCCATCACCTTGCCCATCTCCTTCATCGACGTCGCGCCGACCTCGGCGATCACGGCCTTGACCTCGGCGGCAAGCTCCTCGGCAGTGAGCTGCTTGGGCAGGAATTCCTGAAATACGGCCACCTGCGCCAGCTCTTCGGCGGCCAAGTCCGGGCGGTTCTGCTCGGTGAAGATCGCCGCGGAGTCGGTCCCCTGCTTGGCCAGCTTGGAGATGATCTTCAGCACGTCGGCGTCGGGCAGTTCGGTGATTTCCGGTCCCGCCGTCTTGGCTTCGATGATGTATTTCTTGGCATTGCGCAGTGCGCCCAGACGCACGGTATCCTTGGCCTTCATGGCCTCCATGATCCCTTTCGAAATCTGTTGTTCGAGTGACATAAAATTACTATTTTTAAATAAATACACAAATCATCTATCCTTTTGCTTCAGCAGGAAGTCCAGCACGTCGCGCATCAGCCGGTCGCGCTGCACGTCGCTCTCGATGGACTCGAACGGAAATCCCATGACGAACGTTCCGCCCGCTTCGCTGGCCACGCCCGCCGTGCGGCCGTTTTCGACGTAACGCATCACCGAGAAGGCCCCCGCCCCGGCGGGCCGCAGGGCGTCGGGCGACTCGACCCGGTAGCGGTCCGGACGGTATTCATTGACATAACGGTACTCGTCGCGCGAAAATCCGGGATGCGAAGTCACAACCCGCACCCGTCCGCGCTGCGCCGCCCGGCCGCCGTCGTAGGTGTAGTGCAGCACCTCCTCGGCGAACCTGCGGTCGTCGTCCGAGGCCTCGCCGCCCGTCCAGAGGTCGGTCGCCACATAGCTTCCCGACACGAAGAGCGCACCGCCGCCGGCCATATACCGGCGCAGAACGGCCTGCAACTCCGGGGAGAAGGTTTTGAAGGCATAGCCCGTCACCCCGCGTCCGATGGTCGTCGAACGCTGTTCGCCCAGAATGAGATCGACGGCGGAATAACCGTCGGGCGACACCTCGCCGCGCTCGACGGCGCGCACCGACGCCGAGCAGAACGAATATCCGGCCCCTGCGACCGAACGTCCGTGCAGGGCGGGATAGTCGAACGTGTTGCCGCCGATCACCTCCGTTTCGTAATCGCAGGCGCAGGCACCCAAAGCGATGCTGTCTACCTCGCATTTGGCCATCTGCATGTCGAATACGTGCTGCGCGCCGATGAACGAAATATCCTGCCGGTCGGGCACGCCGCCGTCGATGTCGGTATAGAACCCCGCCAGCGAATCGGCGCGCACGCTCAGCGGCGCGCTGACGCGGTCGAAGCCGTTGACGATCAGCACCGTCCCCTTCTCGTCGGGCATGCGGCATGCGGCGACGGTCTCGCACGGAAAACTCTCGCCGCCCTCATTCACGGCCGTCACCTTGTAGCTGTAGATGCGCCCCGGCTCCTGCGCGGTCAGCAGGCAGGGTTTATCGACGTAACGGCCGTTGTCGAAGCCGCCGTCGTCGATGCGCGTATAGACCACATACCCCGTCGGAGCCGCGGTCGTTTCGAGCGAATCCATCACGGGCGACCAAGTGACCGCCGCCTTGCCACCTTCGGCGAACTGCACGGCGAGCGACTCCACGGGCAGCGGCTGCACTACGTAAGGTAATCCGTATTGCGAGCTGATATAGCGCAGGATACCCTTATAGACGGCACGGCTCACGAGGAACTTGAAACGCGGATCGCTGCCGTAGCGCATGTCGGCGAAATTCTGGTGTGACAGCAGTTCGAGCAGCATGGTCGGCACCCCCGGCACGCGCGCTTCGTAATAGGCGCGGTTCCAAAGCCCGCGGCGGCTCCATGCCGGTTCGTACGTGCTGCGGATATCTTCGACGATCTGGGTCATGACGATATCCGTGAGGTCGCGCGAACGGTAGCGGTCGGCGCCCCCTTCGAACTTGCCCTTGTTCTCGCGCGTGTAGAAGATGCCCAGCGTGCCGATGATGTCGTCATTGAGCCGCACGCCCGCATCGGAGTGGAACGCCAGCGCCATATCGACCGGAATGCGCAGCCCGGCGCTGTCGGGCATCCGCTCCGAACCGCCCGTCAGGGCATTGACCCAATGGGCGCGCGACATGTAGTCGTCCTTGTAATCGTCCCGGTTCTCCTTCGGGGAGTAGACCTTTTCGTCGAATCCGGCCCACTGGAGCCAGTAGCGGGCGCCCTCGCAGAAACGGGGATAACCGCTCGTCTCCAAATGGCACACCATGCCGGGCCGGCGCAGCGAATCGCACACCGTGCGGGCTATGTTGCCGTAACCGCCGCCGATCTTCCCGGCGTCGGCCGAGACGATGCGGCCCGCCTGACGCGAGCGGTTGGTAAGCGTCACGACCTCCTGCGAACCGGCGTCGAGCAGAAAGCGGCCGAGGTAGATCCACGTTCCGCCGCCCATGGTCTGATTTACGGCGAAGCTGCTGTCCCCTCCGAGGTGATGCACCGTATACTGCGCGTCGTCAGCGTTTTGCGGAGTCGAATCGTAGCTCACGTAAACGGCGTATTCGCCCCGTTCGGGAATGTCGGCCGTCCACACGGCGCGGCTCTCCGCCCCGCCGGTCACCGATCTCACGCGGCGCGTCGTGCCGTCCCGGAAGGGATTCTGTCCCGTCGTGTAGACCTGCTGCACATGCGCGAAGCCCATGCCGCCCGGCTGCCATTTCTCAGGCCCCTCCTCCTCGCGGTACTGCCCGGCGGCATCGTTGTCCGCCAGTATCTCGTACTTCTGCACGTCGCGTTCGCGGGGCAGCATCACGCAGGCCCCGGCATTTTCGAGCATCGGAACCAGATACGGCAGCACGTAGCTCTGGGTATAGAGGTCCTCGCAGGTCTGCCACAACTGCGAACGCTGCCATTTCCAGCGGTTCTGGGGCTGGTCGAAATAGCGGCCGTGACTCTGCCACAAGGCGATATGCCGCCCGGCGAGTCCCTGCGACGGCACCACGGGCGCCGAAGAACGGGTCACCAGCGGCCGCTCGGAGCGGTTGGTAAAGGGCACGATCTTCTTCTTGCGCAAAAGTTTCCGGTATTCCGCCCCGGTTCGGCAGGCCATCGGAATCAGCTCGCCGACCTCCCGCTTGTCGGAATAAAGTTCGATGTCCGCCTTGCGGAACTCCGGCGGCAGGAGCAGACGCACCGAGTCGCGCATGGCGCGCAGGTTCTCTTCGCGGAACGGATAGTACGAAAGACCGACCGAGGTGTAGATTCGCACCCGCTTGCGCGAGGCGTCCACCCCCTCGATGCGGACATAGCCGCCCGCCACTTCGCGGGCGACGATGCGCGTCAGCGTGCGTCCGATTTCGCGGCGCGCAGGGCCGTCGATTCCGGCGGCCGAGACCTCCTGCCCGCACAGACCGAGCAGCAGGAGAATATACAACAGTCTATTTTTCATGTCGTTTGACCAGTAAAAGCATGCCGGCCATCGTAAATGCGGCATTGTAAATCAACAGTTCGAAACCGATCCGGTAACCCCACGCCTCATACGCCCAGTATTGCAGCAGGGCGCTCAGCAGCGGAGCGGCGAGCGCCACGAGGGGCATCCAGCCGTCGCGCACCCTGAGACGCGTGAAGATACCGAAAGCGAACATACCCAAAATCGGGCCGTAGGTGTAGCTGGCGACCTTGTAGACCAGATTGATGACGCTGTCGTCGGCAAGGTATTCGAAGGCGAGGATCACCAGCGCCATGCCGAGGGCCATCGCCACATGGACGATGCGGCGCAGGCGGGTCAGACGTCGTTCGCCGTAACGTTTCGTGCCGTCAAGGATATCGACCGTAAACGAAGTCGTGAGGGCCGTAAGGGCCGATCCTGCGGCTGAATAGGTGCTTGAAATAAGTCCTATAACGAACAGTATGCCAACGAATACCGGCAATCCGCCGTTGACTGCGACCTGCGAAAAGACCTGATCGCCCTTTTCGGGCATCGCCAGCCCGCTGCGGTCCATGTAGATGTAAAGCAGCACGCCCAGCACGAGGAACAGGAAGATCACGAAAATCTGGCTGACGGCCGTGAGGACGATATTTTTCTGCGAGTCGCGCGGCGTGGCGCAGCTCAGGTTGCGCTGCATCATGTCCTGATCGAGTCCCGTCATGGCGATCAGCAGCACGATGCCCGCCGCAAACATCTTCCAGAAATAGCGGTCCGAAGCCGGGTCGTCGAAGAAAAACATCTTCGAATAGGGCGACGCGGCGACCTCGCGGGTCATTTCGGGCAGGGACATGCCCAGCGCCTGCATGATGAAGACGATCGACAGCACGAGACTTCCCACCAGACACACCGTCTTGAGCGTATCGGTCCAGATCAGCGACTTGACGCCGCCCTGCTGGGTGTAGAGCCATACGAAGAGCATCGTGACCGCCGCATTGAGCCAGAACGGAAGTCCGTAATGGCTGAAGACCAGCAACTGCATCACGGCGCAGACCACATAGATGCGAAGGGCCGCCCCCAGCATCTTCGAGACGAAGAAAAACCACGCCCCGGTACGGTGCGACCGCACGCCGAAGCGGTCGTCGAGGTATTCGTAGAGCGACACCACCTTCAGGCGGTAGAACGTGGGAATCAGCACGAAAGCGACGATCAGCTGTCCGACCGTGAAGCCCGCGACCATCTGCATGTAGGAAAAGCCGTCTACGGCGACCGAGCCGGGAACGGAGATGAACGTCACGCCCGACATGGCGGCGCCGATCATGGCGAAGGCGGCCATGTACCACGGCGTGCGGCGGTTGCCGGAGAAAAACCCGGCGTTGTCGGCGCGGCGGCCGGAGACCCATGCTACGGCGAAGAGGACGGCTATGTAGCCCAGAACGGTAGCGATAACGGCGGCGGATGTCATAAGCGTAAGTTCAGATTCGAATTACAAATATACGAAAAGAGTCCCGAAAAAGCGGGCAAAAAAAGCAGAATAATGCGGGGACGGGCGGGATGGAGCATCCGGAACGACGAAGGGTTCGGAGATTTTTTCGAGGGGAGGGCCGATATAGGGAGACAGTCCCGGCGGGAATCACTTTTTCAGGATCCGTTCCAAGGCCGCGGCGTCCAGCAGATTCACCGTTTCGAATCTTCCCTTGTAGAAGACGCCCCAGTTATTGAATACGCAGGGCAGCTCCTTGGCCTTGCGGAGCGTATCCACCTCGATGAAATCCGCCGGGACACCGTGCGCTTCGCAGTGTTGTCTTATCATTTCCAGATTGCCGGGGATAAAGGGGCACTGCATATCGTAATAGACGGTCAGCGCCTGACTTTCGATACGCTGTTTTTTCGCATTGTGCGCGAATTGCGGAGTGGTTCCGTCGAACGAAAGCGCCAGCAGCTCGTAGCCGTTGTCGGTCGTATCGACGACCTCGAAGCCGAACTTCCGGGCAAAAGACTGGTCCGAAAGCCACGCTTTCTGCTTTTCCGCACCGAGCATGCAGACGCCCGATTTTCCATGCGTCCGCGCATCGGCCAGACAATGTTCCATCAACGCCTTTGCATAGCCCTTGCCTTTGTAAGGACCCGCAACCCACAAACAATAGATATAATAATAGTTGTCGCCAATCACGGGCACCCATGCCGTTTCGAGAGGCGCGTATTCGATAAAGACCACGCCCTTCGCATTCAGCTTCCGGAAGACGTGCCCCTCGCGGAGCCGGTCGGAAAGCCACCGCCGCTTCGCCTCTACGCCCGGATGGGCCTTTTTCGTGCGGATAATGCAGCACAAATGCTCGTCGGCAAGGTTTTAGGCCGTCAGATCGACGAATTCAGCATCCATGGGCGGCTTTTCAACGGGATGAGCGGGCGTCACGCCTTACGATAGGACAACGCTCCCGAAGGGCATTTTTCGACCTGCGCGACGATCCGGTCGGTCGTGGCGTTTTCCAGTTTCACCCACGGCCGCTCCTGCGGGTTGTAAACTTCGGGAAGCATGCGGACGCAGACGCCCGAATGGATGCAGAGGTGCGGCTGCCAGACCACGACGATCTCGCCGTTGGTATATTCGATACGTTTCTTTTCGGTTTCCATAACAACAATATTTTACTAAAGACTGCTTAGGCAGACCTCCAAAGATAAGCATAATCCGTATATTGAAACCGGCAACCCCGTCTTTCGCGGCTCGGCGGTGGCCATTCGCGGCCGTCCGACGACAAATCACCGGCCCGCGAACCGAAAAGACGCAGCGAATCTACAAACGACTCAAACAACTGACAATCAAAACAACAAACGACTGAACACCGAAAGCAAAGAGGGTTTTCGGCGGCACCGGCGGAAGATTATCGAAAACTTTTCGGCAGAAATTTTGATTTTTCATCCAAAAATACATACATTTGCCCCAACGACATTGCAAATGACAATATTCAACCATATCCATCATCATCACAACCACTTTCCGAAGGGGTAAGATCGATGTGCATATGTAAATAAGGATTATATATCATAACGAAGCTCATCCCCTGCGGATGGGCTTTTTTCATGTCCGTTCCGCAGGCGGGTGTCTGAAAAACAACAAACAAACATGCTGAGAATAGCAATTCAGGCCAAAGGCCGACTCAACGAGCAGAGCATCGACCTGCTCTCGGAAGCAGGCATCGGCGTCGCCGAAAGCAAGCGCAAACTCATCTCCCGCGCCGACGGATTCCCGATGGAGGTGCTCTACCTGCGCGACGACGACATTCCGCAGGCCGTGGCCATGGGCGTCGCCGATCTGGGGATCGTGGGGCTGAACGAGGTCGCGGAGAAGAACTTCCCGGTCGAACGGACCATGGACCTCGGATTCGGCAGGTGCCGCCGCTCACCGGGCCTGGCCCGGCCAATCAGCTGCCGCATCTCGCTGGCCGTGGACCGGACGGCGGATTACAACGGACTGGACTACTTCCGCGGCAAGCGCGTGGCGACCTCCTACCCCAACATCCTCGCGCGGTTCTTCGCCGAGAAGGGCATCGACGCCGAAATACACACCATCGAAGGGTCGGTCGAAATCGCCCCCGCCGTGGGAATGTCCGACGCGATATTCGACATCGTATCGTCGGGCGGCACGCTGATCTCGAACGGATTGGTCGAAGTGGAGAAGGTATTTTATTCCGAAGCGGTGCTGATTGCAAATCCGGAACTCGATGAGGATAAACGCCGTGAAACGGCCCAACTCACGTTCCGCTTCAACTCGATACTCGAAAGCCGCGGCATGAAGTACGTGCTGATGAACCTCCCGCAGGAGAAGCTCGACGAAGCGATCACGATCCTGCCGGGCATGCGCAGTCCTACCGTCCTGCCGCTGGCGCAGGAGGGATGGTGCTCGATACACGCCGTGATCTGCGAATCGCAGTTGTGGGAGCGCATCGAACGGCTCAAGGCCCTCGGCGCGGAAGGAATTCTGGTGCTGACGCTCGAAAACATGATCCGCTGACCCCTAAAAACGACCCGAAAAAATGGAAATGCCGAAAATCTATGTAAATCCCCCGCGCAGCGAATGGCCGGCGCTGACGGCCCGCTGTACGCGGCAGGAAGAGGAGATCGGGGAGCGCGTAGCCGCGATCCTCGCCGAGGTGCGCACGGGCGGCGACGCGGCCCTGCGCCGGATCGTCCGCCGCATCGAAGGATACCTCCCCGAAACGTTCGAAGTGACGCGCGAACGGCGTGCGGAAGCCGCGAAGGCCGTATCGCCGCAGTTAAAAGCCGCGCTGGAGCAGGCGAAGGCCAACATCGAAGCCTTCCACCGGGCGCAGCTCCCGGCGCAGGTCGAGGTCGAAACGATGCCGGGCGTAAGGTGCGTACAGCGCGCCGTGGCGATCGGCCGCGCGGGGCTGTATATCCCCGGCGGCAAAGCCCCGCTCTTCTCGACGGTGCTGATGCTCGCCCTGCCGGCCCGGATCGCCGGATGCCGCGAAGTGATACTCTGCACGCCGTGCGGCCGCGACGGGCGGATCGCACCCGAAATTCTCTATGCGGCCGACCTCTGCGGCGTGGACCGCGTCTTCGCCCTCGGCGGGGCGCAGGCAGTGGCGGCCATGGCTTACGGAACGGAGAGCATTCCGCGCGTCGACAAGATTTTCGGTCCCGGCAACCGCTACGTCACCAAAGCCAAACAGCTGGCCGGCGCAGCCGACGTCGCCGTGGACCTGCCCGCGGGGCCTTCGGAGGTGCTGGTGCTGGCCGACGAAGACGCCCGGCCCGAATTCGCCGCCGCCGACCTGCTGTCGCAGGCCGAACACGGTGATGACAGTCAGGCCGTGCTGGTCTGCCGCAGCGAGGAGTTCGCACAGCGGGCAATAGCGTCCGTCGGGGAGCAGGCCGCGCGGCTCAGCCGCCGCGACGCAATCGGCAATTCGCTGGCCAACAGCCGGATCGTGGTTTTCAGCGACCCGGACGAGCAGATCGCGTTCGCCGACGCCTACGCCCCCGAACACCTGATTGTCGCCATGCGGGACGCATGGGACGCCGCGGCGCGGATCACGGCCGCGGGGAGCGTATTTATCGGCGGCTACTCGCCCGAAAGCGCGGGCGATTACGCTTCGGGAACCAATCACACGCTGCCCACGGGCGGCTGGGCGCGGGTCTACAGCGGCGTGAACACGGAGAGCTTCATGCGCAAGATAACCTATCAGGAACTGACGCGCGGCGGACTCGAAGCCCTCGCGCCGACGATTACGGCCATGGCCGAAGCCGAAGGGCTGGACGCACACGCCAACGCCGTGCGCATCCGGACGGAAGGAGGTGCGCGATGAAACCGCTGTCGCAGCTCGTGCGGCCCAACATTCTGGCGCTGCAACCCTACTCCACGGCCCGCGACGAATATGCGGGCGGCGGGATCGGCGTCTGGCTCGACGCCAACGAAAGCCCCTACGACAACGGCGTGAACCGCTACCCCGACCCGCACCAGCGGGAGCTGAAGGCGCAGCTGGCCGCGCTGAAGGGCGTGCGGAGCGGACAAATATTCCTCGGCAACGGCAGCGACGAAGCCATAGACCTCGCGTTCAGGATCTTCTGCGAGCCGGGCCGCGACAACGCCGTTTCGATCGCGCCGACCTACGGCATGTACCGCGTGGCGGCGCAGACCAACGGCGTCGAACTGCGCGAAGTGCCGCTGGGAGCCGATTTCTCGCTTCCGGTCGAGGCGTTGCTGGCGGCGGCCGACGGGCGCACCAAACTGCTGTGGCTCTGCTCGCCCAATAACCCCACGGGAAACGCATTCCCCGACCGGGAGATCGAAGAGCTGCTGCGCCGCTTCGACGGCGTGGTGGTGCTCGACGAAGCCTACATCGACTTTGCCGAAGGGCGGGGATTCCTGCCGCGGCTCGACGAGTTCCCCAACCTGATCGTACTGCAAACCCTCTCCAAAGCTTGGGGCATGGCGGGACTGCGGCTCGGACTGGCTTTCGCGTCGGAGCGGATCGCCGCGCTGTTCGGGCAGGTCAAGTATCCCTACAATATCAATACGCTCACCCAGCAGACCGCGGCCGAGTGTCTGCGCCGGGACATTGCGGCGCAGATCGCGCAAATCCGCGAAGAACGCGGACGGCTGGCGGCGGCGCTCGCCGGATGCGGCTGCATCGAGCGGGTCTGCCCGTCGCAGGCCAACTTCCTGCTGGTGAAGACCGCCGATCCCGACCGGCTTTACGGCGAACTGATCGCCGCAGGGGTGATCGTCCGCAACCGTACGCGGATCACGGGATGCGAGGGCTGCCTGCGTATCACCGTGGGGACTCCCGCCGAAAACGGGCGCATGCTGGAAACCGTCAAAAACTTCAGACCATGAAAAAAGCACTCAAAAAAGCACTGTTCATAGACCGCGACGGCACGCTGATCGTCGAGCCGCCCGTGGATATGCAGGTGGACAGCCTCGCCAAGCTGGAATTCGTGCCCGGAGCCATTTCGGCGCTCAAAGTCCTCCGGGGACTCGATTTCGAGCTGGTGATGGCCACCAATCAGGACGGACTGGGAACCGACTCCTTTCCTGAGGAGGATTTCAGGATTCCGCAGGAGAAGATGCTCCGCACGCTGGCGGGCGAAGGCGTGCTGTTCGACGACATGCTGATCGACCGCACGTTCGAAAGCGACGGCGCCCCGACGCGCAAGCCCCGCACGGGAATGTTCGGCCGCTACACCGGCGGAGGATACGACCTCGCGGCGAGTTACGTCGTCGGCGACCGCGCGACCGACATCCTGCTGGCCCGCAATCTCGGAGCGCGGGGAATTCTGTTCGCACAGGAGACGGCGGGCCGCCGGATGCTGCGCGAAGCCGGAGCGGAAGAGGCCTGCGTGCTGATCAGCGACTCGTGGGCCGAGATCGCCGAGTACATCCGCCGCGGCGAACGGCGGGTGGTCGTAACGCGCGAAACGCGCGAAACGCGGATCACCGTCCGGCTCGACCTCGACGGCAAAGGGTTCGGCGGCGTTTCGGCAGACCGTCCGGCCGCCGAAACCGGCGGCGCTCCGGAGAGCGGCACGGATACGGGAAATCGGGTTGGCACGGGTGCGGACAACGGACCGGACGACAACCGGGCCGATACCGGAAACACGACGAAAGGCATACGCTCACATACCGACGACATGACAAGCAGCGATCGGGCCGGGGCGAAAAATCCGGCAGGGGAATGGAACAACGATGTCTGGAACGGCAACAGCAGTAACAGTGACGGAAGGAACGGCGACAACAGAAACCGCGACGACGGAAATGACAACAGCAGGATCAACGACAGCAGCAGTGACGAAAGGAACGACGACAACGGGAACGCCGACAATAGCAACTGCGGCGACGGGATTTCGACCGGACTGCGTTTTCTGGACCACATGCTGGCGCAGATCGCCCACCACGGCGGCGTGGCGCTCGAAGTGGAGGCCCGCGGCGATCTGGACATCGACGAACACCACACGATGGAGGACGTGGCGATCGTGCTGGGCGAAGCCATCGACCGGGCTTTGGGCTCCAAGGCCGGAATAGGCCGCTACGGATTCGCCCTGCCGATGGATGACTGCCGCGCGCTGGTGCTGCTCGACTTCGGGGGACGCATCGACTTCGAGTGGGACGCCGAATTCCGCCGCGAGCGGGTCGGAGACGTCCCGACGGAGATGTTCCGCCACTTCTTCCACTCGCTCTGCTGCGCCGCGCGCTGCAACCTGCAGATTGCGGCCAAAGGCGACAACGACCACCACAAGGCCGAGGCGATCTTCAAGGCCTTCGCCCGCGCCCTGCGCATGGCCGTGGCCCGCAGCGGATTCGGATACGACATACCCAGCAGCAAAGGAGTATTATGACGGCGATAGTAGATTACGACACGGGCAACCTGCGGTCGGTCGCCGACGCCATGCGGCGCATCGGGGCCGAATTCACAATCACGGCCGATCCCGCGCTCCTGCGCGGCGCCGACAGGGTGCTGCTGCCCGGCGTGGGCGAAGCTTCGTCGGCGATGGCCAAACTGCGCGAGCGGGGACTCGATCTGGTCATCCCCACCCTGACGCAGCCCGTACTGGGCATCTGCATCGGCATGCAGCTGTTGTGTCTCGACAGCGAGGAGGGAGACGCCCGCTGTCTGGGGATTTTCCCGGCGCACGTCAGGCGGCTGAAACCCGCGGAAAGCGGGCTGAAGATTCCCCATGTGGGCTGGAACACCGTCGGCAGCCTGCGCGGAGCGCTGTTCGAAGGAATCGGCGAAGAGACCTATGTCTATTACGTCCACTCGTATGCGGCGGAGGTCTGCGAAGCGACGATCGCCCGCACCGATTACGGCGGGGAGTTCAGCGCCGCGCTGGGCCGCGGCAACTTTTTCGGCACGCAGTTCCACCCCGAAAAGAGCGGTTCGGCGGGCGAAAGGATCCTGCGCAACTTTTTAAAACCGTAACACGATGAAAATAGAAATCATACCCGCAACGGACATTATCGGCGGCGCATGCGTGCGGCTGACGCAGGGCGACTACGGCCGCCGGACGACCTATTACAGCGACCCGCTCGAAGCGGCGCTCCGCTTCGAAGAGACGGGCATACGCCGCCTGCACATGGTCGATCTCGACGGCGCCAAGGCCGCACAGCCCCGCAACCTCGCCGTGCTGGAACGCATAGCGTCGAAAACCGCGCTCGAAGTGCAGTACGGCGGCGGCATCAAAAGCACCGAGGCGCTCCGCAGCGTATTCGACGCGGGCGCACGCCGCGCCATCTGCGGAAGCGTCGCCGTACGCCGGCCGGAGCTTTTCGCCGGATGGCTCGCGGAATTCGGGCCGGGAAAGCTGATTCTCGGAGCCGACATACGCGACGGCAAAGCAGCAGTTCAGGGCTGGACGGAAGCGTCCGAGCTCTCGGCTCAGGAGCTGATCGCGCAGTTCGCGCCGCAGGGACTCGCGCAGGTAATCTGCACCGACATCGCCCGCGACGGCATGCTCTGCGGCGCATCGGCGGAGTTTTACGCCGCACTTCAGGGAGAGTTTCCCGGCGTGGAGATCACCGTAAGCGGCGGCATCGGCTCGATGGCCGACATCGAGGCGCTCGACGGCGCGGGCCTGCGCAACGTCATCGTCGGCAAAGCCCTCTACGAAGAACGTATCACACTCGAAGAACTGAAGCGATGCTTGCAAAACGCATAATTCCCTGTCTCGACATCCGCGAGGGGCAGACGGTCAAAGGGATCAACTTCGCGGAGCTGAAAAACGTCGGCGACCCGGTGGAACTCGGCGCGAAATACGCAGCCGAAGGGGCCGACGAGCTGGTGTATCTCGACATCAGCGCCACGGAGGAGGGGCGCGGCACCTTCACCGGGCTGGTATCGCGCATCGCGGCGCGCATCGACATTCCGTTCACCGTGGGCGGCGGCATCGCATCGGTCGCGGACGCAGGCCGGCTGCTCGACGCGGGAGCCGACAAGGTCACGGTAAACAGCGCCGCCGTGCGCGATCCGGCGCTGATCGACGCCATCGCGTCGAAATACGGTTCGCAGTTCGTCGTCGCGGCCATCGACGCCAAAAAGATCGACGGCGTGTGGCGCGTCACGACCCACGGCGGCAAGCGGCTCACCGAGCGCGAACTGTTCGCATGGGCGCACGAAGTATGGCGGCGCGGCGCGGGCGAGATTCTCTTCACGTCAATGGACCACGACGGCACCCGCGACGGCTACCCCTGCGAAACGTTCGCACGGCTGGCCGAACTACCCATTCCGGTCATCGCTTCGGGCGGGGCAGGCTCGGTGCGGCATATCGCCGACGTGCTGACGCTCGGCAGGGCCGACGCGGCGCTGGCGGCCAGCATCTTCCACTACAACGAAATTCCGATTCCCGCGCTCAAACGGGAACTGCACCGGCAAAATATCAACGTAAGATTATAAACGCCATGAAAATCAAAGCAAAACCCTTTGCGGAACTCGACTCCGCAAAACAGACCGACGGGCTGATTCCCGCCGTCATACAGGACGACCGCACCCTGCAGGTGCTGATGCTCGGCTACATGAACCGCGAAGCCTACGAAAAAAGCCTGACAGAAGGCCGCGTCACCTTCTACAGCCGCACGCGGGGCTGTCTCTGGACCAAAGGCGAGACCAGCGGCAACTATCTCGACATCGTTTCGGTCACGGCCGACTGCGACGACGACACGCTTCTGATCCGCGTCATCCCCCACGGCCCGACCTGCCACACAGGCGCCAAGAGCTGCTTCGCGGGGGCCGCGCCCGAAACCGAAGGCTTCATCCGTTACCTCCAGAGCGTGATTCGGGGCCGGCACGCCGAGATGCCCGAAGGATCGTACACCAGCAGGCTGTTCGACCGCGGCGTGAACAAAATCGCACAGAAAGTAGGCGAAGAGGCCGTCGAAACCGTGATCGAAGCCGTGGCGGGTAACCGCGAGGCGATGATTTACGAAGCGTCGGACCTCGTATACCACCTGCTGGTGCTGCTCGAAGCGACCGGCTGTTCGGTCGCCGACCTCGAAAAAGAGCTGGCCCGGCGGCACAGCTGAGGAGGGAAACAAACAGCGCAAAAACAAAAAGCGACCGCGACAAATGTCGCGGTCGCTTTTTTCCGTAGCGGGTCCGAGACTTGAACTCGGGACCTCATGATTATGAATCATGCGCTCTAACCAGCTGAGCTAACCCGCCATTGCTATCAAAGCGAGTGCAAAGGTAATAGAAATTTTCGATCGTGCAAAATCTTCGGGCAAAAAATCGACGAAAAATTCGCATTCAGACGCTTTGGCACTGATTTTGAGCCCAGTGCACGTAAACCGAAAATATGTCCCTGTCAGAATCTACACGCACGGAGATCCGTAACTGCCTGAGCATCCTCAAAGTAATCGCTGGAGTGGTTCTGCTCGCCGCCATTTCGTGGGAAATAATCGCCGGCGACCACATGCACTTTTCACGCAACTACCTGATCATCCAGCTCGTGGTCTGCATCCTTTTCCTATGCGATTTCTTCGTACGGTGGGCAGCCTCGGAGCGCAAAGGCCGCTTCTTCGCCCGCAATTTCCTCGTACTGCTGATTTCGATACCCTATCTGAACATCATCGACTGGAGCGGCGCCGAACTCCCCCGCTACTGGGCCATGCTGATCGGCATCATGCCGCTGATGCGGGCGTTCCTCGCATTTTACATCGTGGTGCAGTGGCTCGTGGACAACAAGGTCCGAAAACTCTTCTTCGCCTACATCTTCACCGTGGTCGTCTTCACCTATATTTCGGCGCTGGTCTTCTACGATTACGAAATACTCGTGAACAGCAAGCTCCACGGTTTCGGCAACGCGCTGTGGTGGGCGTGGATGAACGTCACGACCGTCGGGGCCGAGATATTCCCCGTGACGACCATCGGCAAGATATTCTGCGTGATGCTCCCCTCGCTGGGCATGATGTTCTTCCCGATCTTCACGACCTACGTACTGCAGGAGTACTCGCACAAAAAAGAGTCCGACCAATAGGCCGGACTCCTCTTTTCGGGGAGACATCCCCTATTTCTTCTGCGCCTTCAGCAGGTCGCGGATTTCGGTGAGCAGCTGCTCCTCTTTGGACAGCACCGGCCCGGCGGCGGGCGCAGGGGCCTCCTCCTTCTTCTTCATCAGGCGGTTCATCAATTTCACCATCATGAAGACGCAGAACGCCAGAATCGTAAAGTCGATGCACTGCTGGATGAAAGCGCCGTAATTCCAGTAGACGGGTTCGACGGCGGCCTGCGCCACCGTCTCGCCTCCACCCGTCACGGCATCGCCGACGGCATGCACGGCGCTCGAAGTCATGTCGCGGAACTTCGAAATATCGAGCCGCAGCTGCGAGAAGTCGGTATTGCCGATCAGCGCCCCGATCGGCGGCATCAGGATGTCATTCACCAGCGACGACACGATTTTGCCGAAAGCGCCGCCGATGATTACGCCGACGGCCATGTCCATCACGTTTCCCTTGAGGGCAAACTCCTTGAATTCTTTGAAAAATGCCATAAATCTGAGGTTAAATTAATCGATGGAACAAATATAGCGATATTTACCGAATCCGCAATCAAAAAAGCCGTCCGCAGAACGCGGGCAGCTTTTCTTCGGATAAACAGGCCGGAGGGAACTATACGATCTCGACCAGCACGGCGTCGGTGGCCACGTTGTCGCCGGGATGCGCCAGAATCTGCTTGACGGTGCCGGCGTAATCGGTCGTCACGGAGTTCTCCATCTTCATGGCTTCGAGAACAACGATTTCCTGACCCGCTTTTACCGTATCGCCGACCTTCACCTTGAATTCGATGATGCGGCCGGGCAGCGGCGCCGTAACGGTATTGCCCGTAATGGCGGCCGCAACACTCTCCTCGGCCTTCTTCTCCTCGGCCTTGGGTTCCGCAGGCTTCGAAGCGGCGTAGGCCTTGACCTTCATGTCCGTCAGGAAGTTCTTGGCGACCAGCGGGAAGAGTTCGAGCAGCAGGACCTCCTTCTCGTTTGCGGCGAGTTTCACGCCGCCGGCTTCGGGAAGCTCCGGATTGGGCTGCATCTGGTATTTCGACGTATCGTAGGGAGTCTCCTCGCGGACGCCGCAGATCTTGAAGCGGAATTCGGGGTCGATCTTCACGGGCGTATGTCCGTACTCACCCTTCACCAGCCCCACGAACTGCGAGCTTTTGTTGGTGTACATCGGACGTCCGGCCTTCTCGTCGAGGGCGCAGTTCACGGCCTGCGCGCCCACGATCTGCGAAGTCGGGGTCACCAGCGGCGGCAGACCCGCGGCCAGACGCACCGAGGGAATCAGCTCCATGGCGCGCGGCAGGATGTCCTCGGCCTTGAGCTGCTTGAGCTGGGCGACCATGTTCGAATACATGCCGCCGGGAATCTCGGCCTTCTGCACCAGTTCGTTGGGTGCCGGGAAGCCGAAGTAAGCCTCGATCTTGCGGCAGGCGTCGATCGTCGCGGCCTCATCGTCGGCCTGAGCGGCCTTGATCGCCTTGTCGAACAGCGCGTCGATCTCGGCGGGCAGCGTGTCGGTGAGCGGATTGAAGGGCTTGGGTTCGGGTTTCTCCGTGCCGAATACCGACTGGTTGAGTTCCTTGCGGATCTCGCGCAGCAGGGTGTTGATCTTGGCGACGGCCTCCATGTTCACACCGGTATCGACGCCGAGCTTCTTGCAGAAGACGTGCACCAGCTCGATGGCCGGGGCGCCCGTACCTTCGGCGAAATACCAGCAGTTGGTATCGACGACATCGACGCCGGCGATGATCGCCGCAAGTACCGATGCAAGGCCGTAGCCGGGCGTACAGTGGGTATGGAAATCGACCGGAATGTCGATGTTCTTCTTGAACAGCTTGACCAGCGTAGCGACGCGGCGCGGCGGAATCAGACCCGACATGTCCTTGATCGTAATCATGTCGGCGCCCAACGCGGCCATCTGCTTGGCCTTGTCGAGGAAATAGGCGTCGGTGAAGACCTGCTCATGGCCTTTTTTGCCCATGAGCTTGGCGAAGAAACCGGGTTCGGGGTATTTCGGATCGACCGTATAGCAAACCGCGCAGTCGGCGATGCCGCCGTACTGCTTGACGTACTTGACCGTCGATTTGACGTTGTCCACGTCGTTCAGGGCGTCGAAAATACGCATGATGCCCAGCCCGCTCTCGATCGAGTTGCGGCAGAAGCCGTCGATCACGTCGTCGGGATAGGGAGCGTAGCCGAACAGGTTGCGGCCGCGCGACAGGGCCGTGAGTTTCGACACGTTGCCGACGGCCTTGTGAATGGTCTCCAGACGCGTCCACGGATTCTCATTGAGATAGCGCATCACCGAGTCGGGCACGGCACCGCCCCAGACCTCCATCGCATAGAAATTTGCATCCTTGTAGAAGGACAGGCAACGGTCTACCTGTGCCTGCGACATGCGCGTCGCGAACGAGGACTGCTGTCCGTCGCGCAACGTAAGGTCTCTGATTTTGAGATTTCTCGCCATTGTGATATTTGAATTAAGGGTTCTTGTTTCCCGTCTTTACTGTTATTCCAATAACAAAGATAATAAACAATTTCAAATTCCAACTATTTTGCACGGAATTTTCACAAAAAACGACCGAAAAGATTACTTTTCGTAAACACCCCGCCCCGCAGGGGCTTCCGGGCCATGCGCCCTGACAGCGCCGCCGGGCACAAAGAGCTGTTTATCAGGCGTGCCGTCGAGGTAGCGCTTCTTGAAGATATTGACGCAGAAGACGAACATCTCAAGCAGCAGCGGACCGAAGATAACCCCCATGAACCCGAAGAGCGAGAGGCCGATGAATACGCCGAAGATCGTCACGAGCGGGTGCGTGTCGGCCAGCTTCTTCTGCATCACGAAACGCACGACGTTGTCCACGTGCGTCACCACCAGTCCGCCGTACAGCGTCAGCCCCACGGCCGGCCCCCACTCGCCCGCAAGGGCCATGTATCCGGCCAGCGGCAGCCAGACCAGCGCCGTGCCGAAGATCGGGATGATCGTCGCGAAGCAGGTCAGCACACCCCAGAACAGCGGACTGGGAGCGCCGAAGATCAGGTAGCCGATGTAGGCCACGATACCCTGCACCACGGCCAGCAGGGGGATTCCGATGGCGTTCGAGCGGACGATCATATGCACTTCGCGCATGACGCTGCCGCTCACCGAGCTGTCGAAGGGAAGTATCTCGCGGCAGTACTCCTCCATGCGGCGGCCGCCGATGAGCATGAAGTAAAGCACGAACAGCAGCACGACGATATTGACCCCGAAATCGAAAATGCTCGACACGACCCACTGCCCCAGCTTGGGAATCATGCCGATCATCGAGGAGATGTTCTCCTCCTGCCAGAGGTTGTAGCCGGTTTTCTCGTGAATGAGCGCCGCGATGTGCTTGAGCGGCGTAATGATCAAATCGGGCCGGAGCGTGATGTCCTGCACCTGATTGACTACCATCCAGACGATCAGGCTGATGGGGACCAGAAAACAGAGCACCGCCTCGGCCAGCAGCAGCGAGGCGGCAAGACTGCGCCGCCAGCGGCGGGAGGGCCGCCGGGGCTGCACCTGGCATTTTTATCA
>OGOC01000512.1_pt1 | contig 39224 bp, 33 predicted proteins | sample 1552561 | NCBI WGS metagenome assembly OGOC01 (sample SAMEA2580148, study PRJEB22360) | human gut metagenome | biome: human gut; feature: human-associated habitat; material: faeces | place: Denmark | collected 2008/2010
TGACGTATCAGAACGTGGAGCGGTTCTGCGCACGGTTTGGAACAAGGGTCACGGTGGTCAACTCGCGGATGACACCGTCCGAGCGCGCCGACCAGATGGAGCGCGCGCGGCGCGGGGAGGTCAGTATTATGATCGGTCCGCGTTCCGCACTCTTTGCACCGTTTCCGGATCTGGGACTGATCGTAATCGATGAGGAGCATGAAACCTCCTATAAAAGTGAAGTGACGCCGCGCTACCATGCAAGGGAGACCGCCGTGCGCCGCGCCGGGCTGGAGCATGCCCATGTGGTGATGGGTTCGGCAACGCCGTCGGTGGATGCTTCTTACGCCTGCGAGACGGGAGCGTACGCGCTGTTCCGGATGGATGCGCGGTACGGAAATGCAGCACTTCCGTCCGTATGGATCGCGGATATGCGGGAAGAATTACAGATGGGAAACCGTTCGATTCTGTCCGGAAAACTGCGGGAAGAGATCGAAAAACGGCTTGAAAAAAAGGAACAGGTTGTACTGTTTCTGAACCGCAGAGGCTATGCGGGCTTCGTCTCGTGCCGTGCATGCGGCCATGTGATGAAATGCCCGCACTGCGATGTATCACTGACAGCACACAATAACGGAAAGCTCGTCTGCCATTACTGCGGTTATGAAACACCGCAGGTACATGCGTGCCCGTCGTGCGGTTCCCCGTACATCGGCGGCTTCCGTGCCGGCACACAGCAGATCGAGCAGAACGTGAAAAAGCTGTTTCCAAAGGCACGCGTTCTTAGGATGGACGGCGACACGACAAAAACGAAAAACAGTTATGAAGAAATCCTGTCCTCATTTGCGGCGGGGAAGGCCGATATCCTGATTGGAACCCAGATGATCGTAAAAGGCCACGATTTCCCGAATGTCACGCTGGTGGGAGCGCTGGCGGCGGATCTCTCCCTGAATGCAGTCGATTACCGTGCCGGGGAGCGTACGTTCCAGCTGCTGACGCAGGCAGTCGGCCGCGCCGGAAGAGGCGAAAAGCCGGGAATGGCAGTCATTCAGACGTACCATCCCGAACATTACAGCATTCAGACGGCGGCAGAGCAGGATTACAGGACATTTTACGAGAAAGAAATGGACTACCGCCGTCTGATGGGATATCCCCCGGCGGCGGAGCTTCTGGCGATCCACGGAGCCGGGGAGGATGAAGCGCATCTGACGCAGGCGATGGAATACATTCGCAGATATCTCATCCGCATCCGGGGAAACCGCGAAGTCCAGATCATCGGCCCGGCAAGTGAGGCAGTGTCGAAAATCAATGACCTGTACCGCATGGCCGTGTATGTACGCGCGCCGCAGGAAGAGGTGCTGGCAGAGCTGCGGGAAAAACTGGAGCGGTATATCGAGATTAACAAAGGCTTCCGTACCGTTTATTTACAGTTTGACTTCAGCAGAAAGTATTAGTTTTTTCATACTATTTACACATAGATTATTTATAATAGAAGAGCAAAAGAAAGGAAAAGAATTATGGCAATCAGAGAAATCAGAGTCGTAGGCGACCGCGTATTAACGAAAAAATGCAGACCGGTGGAGAAGATGACACCAAGAATCAGCGAGCTGATCGACGACATGTTTGACACCATGTATGAGGCAAACGGTGTCGGCCTTGCCGCACCGCAGGTCGGCATCTTAAAGAGAATCGTAGTCATGGATGTGGATGGAACCCCACATCTTCTGATCAATCCGGAAATCCTGGAGACTTCTGGAAGCCAGACAGGAGCAGAAGGATGCTTAAGCCTTCCGGGAAAATCCGGTACAGTAACCCGTCCGAATTACGTAAAGGTAAGAGCGCTGGACCGCGACATGCAGCCGTTTGAACTGGAGGGAACCGAACTTCTTGCCCGCTGCATCTGCCACGAGTGTGATCACCTCGACGGACATATGTATACAGAAAAAGTAGAAGGCGAGCTTTGGGACAACACGTACGATGAGTATGAGGAGTACGAGGACGAAGAGTAAGTCTTAAAATAAAGGAGATGACTTCAGATGAAAGTGGTATTTATGGGAACCCCGGATTTCTCCGTGGGAACACTTGAGGCACTCGTGGAGGCCGGTTATGAGATCACAGGCGTTGTGACCCAGCCGGACAAACCGAAGGGCCGCGGAAAACAGATGATGCCGACACCGGTGAAAGAGGCAGCCGAAAAACACGGCCTTCCGGTCTATCAGCCGCGCCGCGTGCGGGATGCAGAGGCGATCGAGGAGATCCGGAAAATGGAGCCGGATGTGATCGTTGTCGTTGCATTCGGCCAGATTATTCCAAAAGAGATTTTGGATATGCCGAAATACGGATGCATCAACGTTCATGCATCCCTGCTTCCGGCTTACCGCGGAGCAGCGCCGATCCAGTGGGCTGTCATGAACGGCGATGAAGTGAGCGGCGTAACCATTATGAAGATGGATGAAGGCCTCGACACAGGCGATATGCTGACGAAAGTGGAAGTTCCGCTTGCAGCAGATGAGACCGGCGGCAGTCTCTTTGACAAGCTCGCCGCAGCCGGAGCAAAACTTCTGGTGGAGACACTTCCAAAACTTGAAAAAGGCGAAGTGACACCGGAAAAACAGCCGGAGATAAGCACCACAGAGTATGCGCGGATGATCAAAAAAGAAGACGGAAAGATCGACTGGACGAAGAGTGCCGTTGAGATCGAACGTCAGATCCGTGCGATGAGCCCGTGGCCGAGTGCTTTTACAAAAGTAAACGGAAAGAACCTGAAAATCTGGGATGCCAAAGTCATTGCCATGTTCGGCGGCGATCTGTTCTCGAAAATTCCGGGACAGAATCCGACGAAGAGTGCCGGAAAAGTCTGGGTGGCAGATGAGACAGGTCTCCATGTAAAGACGGGAGACGGCATTCTGGTGATCGAGGAGCTGCAGCTCGAAGGAAAGAAACGGATGAAAACCGCCGATTTCCTGCGCGGCTATGCGATCGAGCCGGGTACCAGACTTGGCGAATAAAAGAGAAAAAGCAACCTGAAGTTAAGGCGGGGAACTGCACAGCGGTGTGATGGCTGCTGTGCCTGAGAAAAAAGGAGAAAAACGATATGGGACTTTTTTATGACAGTACGTATCTGCTGGTGATTCTTGCCGCACTGATTTCCATGGCGGTATCCGCCCGCATGAACACGATTTTCAGCAAATATCAGACCGTCCGCTCGTACAGCGGCATGACGGGACGCGAGGCGGCGATGCGCATTCTGCATCAGGCCGGCATCTACGATGTGACCGTCCGCCACGTATCCGGTAAACTGACCGATCACTATGATCCGCGGACAAAAACCGTGAATTTATCGGATGCGGTTTACGATTCAACCTCAGTCGCAGCGATCGGCGTCGCAGCGCATGAGTGCGGCCATGCCGTACAGCACAATACGGATTACGTGCCGCTGAAAGTAAGAAGCGCCATTGTTCCGGCAGCGAACCTTGGATCCCAGCTTTTCTGGCCGCTGTTCCTGATCGGACTGATTTTCAGCCTTCCGATGCTGGTGAAAGCCGGGATCTGGCTGTTTGTGCTGGCACTGGCATTCCAGGTGGTAACACTTCCGGTCGAGTTCGATGCGTCGAGAAGAGCATTAAAAATGCTCAGTGAGGGCGGTATGGTGACAGAGACGGAACACGACGGAGTCAAGAAAGTACTCTGGGCTGCAGCCATGACATACGTGGCAGCGGTGATCGGTTCTCTGCTGCAGCTGCTCCGGCTGCTGATTTTATCCGGAGCATTTAGGAGAAATGATGACTGATACAATCAATACAAGAGAGCTGATTATGAACATTCTGCTTGAGATGGACAGGGAGAAAACGCCCTGCCATCTTGCTGTAAGGGACGCCCTCGATAAATACCAGTTCCTGCCGCGGCAGGACCGTGCGTTTATCAAGCGGGTCTGCGAGGGAACCGTGGAATACGGCATCCAGAATGACTACATCATCAATCAGTATTCCAAAATCAAGATCAACAAATGCAAGCCGGTGATTCGTGCGATCTTACGGATGTCGGTGTACCAGATCCGTTTTCTTGACGCAGTACCGGATTCGGCAGTCGTCAATGAGGCGGTGAAACTGGCGGAAAAGAAGCATTTTTACAACTTAAAGGGCTTTGTCAACGGCGTTCTGCGCACGATCGTGCGGGAGAAAGATCATCTGCCGATGCCGAAGGAGAACAATACTACGCAGTATCTTTCCGTGAAATACTCCATGCCGGAATTTCTGGTTGAGGAGTTCGTATCCCAGTACGGAAAAGAAACGGCAGAAACGATGATGGCGGATTTCCTGAAAGAAAAACAGGTGACGATCCGTATCAACCGCTGGAACAATACGATCGAGGAGACGAAGAAAAGCTTGGAAAGCCAGGGGGCAGAGCTGGAAAAAGCGCCGTATCTTGGCGAGGCGTTCTATCTGAAAAACTTTGAGACGATCGCATCACTGAATGCCTTCCAGGAAGGCCGGTTCCAGATTCAGGATGTGAGCTCCATGATGGCGTCGCATCTGGCGGATCCAAAGCCGGGTGACCAGGTGCTGGATCTCTGCGCAGCACCGGGCGGAAAGAGCCTCCATGCAGCAGATAAAATGAGAAATCAGGGATGCGTGGAAGCGCGTGATCTCACCGAATACAAGGTCGATCTGATCCGGGAAAATGTGCAGAGAGCAGGTGTTTCCTGCGTCGTGCCGAAGGTAAAAGATGCGGAACAGCTCGATGCGGAATGGATCGGAAAAGCGGACGTTGTGATTGCGGACCTGCCGTGCACCGGATACGGCGTCATCGGCAGAAAGCCGGATATCAAATATTACGCTTCAAAAGAAAAAGAAGAGGAGCTGGTACGGATTCAGCGGGCAATCCTTGCAAATGCCGCATCGTACGTAAAGCCGGGCGGCACACTGTTGTACAGCACATGTACCGTCAACAGAAAAGAAAACAGCGAGAATGCCGCATGGTTTCTGGAACAGTTCCCGTTTGAAGCAGTCAGTCTGGATGAACTGCTGCCGGATGAGCTGAAAAGCGGAGAAACGGCCAAAGGACAGCTGCAGCTGATCCCGGGGGTACACAAGACAGACGGATTTTTCCTTGCAAAATTCCGGAAAACAGAGGAAGGACGGGCGTAACAGATGGATATTAAATCAATGACCTTAGACGAATTAAAGGACGCCTGCCAGCAGATGGGAGAAAAGCCGTTCCGTGCCAAACAGTTATACGACTGGATGCATCATCGTCTGGCGGGCAGCTACGATGAGATGACGAATCTCTCGCTTGCCTTCCGGGAAAAATTAAAGGAACAGTATCCGCTTACCTGTCTCGAAAAAGTGCAGGTGCAGGAGTCCAAAATCGACGGAACGAGAAAATACCTGTTCCGCCTTAGCGACGGCAACGTGATCGAGAGTGTCTGGATGAAGTACCACCACGGAAATTCCGTCTGCATCTCATCCCAGGTCGGCTGCCGGATGGGCTGCCGCTTCTGCGCGTCCACTCAGGCGGGCCGCGTCCGCAACCTGGAAGCCGGTGAGATCTGCTCCGAGATCTACACCGCCCAGAAAGACATCGGGGAGCGCATTTCCCACATCGTGCTCATGGGCATCGGCGAGCCGATGGATAATTACGACAATCTGGTGCGTTTTGTGCGACTGCTTTCCAGCCCGGAGGGTCTCAATATCAGCCAGCGGAATATCACGGTTTCAACCTGTGGAATTGTACCGAATATGTATAAACTGGCGGATGAGGGACTCCAGATTACCCTGGCACTTTCCCTCCATGCACCAAACGATGAGAAGCGCCGTGAGCTGATGCCGATCGCCAATAAATATTCCATTGATGAGGTACTTGATGCGTGTCGCAATTACTTTGCAAAAACAGGACGCAGGATTACATTTGAATATTCTCTTGTTGGTGGAAAAAATGACAGCGAGGCTGATGCAAAAGAGCTTTCCTCGCGTATTTCGGATATCAACTGCCACGTAAATCTGATCCCGGTCAACCCGATCAAAGAGCGCGATTACGTGAAATCAACGAAAAAAGTCGTAGAGAATTTCAAAAATAAACTTGAAAAATACGGAATTAATGTTACTATTAGAAGGGAAATGGGCGCTGATATTGACGGAGCCTGTGGACAGTTAAGAAAAAGTTTTATTGATAAATCAAACGAACAGCCGTAAAAAGCGGCTGTCAATACAGGAGAAAAAAGCATGAAGGTATTTTCTGCAACCGATATCGGACAGAAACGGACGATGAACCAGGATTTTGTGTTTGCCTCCGCCTCTCCGGTCGGAAACCTTCCGAACCTCTTTGTCGTTGCAGACGGCATGGGAGGCCATAACGCGGGCGATTTTGCTTCGCGTTACGGTGTTTCTGTACTGGTGGAATCTGTAAAAAGGGATACGAATTTCAACCCGGTGCGGATCATTCGGCATGGAATTGAAGCAGCAAACAGCCAGATTTTTGAGCAGGCAAAACGAGATATATCCATGGAAGGCATGGGTACGACGATGGTAGTAGCTACGGTTGTCGGCAACTATGCCTACGTTGCAAACGTAGGAGACAGCAGGCTGTATCTGGCAGCAGATGGCACGTTTGACCAGGTGACGCAGGACCATTCCCTGATCGCAGAGATGGTGCGCCTTGGAGAACTCACTCCCGAGCAGGCGCGGAATCACCCGGACAAAAACATTATTACCAGAGCAGTAGGCACACAGGATACCGTAAAGATTGATTTCTTTGACATTCAGCTTGAAGAGGGCAATCAATTGGTGATGTGCTCGGACGGCCTTTCCAACATGGTAACGGATGAGGAGATTTTCGAACTCATCTGCCGAGAAGACGGTGAGGACAAGGCGAAACGTTTAATTGATAAAGCAAATGCAAATGGCGGCAGAGACAATATCGCAGTCATTGTCGTTGAACCATTTACAAACGAGGTGAAAGAATGTTAAAAGAGGGCGTTATTTTAGGAGAACGATATGAGATCATAAGCCGGATCGGTTCCGGCGGTATGGCTGATGTCTACAAAGCAAAAGACCACAAGCTGAACCGCATGGTGGCCGTCAAGGTTTTAAAACCGGAATTCCGGGAGGATAAAACCTTTATCCGCAAGTTCCGCACGGAGGCACAGGCCGCAGCAGGACTGTCCCATCCGAATATTGTAAACGTGTACGATGTCGGGGAGGACCGCGGCGTTTACTATATCGTCATGGAGCTTGTCGAGGGAATTACTCTGAAGGATTACATTGACCGCAAAGGAAAACTGAGCGTAAAAGAGGCAACCAGCATCGCCATTCAGGTTTCCCTTGGTCTTGAAGCAGCACACAACCGCAATATTGTACACCGCGATGTCAAACCGCAGAACATCATCATTTCCACAGACGGAAAAGTAAAACTTTCCGACTTTGGTATTGCAAAGGCAACTTCTTCCAATACGATCAGTTCGAACGTTATGGGAAGCGTACATTACAGCTCTCCGGAGCAGGTGCGCGGCGGATATTCGGACTATAAGAGTGATATCTATTCCCTTGGTATCACCATGTACGAGATGGTAACCGGAAGAGTGCCGTTTGACGGCGACACCACCGTTGCCATCGCAATCAAGCATCTGCAGGAGGAGATTGAATCTCCATCCAAATATACCCCGAACCTTCCGTTCGCACTGGAGCAGATTATCTTAAAATGTACCCAGAAGAGCCCGGACCGCCGTTACAATAACATGGCGGAGCTGATCGACGACTTGAAGCATTCGCTGATGGAGCCGCAGGGCAATTTCGTAAAAGTAACTCCGTTAAGTTCTCACGCCGAGACTGTTATGGTATCCGCAGAGGAGTTAAGCCAGATCCGTTCCGGCGCAGCAGCAAAGGCAAATGCGCAGACGGCAGAGGAGCCGGCCCGCAAGCGCTACAGCAAGATCGAGGATGAGGAAGAGGACGAAGATTACAGCTACGAGGACGAAGAAGACGAGGATGAGGACGAAGAAGAGGATGACCGCGATTCCTACGATGAGGATGACGACGATTCCTACTACGACGATGACGACGACGATGACAAAGCCGGAAACAAACTCGAAAAGATCATCACAATCGGCGGTTTTGCGATTGCAGCCATCATCATCTGCATGCTGATCTACTTTATTGCACAGGCAGCCGGCATTGTCGGCGGAAAAGGACCGACCGCAGCCTCTTCCAGTTCCGCATCATCTTCGAGCAGCACGGAAGTTGTTTCTTCCAGCAGCAAAGAAGAGGAAAAAGTAACCGTTCCGGATCTGACCAATAAAACCGAGGCAGATGCAACCACACTGGCAAACAGCCTGAAACTTGGTGTGGTCAACGGCGGAACCGAGGCATCGGATGTCATTGAGGCAGGAAAGATCTGCCGCCAGGATCTGAAACCGGGAACGAAAGTCGATAAAAATGCAACGATTACGTATTATGTAAGCTCCGGAAAAGAAACCGTAACGATTCCGACCGGCATTGTGGGAACACAGAAAGACGCTGCAAGCGCTGCTCTGACCCAGCTTGGACTTCAGGTTTCTACCACAGAGGATTTCAGCGATACCGTTGCCGAAGGATACGTAATTTCCGTTGATCCGGCCGAAGGAAGCCAGGTTGCACCGGAATCCACCGTTACCCTCGTTGTCAGCAAGGGATCAAAGGACGCGGAAGAAATTGCAATCCGTGATGTAATTGGTCTGGATGAGGAAACTGCAAAATCAATCCTGAGCGATTTCAATATTATTGTAAAAACAGGAACCAGCAGCAAGGTGGCCGAGGGTGAAGTCATGGAGGTTGACCCGGCAATCGGAACCAAAGTAAAGAAAGGTTCTGACGTTACGATTTATGTCAATAGCCCGAGTGCACAGCCAACGACGCCGGATGAGAATACACCGACCCCGACACCGGCAGAGCCGGGCGCAAATACCGCTACGGATGTTACCTGGTCCTGCAGCCAGACCTTAAGTGCGCCGGATCAGTATCAGGGTGGTATTGCAAAAATTGAGCTGATCCAGGATGATGGGAACGGAAACGAGACCTCCATCACCATCATGGACGGACAGGCCATTACGAGCTGGCCGTATTCTGTCAACACCAACTGGAGTGCTTCATCGTCTGCTTCTTCTACCGGAAGAATCGTCTTCTATGAGATGGATTCGAGCGGAAGTTATCAGGCAATTGCACAGTACCAATCGGTTCCGTTGAGTGAAGGGTGAGTATGACAGGAAAGATTATGAAAGGAATTGCCGGATTCTACTACGTAGACGTAGAAGAATCCGGCATTTATGAGTGCAAAGCAAAAGGAATTTTCCGAAAGGAAGGCCAGAAACCGCTCGTCGGAGATCTTGTGGAAATCGAGATTCTGGATGAAGCGGAAAAAACAGGAAATATGACCCGGATTCTGCCGCGAAAAAATGAACTGATCCGTCCGGCAGTGGCCAATATCGATCAGGCGCTTGTGATTTTTGCGCTGGAAAATCCGACCCCGAACCTGACGCTTCTGGACCGTTTTCTTGTGATGATGGAACAGCAGAACGTTCCGACGGCAATCTGTTTCAATAAAAGAGATCTTGCGGGGGAAGATTACACAGACCATCTGCGAAGCGTCTATGAGAACTGCGGTTACCGTGTCTTTACGGTGAGTGCAGCGAAAGAGCAGGGCATGCAGGAAGTGGAAGCATACCTGAAAGGGAAAACAACGGTGGTAGCCGGTCCGTCCGGCGTCGGAAAATCTTCGATCACAAACCGGATGCAGAAAGAAATCCAGATGGAGACCGGAGAGATCAGCAAAAAGCTGAAAAAAGGAAAACACACGACGCGCCATTCCCAGATGATCCCGATCGACCATGAGACGTATCTGTGCGATACGCCGGGGTTCAGCTCGCTTTATACAACCGATATGGAAAAAGAGGAGCTGAAAAACTTTTTCCCGGAATTTCATCCGTACGAAGGAAAATGCCGTTTCCTCGGCTGCATCCACGGAAAAGAGCCGGGCTGTGCCGTCAAAGAGGCACTGGAACAGGGAAATATCAGCAAAGAAAGATTTGAAAACTATACCATGTTCTATGAAGAACTGAAAGAACAGGAAAAGAGGAGATACTAGCATGAGCCGAGTATATCAGTTGGCACCTTCTATTTTATCCGCAGACTTCAACCGTCTCGGAGAACAGATCCAAAGGGTAGAGAAAGCAGAGTGCCGGTGGCTTCATATCGATATTATGGATGGAATGTTTGTACCATCCATTTCGTTTGGAATGCCGGTGGTAAAGTCGATCCGAAAAGAAAGCAGTCTGTATTTTGATGTTCATATGATGGTAAAGGACCCGGAGCGGTACGTAGAAGAATTTCAAAGCTGCGGGGCGGATATGATCACGGTTCACGCGGAGGCATGCCGCGATCTGGCAGAAACCGTGAAAAAGATTCATGAAACAGGCGCAGATGCCGGAGTTGCCGTAAATCCGGATACGCCGCTTTCTGCGGTTACGGACGTGATGGATCAGGTAGAAATGATTCTGATTATGAGCGTTTATCCTGGCTTCGGCGGCCAGAAGTATATCCCGGAGTCGACGGAGAGGATCCGTACGCTCCGCAGAATGCTGGATGAAAAGGGACTGGAGCATGTGCACATTCAGGTCGATGGCGGCATCAACCGCGCGACCATCGATGAAGTCCTTGCGGCAGGTGCCAACATCATCGTGGCAGGCTCTGCTGTATTTGGCAGCAACATCGAGCAGAACGTGCGCGAGCTGCAGGAAAAAATTTCTTCATACAGCAAAAAGGCAGAATAAGATACAAAAAGACAGAAAAAAGAGGCAGGGAAACGTGAGAACATGTATTATTTCGGGAGGGATGATCGAACCGGATTTTGCCTTCCCATATCTTCAGAAACAGCAGTTTGATATTATCCTGGCAGCAGACCGGGGACTGGAGTTCTGCTACCATTACCAGATTATGCCGACGTATATTCTGGGAGATTTTGACAGTTTATCTCCGGAGATTTTAAATTATTACAAGGAGAACCATGTCGCACCGATCCGGGAATTTAATCCCATGAAGGACAATACGGACACGGACATCGCATTTCAGCAGGCGATTGTTCTGGGAAGCAGTGAAATCACGATCCTCGGAGCAACAGGAGGAAGACTCGACCATTTCTTAAGTATTGTGCAGAACCTGAAAACGGCATGGGAGAAGAAAATTCCGGCTTACATCGTGGACAGCCGCAATCTGATTACGATTCCGGTGGAAACTTCGTTTGAAATCCGGAAAGAAGAGCAGTTCGGAAAGTACGTTTCGTTCTTCCCGCTGGAAAAGGAAGTCGCATCCATCACCCTGGAGGGCTTCGCCTACCCGCTCGACCATCACTATCTGCCGAATACTTCGGGTGGTCTGTGCGTGAGCAATGAGATCGTCGAGGAGACCGCGCATGTATCGTACGAGGGCGGCATTCTTCTGATGGTACAGTCAAGAGATTAAAATCCATTGAAATCAAAGAGCCCGTGTGCTATAATTTATAGTTGCATTGGGCTCTTTTTGTGCATAAAAAAAACCCGAACAGAAAAAGAAGCGAAAAATAAAAACAAAGGAGATATAGATTACTATGAAATTAGGTATCGTGGGCCTTCCGAACGTCGGAAAAAGTACACTTTTCAATTCACTTACAAAGGCAGGAGCGGAATCAGCTAACTATCCGTTCTGTACAATAGATCCAAACGTAGGAATCGTTGCAGTGCCGGATGAGAGGCTGGACAAGCTCACAGAGATGTACAACTCAGCCAAGACAACACCTGCTGTTATAGAATTTGTAGATATCGCGGGTCTTGTAAAGGGCGCATCAAAGGGAGAAGGACTTGGAAACCAGTTCCTTGCGAACATCAGAGAGGTTGATGCCATCGTTCACGTTGTAAGATGTTTTGAGGATACAAATGTCATCCACGTTGACGGTTCCGTAGACCCGATCAGAGATATAGAGACCATCAATCTGGAGCTGATATTCTCAGATATAGAGGTGCTCGACAGAAGAATCGCCAAGACCATCAGAGGTGCAAGAAATGACAAGATGCTTGCGAAGGAGCTTGACTTCCAGCAGAGGATCAAGGCTCACCTTGAGGATGGCAAGCTTGCCAAGACCATAGAGGTTGCAGATGAGGACGAGCAGGCGTGGATAGAGGAATATAACCTTCTCACATGGAAGCCTGTAATATTTGCAGCAAATGTAGGCGAGGAAGACATTGCGGACGATGGCGCTTCAAATGAGAACGTGCAGAAGGTAAAAGAATACGCAAAGGACTTCGATGCAGAGGTATTTGTAGTATGTGCACAGATAGAGCAGGAGCTGGCAGAGCTTGATGATGAGGAGAAGAAGATGTTTCTCGAGGATCTTGGAGTTAAAGAGTCTGGTCTTGACAAGCTTATCAAGGCAAGCTACTCACTTCTTGGTCTTATCAGTTATCTGACAGCCGGAGAGACAGAGTCAAGGGCATGGACCATCAAGAAGGGAACGAAGGCACCTGGAGCAGCTGGCAAGATTCACTCAGACTTTGAGAGAGGATTTATCAAGGCGGAGGTTGTCAGCTACAAGGATCTCATGGACTGCGGAAGCATGCTTGCGGCCAAGGAGAAGGGCCTTGTAAGACAGGAAGGCAAGGAATATGTGGTTGAGGATGGAGATGTTATTCTCTTCAAGTTCAACGTGTAAATGAATCTAGGAGGATGTAACGATATGTCTCAGATATCAGAATATTTTAGAAGCATATTCTTTCCGAATCTTGGGATAACCCTCAGAAATATAGGTGACCACATCAATATAGGAAGCTTTGAGGTGAGGTTCTACGGGATCATCATCATGATAGGATTCCTGCTGGCATATGTACTTGTCACCAACGAGGCAAAGAGAACAAAACAGAATCCTGAAATGTATCTGGATTTCATACTTATACTTATCATCCCGGCCATACTTGGAGCAAGACTCTACTATATCCTGTTCAGACTTGACCAGTATATAGTGCAGGGCGATGTGGGAGCTACACTCAAAGCCATGCTGAATATCAGAGGCGGCGGACTTGCCATATACGGCGGAATCATCGCAGGAGTCATCACAGCGGTAATCTTCTGCAAGGTGAGAAAAGCCAGCTTTGTGCTCATGGCGGATACAGCCACATTCGGAATACTGATCGGGCAGATACTTGGAAGATTTGGCAACTTCTTCAACAGAGAAGCATTTGGCGCATATACGAACAGTAAGATGGCCATGGCGATTCCTCTTGATTACTACAGATCAGAGGGCAATCTTGATTATCTGGAGAGAACCGGGGTCATCACACAGAAGATGCTGGATAATGTGGTGAATATAGACGGCATGGATTGCATAACGGTCCATCCGACATTCCTGTATGAGTCCTTATGGAATCTTATGCTGCTTGTGTTCTTATTTATATATAGAAAGCACAAGAAATTCAAAGGAGAGTTCGCTCTTATATATGTGGGAGGATACGGACTCGGAAGATTTATCGTCGAAGGTCTCAGAAGTGATTCCCTGATGATCGGCAATACAGGGATCAAGGTATCCCAGGCGCTTGCACTTGTATGCTTTGTAACTGCCGTGGTACTGCTTGTCATAAATTATGTAAGATGTGCCAGGAAAGGCTGGCCGTCAGTGGAGATGAGTGGTGACACTGAAACAGAAGTGGAGCCAGGTGGTGAAACGACACCAGATGAAACAGAAGTTGAAGCAGATGCGGACCAGAAAGCTGGTCGGCAAGGCTCAGATGATTATACAGAGAAATAGATAACACATGGATAAGTAACCACATGGTGGTTAATATCCCCACAGAATAGAAAAAATATGGGATTTGTCCCCACCACAAAAAGCCTGTAGATTTGACAGTGAAAACTGTCAGATCTACAGGCTTTTTTGCATATATGCACACACTTTTTTCATATAACAGGGTTGCAATTTGGGGGGCTATAGTATAGAATAGTGGTTACAAGTGGCATTATTGTGCAACTAAGTGGTGGAAAGTGGTGATTGAACCGGAGTTATACGAAAGGAGGAGATCGGGATGTCCAGATGCTTATCAGGTGAATATGAACATAAGCTTGATGCAAAAGGAAGACTGATCATGCCATTAAAACTTCGTTCGGAACTCGGGGAGTCATTCATGGTAACCAAAGGAATCGACTGCTGTCTCTATGTATATGGAATGACAGAGTGGGAGGAGTTCGTTGAGAAGCTGAACAAGCTTCCTATGACCAACAGAACGGCCAGAGCCTTCAAGAGAGGTTTCCTTGCCGGAGCGGTCAAGTGTGAGCCGGATGCACAGGGAAGAATACTTCTATCTCCGAAGCAGAGAGAATATGCTCATATAGACAAGGATGTGTATGTCATCGGTAACGGTGAGAAAGCGGAGATCTGGAGCAAGGAAGAGTGGGATGGCCCTGAGAACATGAGTGATAATCAGGCCAGCATGGACGAGCTTGCAGATGAGCTTGATGCACTTGATTTTAGTTTTTAGAAGAGAATGGTAATTGATTATGGAATTTGCGCACAAGTCGGTCTTGCTTGAGGAGACCATCGACAACCTGAATATCAAGCCGGATGGCATCTATGTGGATGGCACATTAGGGGGAGCCGGACACTCAGAGCAGATTGTGAAGAGGCTTGGTGAGGGCGGCAGGCTTATAGGTATCGACCAGGATGAGGATGCCATAGCTGCAGCGTCGAAGAGACTTGAGCCGTATGGGGATAAGGTGACCATAGTCAGGGATAATTACCAGAATTTCAGAAGAATATTGGATGAACTGAACATACAGAAGGTGGACGGGATACTCCTTGATCTGGGAGTGTCTTCATATCAACTCGATAATGCGGATAGAGGATTCACATATCGGGTTGATGCTCCACTGGATATGAGGATGGACAACAGGCAGACAAAGACTGCAAAGGATATAGTCAATGATTATTCCGAGGCTGAGCTGTTCCGTATACTTAAGGATTACGGAGAGGAGAGATATGCAAAGAGTATTGCATATCATATATGCAAGTATCGTGAGAACAAGGTGATAGAGACCACCGAAGAGCTCAACGATATAATCCGTGGCTCCATACCGGCAAAGGCAAGGAATGGACAGGGACATCCGTCCAAGCAGACATTTCAGGCGATCAGGATAGAGCTTAACAGAGAGCTTGATGTGCTCAGGGATTCAATAGACGGCATGATAGCAAGCCTGAATCCGGGAGGAAGATTGTGTATCATCACATTTCATTCCCTTGAGGACCGGATAGTGAAGCTAGCATTCAGGAAAAATGAAAATCCATGCATTTGTCCACCGAACTTTCCGGTGTGCACATGCGGAAGAAAGCCTCTCGGCAAGGTGATAACGAGAAAACCGATCATACCGGGAGAAAGGGAGCTTGAGGAGAATTCCAGATCAAAGAGCTCAAAGCTCAGAGTGTTTGAGGCAATTTGACAGATATAAATGAAAGAGGCGATATAGATGGCAGATAGAAGATACTACACAGAGGGTAGTTCTGCAAGACAACTGAATTATGATGACCGGGCTGGACGTAACAGATCCCGCGAAGCTGTAGTCAGAGGCTCAGCCGCTCCGGCGAGAAGACCACAGCCTTCAGTGAGACCTGAGAGAGCTCCACAGCCGGCGCGAAGAAAGAAACAGGGATCATCTCATCTGACTGACAGAGAGAGACGAGAGCTTGCAGCCAGAAAGGCACAGAGAAAGGCAGTTACAAATGCACAAATAAGATATACGGCGGGCATGGTTGCTGCGATAATCGTTGCGGTGGCGCTGTGCTGTTATCTTCTGAAACTTACATCAGATGTCAAGTCACAGAAGGAGTCAGTGGCAACGCTGAAGAGCCAGGTGGCAACACAGCTTGACGAGAATGCAAGCTACAGCGCAGGACTTGATTCCATGACAGATCTGGATGAGATATATAATATTGCAACTACTAAGCTCGGCATGGTATACTCACAGCCGGGACAAACATTATACTATTCACAGAATAATGATGATTACGTAGTACAGTACAAGGATGTCCCTAAGGCCAAGTAGTCTTAGGGATATTTAATTTTTAAGGTGGAAAGATAAAATGTCAAAGAGATCAAAGCTATTTTTAAAAGGGATGAGAAGAAAGACCAAGATCGCATATTTGCTGGTGGTGGGAGTTCTGGTGGCACTCACCATAAGAGTTGTGTACATCAACGTGGCAAATGGAAAGGAGTATTCGGAGGCGGTGGTTCTGCAGATGGACTACAATTCCACGGATATTCCGTATGAGAGAGGCGAGATACTGGACAGAAATGGAAATGTCCTTGCAAACAGTGAGAAGACCTACAGCCTGATACTTGAGCCTGTGAATATTCTGATCACGGAGAAGGGAAAGGCGGCAACAAGAGCTGCGGTGCTGGAGTATTTCGATGTGTCAGGAGACGATTTTGACAAGCACATTGCAAATGAGGATTCTTATTATGAGGTAGTCCTCAAGGATCTTCCATATACAAAGGTTAAGGCATTTGAGGATTACTGTAAGACCGATGAGGGCGCAGATGTCATAGGAGTGAGATTCGAGACGGTGTATAAGAGAAATTACCCAAATGGATCTCTGGCGTGTCACCTGCTCGGATACACCGCCAGCGGAAATGTTGGACAGGGTGGTATTGAGGGCTATTATAATGACTACTTAAACGGTGTGGATGGCAAGACTTACAGATATATGTCGGGCTCAGGCGGCGTTGACTCGGAGACTGTGGCAGCCCAGAATGGTGAGACAGTAGTATCCACCATAGATATGAATATACAGAAGATCATAGAGGACAACATCACTGAGTATATGCAGAATACAGGTGCTAAGCAGATAGGTATCATAGCAATGGATCCAAACAATGGCGAGATACTTGGAATGGCAAGCTCACGTACCTACGATCCAAATGACCCGATGAACACACAGGCGCTCAGGAACATGACAGTCACCGTCACCCAGGAGGTTGAGATCGAGGGTGCAGATGAGAATGCGGACAGCCTGATAAGCGTTGAGAGTGCAAAGAAAAATACAACAGCAACAACGGAGAGCAGCGAGGATGGCACTACCACAGAATCATCCACAGAAGCGACCACCGAACAGAAGAATGTAAAGACTGAGGAAGTGGAATACGATTTCTCAAAGATGTCGGATGAAGAGTTCCAGAGCACGATAGATGGATTTACATCAGACCAGTTATATGAGGCACTCAACTATGTATGGCAGAATTACTGTATAAGTGATGTGTTTGAGCCGGGTTCAACATACAAGGCATTTACCATAGCGGGAGCCATGGAGGATGGAGTGATCTCAGACGGAGATGAATTTCTCTGTGATGGTTCACAGGTCGTAGTCGAGGGAGAGAGCCCTATTTACTGTAGTTACAGAGCAGGACACGGAATGGTTGACGTCAAGAGAGCTCTGGCTGTTTCATGTAATGATGCGTTGATGCAGATAGCGGACAAGGAGGGACCAGAGACATTTGACAAATATCAGATGATATTTAACATTGGTTCCAAGACAGGAATAGATCTCGAAGGTGAGACGACAGGTATTAAGTACGATGTGGAGAATCTTAATCCTACAGAGCTTGCGACATCTTCATTTGGACAGGGTGTTACAACATCTATGATCCAGATGGCAGCGGGATTCTGTTCTGTAATAAACGGCGGAAATTATTATGTGCCACATGTTGTCAAGAGACTTCTGGATTCAGACGGAAATGTGGTTGAGAATATGGATCCGGTGCTTGTCAGAAAGACCATATCCAAGGAAGTGTCGGATTACATGAAGACATACCTCCAGGCGGTTGTTGAGGAAGGTACAGGATATGCGGCTGGAATAGAGGGCTACACCATCGGTGGTAAGACAGGTACAGCCGAGAAGCTTCCTCGAGGAAATGGAAAATACGTACTGTCATTCATAGGATTTACCCCTGTTGAGAATCCTCAGATAATGCTTTACGTTGTAGTTGATGAGCCTCATGTTGAGGATCAGTCAGGATCAGGAGCAGGAGCAAAGCTGTTCAATCAGGTTATGCAGGATCTCCTTCCATACCTGAATGTATACTCAACAAACGGAGATGATGTGGCTTATGACGGAACGGAGGAGCCGCTCTCATCAGCATTTGACACGGATACAGAGACTGCAGATACAGAGGCGGCAACAGAGGATGCGGCTGCTGAGGACACATCAGCGGAAGATACATCAGCGGAAGATACATCGACCGACGACACATCGGCGGATGACACATCGTATGACGATACGGCAGACGACAGTTATACGGCGGACGATACATGGGAGGATGACAGCGGAACAGGCGACGGCACGGATACGTGGAGCGGTGACGAGGACTATTCCGGCGAATGATAATTTACACAGTAAACCAAAGCATCGAAGGTGCAGATACACCTCCGGTGCTTTTTTAATGCAGAGATAGATTTGTACACGAATAGGCGAATACATGAGGCATCCGGCTAATATGATAATAAAAAAGTCCGGGATCAAGAGTTGAAGGTATACAGTTATAACAGGCGGAGGATAAAGTTTGTGTTCGTTATGGCGGCCCTAGCGCTGGGAGTTATAGTTGGCCGTCTTGCATACATAATGCTCTACAGGGGAGAATATTATAGTGAGAAAGCAGATTCCCTGCATGAGAGGGAGAGAAGCATAAAAGCTCCCAGGGGAAGGATATACGACAGAAATGGCAATATCATAGCGGACAACAAGGCGGTGTGTTCAATATCCGTGATACACAGCCAGATAGAGGATGAGGCGGAGGTCACAGAGCTTCTTACAAGATATCTGGATAAGGATCCGGCAGACATCAGGAAGAAGGTGGAGAAGGTATCCTCAAGGGAGCTCATAGCGTCAAATGTAGACAAGGAGACCGGAAAAAAGATCAAGGCGGCTGCTGTTCCGGGGATCAAGGTGGACGAGGATTACAAGCGCAGCTATCCATATGATACCCTTGCATCGAAGGTTATAGGCTTCACCGGTGCTGACAATCAGGGAATACTGGGCCTTGAGGTGACATATGACAGTGTGCTCACAGGGACAAATGGAAGCATAAATGCGGTCACGGATGCAAGGGGAATAGAGCTTGCGGAATATTCAGAAACCAGGACAGAGCCCATTCCCGGAAATGATCTCGTGACAACACTGGATCTCAATATACAGAGATATGTGACACAGGCTGCAGAGAAAGTCCAGATCGAGAAAAAAGCAAACAGGGTGTGTGCAATAACGATCAATCCCCAAAATGGCGAGATATATGCCATGGTGGATGTGCCGGAATACAACCTGAACGAACCGTTCAAACTGGTTAAGCCAGAGAACGATGAAGAGACAGACACAGGGGAAGATGCAGAGAGGAATAACAGCGCATCCGGGACATCCATGTTGCTGCCTACAGCCGGCAATATGGATGAGCTGAACAATATGTGGAGAAATTATCTGATAAGCGACACATATGAGCCGGGATCAACCGCCAAGATAATAACACTGACGGCAGCACTCGAGAAGGGAGCGGTCGACAGCAGCTCAAACTTTTTCTGCCCGGGATATAAGATAGTTGAGGACAGAAGGATAAGGTGTAGCAAGACCACGGGCCATGGAAGCCAGAGCCTTAAGGAGGCGCTCATGAATTCCTGCAATCCGGCGTTTATGGAGATAGGAGAGAGAACAGGTGTGGATGGCATGTACGAGTATTATCACAAGCTGGGATTGTTCAGTCAGAGCGGAATAGACCTTCCCGGAGAGGCAAACTCCATCATGCATAAGAAGGAAAATGTCGGGCCGGTAGAGCTTGCCACCATGTCGTTTGGACAGTCATTCCAGGTGACTCCGATACAGTTCATATCTGCAGTGTGCACGGTTGTGAATGGAGGGCATACGGTAACTCCACATTTGGGAAAAAGGATAATAGACAGCAGTAAAGAAACTATTACAGCCATTGAATTTGACGAGCAGAGACAGGTTATAGATGAGGAGACATCACAGAAGATGCGGGAGATGCTTGAGGCAGTCGTTGCCGAGGGCGGCGGATCAAAGTGTGCCATAGAGGGCTGCAGGATAGGCGGAAAGACCGCCACGAGTGAGAAACTTCCCAGAGGAACAGGCAGATACATATCTTCTTTTATAGGATTTGCGCCGGCGGATGATCCTCAAGTCCTGACGGTCGTGCTAATAGATGAGCCCGAGGGCACATATTATGGAGGAACCATAGCGGCCCCTGTTGTGAGAGATATTTTTTTGAATATTCTTCCCTATTTGGGAATTGACAAAGCCACAAATGAGTATTAAATTTATCTCAGTCTGAAAACAGTTTAAGAAATACATAGTCCGCGGTGTGCGGGCAGGTAAGGAGTACAAAATGAATTTAGATTTAAAGATTGTTTTACCGGTAGTGATAGCATTCTGTATCAGCGTGGTGCTGTGCCCTATAGTTATACCGTTCCTGAAGAAGCTCAAGTTCGGTCAGTTTGTCAGGGATGACGGCCCACAGGCACATTTGAAGAAGGCCGGAACACCAACCATGGGTGGACTTATAATCCTTCTGTCACTTACGATCACGACGCTTATCTATATGAAGAAATATCCGGATGTCCTTCCGGTGCTTTTTGTGACACTTGGATTTGGACTTATCGGATTTATCGATGATTACATCAAAGTTGTTATGAAGAGATCAATGGGACTTCACGCATGGCAGAAGATGCTCGGACAGATTGTCGTTACGGGAGTATTTGCATATTATGTAGAGAAGTATTCAGATATCAACAATGAGCTTATAATACCATTCCTTGGCAAGACGGTTCAGCTCAACAGCACACTCTATGTGATACTGTTGTTCTTCATCGTGCTTGGAACAGTTAATGGTGCGAACTTCACAGATGGACTTGACGGACTTGCGTCATCAGTCACGGTTCTCATAGCCACATTCTTTGCGGTTGTAGCAGTGGGAACAGACTCAGGTGTTGCTCCGGTTGCCTGCGCAGCGGTTGGATGTCTTCTTGGCTTCCTTGTGTACAATGTGTACCCTGCAAAGGTATTCATGGGAGACACAGGTTCTCTGGCACTCGGTGGATTTGTTGCATCAACAGCGTATATGCTCAAGATGCCTATATTCATAGTTATAATAGCTTTCATATACTTCATTGAAGTATTATCAGTTATAATACAGGTTGTTTCATTCAAGCTTACAGGCAAGAGAGTGTTCAGAATGGCACCTATACATCATCATTTTGAGCTCGGGGGATGGCCTGAGTCAAAGGTCGTTGCTATATTTTCTATAGTGACTGCAGTCCTCTGTGTGGTAGGTTTACTGGCTCTGTAATGTAGAAAGGAGAAAATGGTGCAGTGGTGCACCATGGTGAAATGATATGGAGATCAATACAGCGATAGTAGCAGGAACAGGAAAGAGTGGAATCAGTGCAACCAAGCTTCTGGTAAATCATGGAGTAAAGGTTTATCTGTTCGATGAGAACAAGGACAGAGATATAGAGGCGATAAAGGAGAAGACAGGCGATTCAGAGCTTGTTCAGATAGAACTCGGTGAGCTTGGAGAGGATGCCCTCTCATCATCACAGCTCATGGTCATCAGTCCGGGAATCCCTGTTGATGCGCCATTTACAGATGTGGTGAGAAATGCGGGAATACCTATCTGGAGTGAGATAGAGCTGGCATACCATTATGGTAAGGGTAAGATAGCAGCCATAACAGGAACAAACGGCAAGACTACAACTACAGCCCTTGTGGGAGAGATAGTCAAGGCACACAATGCCAAGACCATCGTTGTGGGAAATATTGGAATACCTTACACAGAGCTGTGCGACACAACAGACGATGATTCAGATACAGTTGCAGAGATAAGCAGTTTCCAGCTTGAGACGGTTATAGATTTTCATCCGAATGTCAGTGCAATACTCAACCTGACTCCGGATCATCTGAACAGGCATTATACATTTGAGAATTATGGAAATGTAAAGTTTTCAATAACAAAGAATCAGACCATGGATGATGTGACAGTCCTCAACTATGATGATGAGCATACACGCGCCATGGGAGAGAAGGCAAAGGAGCATTGCCATGTAGTATATTTCAGCAGACTGGAGAAGCCGGCCGGTGGAGTATATTTAGAGGATGGGGATATCATCCTCGAGGATGGCGATAAGAAGATCAATGTACTTGCCATTAAGGATCTTAAGCTCATGGGAGCTCACAATGTTGAGAATGTTCTGGCAGCAGTTGGAATATCATATTATATGGGAGTCCCTGTTGATGTTATCAGAGATGTTGCAACATCATTCAAGGCTGTTGCTCATAGAATAGAATATGTTGACACCGTCGATGGTGTCGCATACTACAATGATTCAAAGGGAACAAACCCTGATGCAGCCATAAAGGGAATACAGGCCATGGTGGCTCCTACATTCCTCATAGGTGGAGGCTACGACAAGGGTTCTGAGTACGACGAGTGGATAGAGGCGTTTGACGGCAAGGTAAAGTGGCTCGTTCTCATAGGCCAGACTGCGCAGAAGATAGCTGACTGTGCCAAGAGACATGGATTTAACTCAATTATATTTGAGGAGAATCTTCAGGATGCGGTAGCATATTGCCATGAGAATGCGGTTGACGGAGATGCGGTGCTTCTCTCACCTGCATGTGCAAGCTGGGGACAGTTTGACAACTACGAGCAGAGAGGCGATATGTTCAAGGAGTATGTAAGAAGCTATAAGGAGTGATCTGATTGCATGGAGGTCCTGAGGTTTCAGAAGATAGAGTGAGAGATGCACGAAAACGGTGTCCGGGAGGATATGTGGATGTGACCATGCTCCTGGCGCTGGGGATGATTCTGATATTTGGGCTTGCCATGATATACAGTACGAGCAGTTACAGGGCGTACGACCTGATCAGATGTACTTTTTTAAAAGACAGGCACTTTATATGTTGCTGGCGATCCTCGCCATGTACATAGTGTCAAGATATGACTACAGGCGGCTGCTCAGGCTGTCTGCGGTCATTTTGCTGTCATCACTTGTTCTTCAGGTGGTGGTGCTGATAATAGGAACGGCCAGCCATGGGTCAGCAAGATGGATATATATTGGACCTATAGGATTTCAGCCATCAGAATATGCCAAGACGGCGATCATAATCTACACCTCGGCGAGGGCTGCCGTGGAGAGCAAAAATCTGTGCAGACCGGGCTGCCTTATAAAGGTAATGATCCTGCCCGTGATCACCATAGCCCTGATCGGTGTGGAGAATCTCAGCACGGCTATAATCTGTTTTGCAATCCTTTTTGTAATATTGTTTGTGGGAAGCCCCAGGGTCAGACATTTTGTTCTGATCGGTATATTTGGTGTTGTCGGGAGTGGGCTTTTCATAATGTTCGCAGGCTACAGGGCGAACAGAGTCAAGATATGGCTTGATCCTGAAAATTACGCAGATGGCTATCAGACGGTTCAGTCGTTATATGCCGTTGGTTCCGGTGGACTGTTTGGAGTGGGCTTTGGGAGAAGTGTCCAAAAGATGGGGTTTATTCCGGAGTCACATAATGATATGATATTCTCAGTCGTGTGTGAGGAGCTCGGAATTGTCGGAGCGGCATTTATACTTATCATTTTTCTTATATTACTTAGGCGGATGGCTGTGACGGCCATGAATGCCAGAGACAGATTTGGAAGCATGCTCACAGCGGGAGTGATGGCACATGTGGCGGTCCAACTGCTGATAAATGTGAGTGTTGTCACGAATACCATTCCGCCGACAGGTGTGCCGATGCCATTTGTCAGTTATGGCGGAAGTTCGATAATTTTCATTCTGATGGAGATGGGGATAGTGATGTCCGTATCCAGAGGAATTTCGTATGACGAAACAGACATATGACAGATCCTTTAAAGGAAGATTTGAATGGAAAACAACAATAGACGAAATGTTAATAAAAATAGAATGAGCAGAAATGTTGATGTTGCGCAGACCAGACGTGAAAGCGGCTATGTGGATGTCATGACCGGAAAACGCCTCGACGGAAGGGTCAAGGTTCCGGTTGATAAGAGAAGACAGCAGACAGACAGCCGCAATGGACAGCGGAGAGCAGACGGAGATATGCGCCGCAGGACGGATGAGCAGACACGAAGAAGGCCTGATGGGGAGCACCGCAGAACAGGCGAACAGGCGCGCAGAAGGCCTGATGGGGAGCACCGCAGAACAGGCGAACAGGCGCGCAGAAGACCAGACGCAGAGCGTCGCAGATCTGACGAGCGGGTGCGCAGAAGACCAGACGGAGAGCGCCGCAGATCTGACGATCAGGTGCGCAGGAGACCAGATGGAGAGCACCGCAGATCTGATGAGCAGGTGCGCAGGAGACAGGATGGAGAGCGTCGCAGATCTGATGAGCAGGTGCGCAGGAGACAGGATGGAGAGCGTCGCAGACCGGATGACCGGATGCGCAGAGAGGATGCAGAAAAACGCAGATCCGAGGAGAGACGCAGGCGTAAGCAAGATCAGGCGGTTGCTGCAAAAAAGAAGAACAAGAAAAAACGCAAAAAAGAGCGCAGAAAGCTTACCCCGGAGGAGATAGAGAGAAAGAAGAAGCTGCAGGCGGAGAAACTTGCCAGAAGAAAGGCGAGACGTGAGAAGGCGGCAAGGATATTCAAGATAGTTCTCAAGATACTTCTCATTCTGGTGGTGCTGTGTGCTATAGCGTTTGTATACATACGTACATGTTATAAATTGAAGTCCATAAAAGTGACCGGAACTGATCACTACACTGACCAACAGATGGTCGATATCGTGACCGGCGGTAAGGATTATGGCAATACGCTGCTGTTTATACTTGAGAGCAGACTGAATCCTGCCCAGGATGTAACCTTTATAGATAAGATAGACGTCACATATGTGAACAGGAATTCAGTAGAGATCACGGTGTACGAGAAGGCCATGGCGGGCTGCATAAAGTACAACGATCAGTATGCATATTTTGATGGCGATGGTATCGTGCTCGAGATATCCGATGCAAAGCTTGATGATGTTCCTTGTATAGAGGGACTTACAAGTGACAGCGTGGAGCAGGGAAAGAAGCTTGATGTCGGCGATTCGGGATTCTTCCAGGAGATACTGACTATGACACAGCTCATTTACAAGAGCGGAATACAGATAGACAAGATTACTTATGACACAGATCAGAATCTCATACTTCACAAGGATGGAATAAAGATCAGGATCGGCGACGGTGAAAACCTGGAGACGAAATTCATGAATCTTGAGAGCATACTTGAGAGCGTGAAGGGTAAAAAGGGAACTCTTGATATGTCGAATTACAGTGAATCGCAGAGGAACGTTATCTTTAAAGAAAATAAATAAAAAATTTCTTGCGTAATGATATAAAAAATCGTATTATATAGGTACTAATGCGATAAAACGGTCAGCTTTTGAGCAGATGACAATGATTGATGGATAAAGAATAAGTATATAAGGAGGATGCAACCGTGCTTGAGATAAAATCAAATGACGAGAGAACACCGGCAAGGATTCTTGTAATTGGTGTCGGCGGTGCAGGTAACAATGCTGTTAACAGAATGATCGATGAGAATGTTGAGGGAGTGGAACTTATCGCTATCAATACAGATAAGCAGGCTCTTTCACTCAGCAGAGCTACAACAAAGATCCAGATAGGTGAGAAACTTACCAAGGGTCTTGGTGCTGGTGCAAAGCCTGAGATCGGTGCCAGCGCTGTAGAGGAGAATAGAGAAGAGATCGTAGACATCATCAAGGACGCCAACATGGTATTCGTAACATGTGGTATGGGTGGTGGAACAGGAACAGGCGCTGCCCCTGTCGTTGCAGAGATGGCACGTAACCTTGGTATCCTCACAGTCGGAGTTGTCACAAAGCCATTTGGTTTTGAGGGTAAGCCTCGTATGAGAAACGCGATCGAAGGTATAGAGAGACTTAAGGAGAATGTGGATACACTTATTGTTATCCCTAACGACAAGCTCCTTCAGATCTGTGATAAGAGAACAAGTATTCCTGATGCGCTGAAGAAGGCAGATCAGGTACTTCAGCAGGGTGTTCAGGGTGTTACAGACCTTATCAATAAGCCGGGTCTTATCAACCTTGACTTTGCAGATATACAGACAGTTATGAGAGATAAGGGTATCGCTCATATCGGTATAGGTTCAGCAAGCGGAGAGAACAAGGCTGTTGACGCCATCAAGGAGGCTATGGATTCACCACTTCTTGAGACAACCGTTTCAGGTGCAACAGATATCATCGTAAACTTCTCAGGTAACATTGGTATCGTTGAGGCTTATGATGCTGTTACATATCTTACAGAGCAGGCTGGAGATGGAGTCAACATCATCTTCGGTACAGTTGACAATGACAACATGGGTGAGGATATAAGCATCACGATCATTGCTACAGGTCTTGAGAGATCAGGCGAGAGCGATGTCACCGCAAGATATGCAGGTACTGCATCTCCTATGGGAACAATGACCACACCTAAGCCAGCAGTTACAACAACACCTGCTGCAGAGCCAAAGACTGCTACATATGCAGGCCAGAGCCTTGGAACACACAGCACTCAGACAAGCACAAGACCATCGTTCCTCGGCGGTCAGACAACTGAGACTGCTCCGGCAGCAAAGCCAGCATACACAGCACCTGTGACACCAGCACAGCAGACACCTGTAACATCAACACCAGTTGAGCCGGCACATGTGTCAAGACCAAAGACAGAGAGTATCAAGATTCCTGATTTCCTCAAGAAGAGATAAGGAAGAGATCGGAAGATTTTTATAGGTAAGTATAAAACGGGTAATTTCGAGAGAAATTATCCGTTTTCTTCAATAAGGAGGCAGAAATATGTTTTATGTTGCAGACCGAACAGAGATGCAGGAGATAGACAGGCTGACCATAGAGGAAAAGGGTGTGCCAGGGATCCTGCTTATGGAGAGAGCTGCGATCACCGTGCTGGAGGAGATAAATTCCAGACTGAAGTCTATAAACGCGGACAGAAAATTAAAGTGCCTTGTGGTTGTTGAAGGCGGCAATAACGGCGGGGATGGACTGGCTCTTGCGAGACTCCTGTACCAGCAGGGAGATATTGTCCATGTCTGTTATATAAATGGAATATCGAGAGTAAGCGACAGCTTTTCATATCAGCTTGAAATAGCGAAAAAAATCGGCATACAGGTGACGGATCACATCATTGACAGTGATTACGATGTGGTTGTGGACGGAATATTTGGCGTCGGACTCAAGCGTGATGTGGCGGGAATATGGAGAGAGACCATAGAGACGATGAACGGACTTGGCGGCTTTAAGGTTGCCATAGATACCCCGTCAGGTGTGGATGCCAGCACGGGGCAGATCATGGGATGTGCATTCAAGGCAGGTATGACGGTCACATTTGGACTGAATAAAAGAGGGCTGATATTTTATCCCGGCTGCGAGATAAGCGGAGAGGTCGTTGTGAGGGATGTCGATATGAAGTGGACAGAGTACACCCGGTGGCATATTCCTACAACAGAGACGATCTGTGCATGCTTCCGGGACGGAGTGATTCATCAAATAAGGGAACATATGGAAAGCTTGCGGTGATAGCTGGAAGCAGAGACATGTCCGGTGCCATGACATTTGCGGCGGAGGCTGCATACAGGATGGGAACAGGGCTTGTGAAGATATACACACATATCGACAACAAGGAGATAGCAGGAGTAAGAATTCCTGAGGCAGTGCTTATGTGCTATAGCAACAAAGATGAAGCGGAGCAGTGTGCAAGGGATGCCGTGGAGTGGTCGGATGCCATACTGATCGGTCCTGGTATAGGAAAAGGCGATGCGGCAAGGAGCATGGTGGAATATATTATGTGTGAGGCCGTGCAGACCGTGATCGCGGATGCGGATGCCTTGAACATAATATCCGAAAAGCCCGATATTCTTGGAAGACACAGAGGACCGGTGATCGTAACGCCACATATAGGAGAGATGTCAAGACTTACAGGCGTCGCCATACCGGATATAAAAAAGAATATATTAGAGGTGTGCAAAGACTTTTCGATGGAGTATAATGTTGTAAGTGCGCTGAAAGATGCCAGAACATGCGTAAGTGACGGCAGGGATGTGTACATAAACACATCCGGTAATAACGGTATGTCAACTGCGGGGGCAGGGGATGTGCTTGCCGGGATAATAGCTGGGCTTGTCTGCACCGGACTTGGTGCGTATGAGGCTGCGAAGCTGGGAGTATATATACATGGGTTGGCAGGAGATATGGCGGCAGAGCACAGAGGAAGAAATGCAATGATAGCCAGGGATATAGTGAGCGCTATATCGGAGGTTATAAAAGGAGCAGAACATGATGGACAACAGTAACTTTAACAGAGTGCAGGCTGTGATAAATCTTGACAATATAAGGGATAATATCATGGCTATGAAGAGGCTTATAGACGGTGATAAGAAGATGCTGGCGGTCATAAAGGCAGACGCCTATGGACACGGCGCTGTCGAGGTGGCAGAGGCACTTGATGATCTGGTGGATTTCTTTGCAGTGGCATTCATCGATGAGGCTTTGGAGCTCAGAAGAGCAAATATAGATAAGCCCATATTGATACTGGGCTACACAGATCCCTCGGATTACGAACTGATTATCAGATATGATGTTAGACCTGCCATGTATGAGGTGGACGATGCACAGAAGCTCTCGGATCTGGCGGTGAGCATGAATACAAAGGCAAAGATCCATATCAAGGTCGATACAGGCATGGGAAGAATCGGATTCACATGTGATGAAGATGGCGTGAAGAACATAGAAAAGATCAGTCAGATGCCGGGCATAGAGATAGAGGGGATATTTACCCATTACGCAAAGGCTGATGAACTCGACAAGACCGCTGCAAATGGTCAGCTTGAGAAGTTCAGGTGGATAAACAGCCAGCTTGAGGCACTTGGAATACACATACCTGTAAGACATATATCTAACAGTGCGGGTATCATGGAGATGGACAATTCGGATTTTGATATGGTCAGATCGGGAATAGTCACATACGGACTTTATCCATCAGATGAGGTAGATAAGAATATAGCGGCTTTGAAACCTGCTATGAGACTTATGTCCAAGGTTATATTTGTGAAGGACGTAAAAGCCGGAACAGGTATAGGATATGGATGGTCCTATATAGCGGATCATGATATAAAGGTTGCGACGGTGTCGGCAGGATATGCCGATGGATACCCAAGAGCACAGTCCAATATAGGCCGAGTTATCATCCATGGAGAGTATGCTCCGATCATCGGAAGGGTGTGCATGGATCAGTTCATGGTTGACGTGAGCCACATTGATGGTGTAAAAGTAAGAGATGACGTAACTCTCATCGGACAGGATGGAGACAGAGAGGTAACTGTCGAGGAGGTGGCAGCGCCTGCCAACAGCTTTAATTACGAGCTGGTATGTAACATATCAAGACGAGTTCCGAGAACATACATAAGGGACGGCAGAGAGCTTGGACAGGTAAACTATCTTCTGGATTAACGAATAACCGGTACTGTCATGGGCAATACTTTTTTTAGAGTGGAATACATACTATATAAGTATATAGCCACATTCAATGAAAGTATTTGTGGGGTGAACAGAATTGGTGATCAGACGTGGGGATATTTATTACGCGGATCTAAGACCGGTGGTTGGATCGGAGCAGGGAGGCATACGACCTGTTATAGTAGTTCAGAATGAGGCTGGGAACAGACACAGTTCCACGGTCATAATAGCTGCGATAACCAGCAAGATGAAGAGGCCAAAACTTCCAACACATATCATGCTTGATTCTTCAAGCTGTGATATAGCGAAGGATTCCGTCATATTGTTGGAACAGCTCAGGACTATAGACAAACAGCGCCTGAAAGAAAAGGTGTGTCACGTTGACGCTGATGTGCTGAGGCGCGTTGATGAAGCTCTGAAGATAAGTCTTGAACTGGCATAAAATAATATATGAGGTGATACAGACTATTATATGAAGATTTTTAACAAAAAATCAGAAGAGGAAAAGGTAGAAGAAGAGATCATATCCATGGTGAACGAGGGAAATGAGCAGGGACTTATAGAGGACTCTGAGGCCCAGTTTATTACAAACATATTTGAGTTCACTGACAAGGAGAGCAGAGATGTGATGACGGCCAGATTGAACGTCATGGCTATAGACAAGAACTCTGATCTGGACGAAGTAATGGAGATAATGATAGAGAATAACTATTCAAGATATCCGGTGTATGACGGTGATCTTGACAACATAGTTGGAATAATCTATTTCAAGGATTTTGTGAAGGAATATCTGCGCGATAAGACGAAATCACTGGCTGAGATCATGGTTGAGGCTACATTTGTACATCCTACGTACAACATAGCAAAATTGTTCCGCAGGATGCAGACGGCAAAGATACATATGGTCATAGTTGTGGATGAGTATGGTCAGACAGAGGGAATCGTGACCATGGAGGATATTCTGGAAGAGATAGTCGGCAACATACTTGACGAGTACGATGACGCCAGCGAGGATATCAAGAAGCGTGGCGATATGTACATAGTCAGTGGTAAGGCTGAACTGGATGAGCTGAGCGACGTTCTGGGGATAGAATTCCCGGACGAGGACTTCCAGACGCTGAACGGATTTCTGCTGTATGAGCTGGGGAGACTTCCATATGCGGATGAGGAGATAGAGATAGTGTATCAGAACTACAGATTCACTTCCCTGTCGGTAAATAACAACATGATCGATGAGGTAAAGATCACAAAGGTTGAAAAAACACCGCAATAGTGTTAATATACGTAACTAGTAATCAAGAGAAAGAGGAGAATTAACGATGTCAGGACATTCAAAATTTGCGAACATCAAGCACAAGAAGGAAAAGAACGATGCAGCAAAGGGTAAGATCTTCACAATCATTGGTAAGGAGATCGTGGTAGCAGTAAAGGAAGGCGGAGCAAATCCTGAGAACAACAGTAAGCTTCGTGATGTAATCGCCAAGGCAAAGGCAAACAACATGCCTAACGATACTATCAAGCGTGGTATCGAGAGAGCGGCAGGAGATGCAAACTCAGTAAACTATGTAGTGAATACATATGAAGGCTACGGTCCTAACGGTACCGCCATCATAGTAGACACTCTTACGGACAATAAGAACAGAACAGCAGCCAATGTGCGTAACTGCTTCACAAAGGGTGGCGGTAACGTAGGTACAACAGGCTGTGTATCATATATGTTTGATCACAAGGGACAGATCATCATTGCAAAGGAAGACTGTGATATAGATGCAGACGACCTCATGATGATGGCACTGGATGCAGGAGCTGAGGATTTCTCAGACGAGGATGACAGCTACGAGATCATCACAGCACCTGAGGATTTCTCGCAGGTAAGAGAGAGCCTTGAGAAGGAAGGCATAAAGATGGCTGAGGCTGAGCTCACAATGATACCTCAGAACTATGTTGATATAGACGATCCTGAGGTTGTCAAGAAGTTCACAAGGATTATAGATATGCTTGAGGAGGACGATGACGTTCAGGCAGTATATCACAATGCAAATCTTCCGGAAGAGGACGATGAGGACTGATATATAATTGCAAGGGATATGATAACATTGGTAACAGACAATTACTCAGATAATCAGCGCCATTGCAGCATAGCTTGAAATAGAACTTCCGCACCTTATATATGGTGTGGAAGTTCTATTTGAGTAATGACGACATGGATGGTATCTGTGTCTGTTATATACGGAATGAGTATTGTTAGGAGAAGAGATGAAGGGAATACTTAGATATCTTAAGGGCTATAAGAAAGAGTCCATACTTGCCCCGCTTTTTAAGATGTTGGAGGCAACATTTGAATTGCTTATCCCGATCGTCATGGCAAATGTAATCGATGTCGGTATAGCAGGGCGTGACATAAGCTACGTTGTGAAGATGTGTCTCGTCATGATACTTTTGGGAATTATCGGTCTGGTGTGTTCTATCACCGCCCAGTATTTTTCGGCAAAGGCTGCTACAGGATTTGGAACAGCACTTCGAAATGATCTGTTCAGGCATATTACATCACTTTCATACACAGAGATCGACAGCATAGGAACATCCACACTGCTCACGAGAATGACCAGTGACACGAACCAGGTACAGACAGGAGTCAACATGGTGCTCAGACTGTTCCTCCGTTCGCCGTTCATAGTGTTCGGTGCCATGATCATGTCATTCACCATCGACGTGAAGTCGGCCATGACATTTGTGGTGACCATACCGGCACTTTCAATTGTTGTGTTCGGTGTTATGGCACTCAGCATACCTCTGTTCAAGAAGGTGCAGAACAGACTGGACAGAGTCACACTGCTCACCCGTGAGGGACTTGAGGGCGCGAGAGTTATCAGAGCCTTCAACAGACAGGACAAGGAATTTGAGGAGTTTGACAAGTCCACGGATGACCTGATGAAGTTCCAGCTCCTTGCAGGACGTATATCAGCGTTCATGAATCCTGTCACTTATGTGATAATCAATCTCTCAACCGCAGCTATAATCTGGATCGCAGCGGGACAGACAGATGCGGGAATCATCACACAGGGAAAGGTCGTCGCACTTGTCAACTATATGTCACAGATACTCGTCGAGCTCATCAAGCTCGCAAACCTTATCGTGACGATCACCAAGGCTGTTGCCTGCGCAAAGAGAATAAATGCGGTCATGGATCAGCAGCCATCCATAACGGATGGATTAGGCAAGGCAGCAGGATCACCGGCAAATGCTGTAAAGGTAAGCTTCAGGGATGCAAATCTCAGATATGCTGGGGCCGGAGCAGATTCCCTGTCAGATATAACATTTGACGTGGCACCGGGCGAGACTGTGGGAATCATAGGCGGTACGGGTTCAGGAAAGAGTTCTCTTGTAAACATGATCCCAAGATTTTACGATGCCAGCCAGGGAAGCGTGTGCATAGACGGAGTTGACGTAAAGGACTACACCCTGGACGAGCTCAGGCATAAGGTCGGAGTGGTACCGCAGAAGGCTGTATTGTTTGCCGGAACAATAGCAGACAATATCAGGTGGGGCAAGCAGGATGCGACTGAAGCAGAGATAGACGAGGCGCTTGAGATAGCCCAGGCCAAAGAGTTTGTAGACGGCAAGGAGAATGGAATATACTTCAAGATCACCCAGGGGGGCAAGAACCTGTCGGGTGGACAGAAGCAGAGGCTTACCATAGCCAGAGCGGTCGTCAGAAAGCCTGAGATACTGATACTGGATGACAGCGCATCGGCGCTAGATTTTGCAACTGATGCGGCTCTCAGAAAAGCAATCAGGGAGAAGACAAAGGGTATGACTGTATTCCTTGTGTCACAGAGAGCGTCGACCATCATGAATTCGGATAAGATCATCGTCATGGATGATGGTCAGATAGCCGGGATAGGAACCCATCGGCAGCTGCTTTCTAACTGTGAGATATACAGGGAGATATGTCAGTCACAGCTTTCGGAGGAGGAACTGTCTCATGAGTAAAGATAAAGGGAATAAATCAGTAAATAAAAAGACGATACTCAGAATACTGAAGTATATCAAGAGATACAGGTTCCTCGTGGTTCTGTCTCTCATATGTGCAGCCATATCTGTCGTGCTCACACTGTATGCACCTATCATCATGGGACATGCAGTTGACAGGGTCGTTGGACCGGGAAAAGTAGATTTTACAGGACTTAAAGGAATGTTGGCAAAGCTTGTGATTGTGGTCGTTATAACGGCTGTTGCACAGTGGGTCATGAACGTGCTCAACAACATGATCACATACAGGGTGGTTAATGATGTAAGAACAAAGGCATATGAGAAGCTTGGCAGCCTGCCGCTCTCATATGTGGATTCACATACACACGGAGACATAGTCAGCAGGATCATAGCTGACGTAGACCAGTTCTCAGACGGACTTCTGATGGGATTTACACAGCTATTTACAGGAGTTATGACTATAGTAGGAACACTGTGCTTCATGCTGTCGATCAACTGGATCATAGCCATTGTGGTCGTATGTATCACTCCGGTATCACTCTTTGTTGCGTCATTCATAGCAAAGAGAACATACAGTATGTTCAGGAAGCAGGCTGAGATCAAGGGTGAGCTCACATCCCTTGTAAATGAGATGGTTGAGAACCAGAAGGTAGTCACAGCATTCTCCATGGAGGATGAGACCTGCGACAGATTCCAGGAGGTCAATGGAAGACTTAATGTGGCAGGACTTCAGGCTACATTCTTCTCATCGATAACAAATCCTAGTACAAGATTTGTCAACAGCCTCGTGTACACAGGCGTTGGAATCATAGGTGCCATAACAGCTATAAAGGGCTTTATATCAGTTGGACAGCTCACAAGTTTCCTGAGCTATGCAAATCAGTATACAAAGCCGTTCAATGAGATATCAGGCGTTGTCACAGAGCTTCAGAACGCGCTGGCATCCGCTGCCAGAGTGTTTGAGCTTATAGACGAGGACACAGAGGCTGCAGAGCCTGCTGGCGCACACGAGCTCACAGACGTTCACGGTGAGGTGGACCTTAAGAATGTTGACTTCTCATACAACAAAGATGTGGAGCTCATCAAGAACCTCAACCTGAATGTGAAGGATGGACAGAGGATAGCCATAGTAGGACCTACAGGCTGTGGTAAGAGTACAGTCATCAACCTGCTCATGAGATTCTATGATGTGGATGCGGGAAGCATATCCGTGGATGGATATGACATACGAGAGGTCACAAGAAAGAGCCTCCGCGGCAACTACGGAATGGTGCTCCAGGAGACCTGGCTTAAGAGTGGCACGATAAGGGACAATATAGCATACGGAAGACCGGACGCAACGGATGAGGAGATCGTCGAGGCTGCAAAGCAGTCACATGCACACAGCTTTATCAAGAGACTTCCTGATGGCTATAACACATATATAACAGAGGATGGAGGCAATCTGTCACAGGGACAGAAGCAGCTCCTATGTATCACAAGGGTTATGCTTGATCTTCCACCTATGCTCATACTGGATGAGGCAACATCATCCATAGATACAAGAACTGAGATAAGGATACAGAGGGCATTTGCCAAGATGATGAAGGGCAGAACAAGCTTCGTGGTTGCACACAGACTGTCAACCATCAAGGAGTCAGATGTCATCCTAGTCATGAAGGACGGGCACATCATCGAACAGGGAAATCACGAGACACTGCTTGCAAAGGGCGGCTTCTACACGAATCTGTACAATTCCCAGTTTGCAAGATAATACAGAGAAATGCATAAATATAAAAGGGCTGTGCTTTGAGGTATACCTCACGGTACAGTCCTTTTTAACGGTGGTTAAAGCATTTATCTGTTATATTTCACGAACGCTTGCCAGTGGCGGGCTTTGTGTATATAATGTATGCGGAATGCCTGTTATAATATGGGCGGATATTTGCAGATATACCGGAGAGTATACAAAAGGAGAGAAAGATGAAGGTTAGTGAATCAGGTTATACAAGAGAAGAACTTTTAGAGATAGTAGATACATATCTGGCAGAGCAGTCCAGAAGATGGGAATTCATAGAGGAGAAGGGCGATGGCATGTATGTGTACGCTGAGAACGGCGACAGATACCTCGACTTCTTCGCAGGAATAGCGGTAAGCAGCGCGGGAAATGCCAACAAGAAGGTTGCAAAGGCCATAGCTGACCAGGCGGCAAATGTAATACATGCATCAAACTATGCATATACACTTCCAATGATCCTCCTTGCAAAGAAGGTGTGTGACACCATAGGCATGGAGAAGATCGTGTTCCAGAACTCAGGAACAGAGGCAAATGAAGCCATGATCAAGATGGCTAGAAAGTACGGCGTGGACAATTACGGACCGGACAGATATAAGATCGTGACAGCGAAGAACAGCTTCCACGGAAGAACATACGGTGCACTGTCGGCAACAGGCCAGCCTGATTCGGCCTGCCACAAGGGATTTGCACCACTCCTTCCGGGATTCACATATGCAGAGTATAACAACCTTGAGGACTTCAAGAGCAAATGCGATGAGAACACCATAGGAATCATGGTAGAGCCTGTACAGGGCGAGGGTGGTGTATACCCTGCAGACCCTGAGTTCCTTAAAGGACTTCGTGAGTTCTGTGATGAGAAGAACATGCTCCTCATGTTCGACGAGGTTCAGACCGGATGGGGAAGAACCGGAGACATCATGGCATATATGACATATGGCGTAAAGCCTGACATGGTATCCATGGCAAAGGCCATCGGGGGCGGTATGCCTATAGGCGCGATGTGTACAAGCACCAAGATAGCAGCAGCATTTACACCTGGTGCCCACGGTTCAACATACGCAGCCAACCCTGTGTGCTGTGCAGCGGCGCTTGCAGAGATAGATGAGATACTGGATAACAAGCTCTACGAGAATGCAAAGGAAGTAGGAGCATACTTCATGGAGGAACTCAAGGCACTTCCTTGTGTCAAGGAGATCAGAGGACGTGGTCTTCTTATAGGCGTTGAGTTCAACAAGCCTATCGCATTTGAAGTAAAGCACAGAGCGTTTGAGAACAAGCTCCTCATAACAGCGGTAAGAGACAGCATCATAAGGATCGCACCTCCACTTATCGTTAAGAAGGAGCACTGTGACGAGGCTGTTAAGCTGCTCATCAAGTCTGTGACAGAAGCACTGCAGGAGCAGTAATACAGCGTGATCATATAGCAGAATAAGCATGAATCATAAAAGTAATATAGGAGACCATAATGGGAAGAAGTAAAGAAGAGATGGAGGGGGTGACCCTCCTTGGAAATAAAGACGTAAAGTACAGCATGGACTATGCACCTGAGATGCTCCAGACATTTGACAACAAGCATCCGGACAACGACTACTTTGTAAAGTTCAACTGTCCTGAGTTCACAAGCCTCTGTCCGATCACCGGACAGCCTGACTTCGCAACGGTGTACATATCATATGTGCCGGGCGAGAAGATGGTGGAGAGCAAGTCGCTGAAACTGTATCTGTTCAGCTTCAGAAATCACGGAGACTTCCATGAGGACTGTATGAACATCATCATGAAGGACCTCATAAAACTGATGGATCCAAAGTACATCGAGGTGTGGGGCAAGTTCACACCGAGGGGAGGAATCTCCATAGACCCGTACTGCAATTACGGCAGACCGGGAACAAAGTGGGAGGAGGTTGCCTGGAACCGTCTGGCAAACCACGACCTCTACCCTGAGAAAGTTGACAATAGATAATTGGGTCTGAGCAGCACGCACGGACGGATAGGAGAATCATAATGGCGGATTACAGAGAGACTGTGGATTATATATTGGGTATTCCGCTTTTTGCACAGAAGATTGGCAAGGAGAACCTTTCCAGTCTTTTGTGCCGTTTGGGGAACCCTGAGAAGGCTGTTCCTGCGATACATGTGGCGGGAACCAACGGCAAGGGCAGCACTGCCGCCATGCTGGCGTCCTGCCTGCAGGCGGCGGGGTATAGGGTGGGCCTGTACACTTCGCCTTTTATTAACCGCTTCAACGAGCGCATTCAGGTAAACGGCGAGCAGATACCCGACGACGCGCTGGTGCGTCTGGTGGAGCGAGTCCGCCCGGCGGCAGACGCCATGGCTGACGTCCCCACCGAGTTCGAGATCATCACGGCCCTGGGGATGCTCTGGTTCGCAGAGGAAAAGTGCGACATCGTGGTGCTGGAAGTGGGCCTCGGCGGTACGCTGGACTCAACCAACGTCATCGACCCGCCCGAGTGCGCGGTCATCACGGCGCTGGGCATGGACCATGTAAAAGAACTCGGCCCTACCATCGCGGACATCGCCGCTGCCAAGGCCGGCATCATCAAGCCGGGCAGTCCGGTGGTGAGCTACGGCGGTGTGCCGGAAGCGGACGCTGTCATCGCCCGTGTGGCCAGGGAGCAGAACGCGCCTCTCACGGTGGTGGATCTCTCCCGCCTCAAAGTGGAGGGCGGCGACCTCGACGCCGTCACGTTCGACTTCGACGGGCTGGACGGTGTCCGTCTGCCCCTCATCGGCAGCTATCAGCCGAAAAACGCCGCCCTCGCTATCACGGCCCTCCGTGTGCTGCGGGGCAGGGGATGGAACATCTCCGACAGCGCCATCCGCACCGGCCTCGAACAGGTGAGCTGGCCGGGCCGGTTCGAGCTGCTGCGGCATTCGCCCGCTTTTCTATTGGACGGCAGTCACAACGCCCACGGGATGCGGGCCACCGTCCAGAGCCTCCGGGACCGCTTCCCGGGGCAGAAGTTCGTCTTCCTGCTCAGCATCATGGCCGACAAGGATGTGGACGAGATGCTGGCACTGCTGCTGCCGCTGGCAAAGCGGTTCGTCACGGTCGCGGCCCACACGCCCCGCGCCATGCCCGCTGAGACGCTGGCAGAGCACATCCGCGCCCGGGGCGGAAAGGCTGAGGCAGCGGCGGACATCCCGGCGGGCGTCGTCCGCGCGGTGGAGCTGGGCGGTGACGGCCCGGTGTGTGCGCTGGGGACTCTCTACTTCTCCGGCGATGTCCGGCAGGCGTTTGCCCGGCTGACCGCAGAATAAACGACAAAAAGAAAAGCGATGGCCCAGTGCAGGTGGGCCATCGCTTTTTTGCCCTTTCGGGCAAGCAGGGTAAATGATAAGAAGGTAAATGAAGAAAATAGCAATAATAAGAAGGTAAAAACAAGAAGAAAAACAAGGACGGTGGGATGCTATGTATCCAACAGCCTGCCCATGTTGGATACAACAATAGCACGATTAAAGAAAAATTACAAGCCCTTTTTTGAAAAAAACTTCCCCAAAAGGGGCGGAATGCTGTACTTTTGGCACAACGCACAAATCCCGAAGAGATTCACCGGCAATTTGACGAAGCACGAAACGGCGGGGTGTTTCAAACAAGAACACTATAAATTTTCGTAAGCTGCTCTCCGGCTCTTGCACGGCGGAGAAGGCTGTGCTAAGATGATAGCGTAAAATGAGAAGTCTGCGCTGAAATGAAAAACAGATGTGATATTGCAAACGACAAAGGAGAATATAGATGGTAAAAAACGCGTCAGCTGGCGAAAAGGCCGGCTGGTCCAACGGGCGGACGCCGCTGTTTTCCCAGAAAGACCTGCTGCGGCTGGTGGGGCCGCTGCTCATCGAGCAGTTCCTGGCCGTGACGGTGGGCATGGCC
>OGOC01000523.1_pt1 | contig 38963 bp, 44 predicted proteins | sample 1552561 | NCBI WGS metagenome assembly OGOC01 (sample SAMEA2580148, study PRJEB22360) | human gut metagenome | biome: human gut; feature: human-associated habitat; material: faeces | place: Denmark | collected 2008/2010
GTGAGCCTTGGGCGGTTCGCGCAGGCGAATCGGCTAAGGCGACACTAGATTAGATTACCCGAATTTTATCCTGCTTTTTCGAGCGGTTTTGTGCAGGCAGGGATTACATTTGTGCTTTTTAAAACCTCATCAAGCACGGCAATGCTTTCTTTTACAGCCTCTTTTTCAAATATTTCAAAAATAATCTTGGGGCTTAATCCGCATTCAAGAACGGTTCTGAAAACCTCTTTCGCATTGATGTTTCCGTTCAAAAGCGAGAAATGCGAGTCATCATCGCCGTAATTGTTGTGAATATGCATGTGATAAAGGTTTTCGCCGTATGTTTTAATCCACTGCGTAACAGGAATTTTTGAATGAATATTCGCATGACCTATATCAAGGCTGGCTTTGAGGTTTTGTGAGCCGACGTTGTTGATTATGTCCAAAATAAAGTCAGGGCCGGTTTCTTGAACATTTTCAAGCACCATGACCATGTTCGATTCTTCAAAATTTTTCACAAAATCTTTCAAATAAGCAATAAAATTCTTCCTGAATGACCGTCTGTAATCCTCACATTTCAGCGGTGCGTTAAAACCTGTGTGAAAAAGCACTGTTTTTGCGCCCAGAAATTTTGCTGCCTCAAAACTTTGCATAAATCTTTGGCGTGAAACCTTTCTAATCATCGGGTCAAGGCTCACGACACATAAATCGAACAAAAATCCATGCAAACTGACTTCACCCTCAAACCCCTCAAGCGCTTTTTTCATAGCATTTATACGGGAGTCAAAAGTTTCATCAATATCGGATAAATCCCTTGCAAAACGGCTGATTTCGAGGTTTGTGCCCAGCTCTTTTGCAAAATTCACCGAATCTTCAAAATTTTTGCAAACAGATGATGAAATAAATTTTTGCATATTAATATCCGTTTTCTATCCACGGGCGTTCGCGGAATTTTGCACCCAGCGTTTCAATGAGCTGCTTGCATTTGTCCTTATCGACATTGTAATCCTTATAACCGGTAACGATTGTTGCCGTGGTTTCGATTCCGTTTTCCACGCAATCAACGATAAAATCCTGCATTGCCGAATAAGCGCCTCTGATTTTCGGCTGTGAGATTTTGTCGTAGAGATCTTCGGTTTCAGCGTTGAAACTTACGGAAATTCTGTCAATCAACCCGACCAATTCCGGAACAACATTGCGTTTGTGCACAAGATTTGCCTGCCCGTTGGTGTTTATGCGGGTTTTTATGTGCGGATATTTTTCTTTTATGTATTTTGCGACTTCTTTTAGCTCGTCGAGTTTCAAAGTCGGCTCTCCATAGCCACAGAACACGATTTCGTGGTAGTTTGCGGGTTTGAATTCGTCGAGCTGTCTTTTTACTTCTTCGACATTGCAAATTTCCCCGTCAAGCCTTAAATCCGCGCCCACAACGTCGTCTTTAATATCTCTGATACAAAAAACGCATTCGTTTGTGCACAGATTTGTCAGGTTTATATAAATTTTTCCCTCAAGAAGATAAACGTAGTTATTTTTGCTCATAATTAACCTCTTTTTTGTTCGGCTTTTTTCTAGTTAATATTATAACATTGAATAAATTTTCGGGGCGATGGATTTTGTGCTAAAAGTTGGAGATTTTCCTTTTCCGTTCCGATTCCCCCGGGCATTCAACGTAAAATATCTTTCGCAATGTATTTTGAGCCCTCCTCCATAGTCACTCCAAAGGAAAATCTCCGACTTTTAGCACTGTATTTAAGCAGAAAAAGTAAGATTGGTTTGATTTGGAGTGACTATGGAGGAGGCTTCTTGAATCTATGAAATTTGTTCTTTAGTTGTGCGTAGCCGGGGGAATCGGAACGGAAAATCAAACCAATCTTACTTTTTCATGGCACTTTAACATTTTTAAGCTATAATTTTATAGATTGGAATAAGAAACGGAGCTGAATTTTGTCAAAGGTTAAAGAAAAAAATGAAATAAAAACAATCGTCGAAAAAGCAAATCTTCAACATATAGCAATAATAATGGACGGAAACCGCAGATGGGCAAAAAATCACATGCTTCCCTCTGCTGTCGGTCACCAGAAAGGCGTGGAATCGCTCAAAAATACCATGCGTTCTTTTGACAAATTCGGCATAAAATATCTCACGGTCTATGCATTTTCAACTGAGAACTGGAAACGCCAAAAGGAAGAAGTCGATTTTCTAATGAACCTACTCGCCAAAACCCTCACTGACGAGCTCGATGAAATGCATAAGGAGAATGTAAAAATAAAATTTGTCGGTAATATTGAAAAATTGAGCCCGAAACTCATTGAAATTCTCGAAAATGCTGAAAATAAAACAAAAAATAATACCGGAGTAAACCTCCAAATTGCCTTTAACTACGGTGCGCGTGACGAAATAGTAAATGCCTTAAAGAAAATTGCACAAAAAGCTCTGGAAGGCGAAATAAAAATCGATGAAATCGACGAAAATCTCGTTTCACAAAACCTCTACACTGCCGGATTCCCCGATCCTGACCTGCTTATCAGAACGGGTGGCGAAAAACGTATCAGCAACTACCTTTTGTGGCAGATTGCATATTCTGAAGTCTATGTAACAGAAAAATTCTGGCCTGAATTCGATGAAAACGCCCTCAAGGAAGCTATTTTGGAGTTTGAAAAAAGAAACAGAAGATATGGAAAATAAAACAATGAAAATAGCACTCGGAACCTCAAATCCGCATAAATTGGAAGAAATCAAGGAGATTATAAAAAATTCAAATATTGAATTTGTCCTGCCGGCAAAGGGATTTGACCCGCTTGAAAACGGCAAAACTTTTGAAGAAAATTCTTATATAAAAGCCGCTGAAGCTTCTAAAATTAGCGGTTTATGGGGGCTTGCGGATGATACGGGGCTTTGCGTGGACGCTCTGGGCGGTGCGCCGGGGCTTTATTCCGCAAGATATGCACCCACAGCTCAAGAAAGAATCGAAAAATTGCTCTATGAGCTAAAAGATGTTCCCGAAGATAAAAGAACTGCTAAATTTGTCTGCACAATGGTTCTGACGAACCCTGCCGGTGAAAAAATTCATGTCCAAACCGGCGAAATCAAAGGCAGAATCACTGAAAAACCCTCCGGAACCCATGGTTTTGGCTACGACCCGGTCTTTTTTATTCCCGAACTAGGGAAAACCATGGCGGAAATGACGCTTGAAGAAAAAAACACCTTGAGCCACCGTGCCCGTGCACTTTTGCCTATGGTTGAATTTATTGAAAACTTGTAAATTCGAATGCATCCGATTTTTAATTTGAGATTGGATTTTTCGTGCTTATTTATTTTGCAGCCTAAAAAGCTCGAACGTGTTCGTCATCAGCGTGCAAATTGTCATAGGCCCGACGCCCCCCGGAACCGGCGTGATGAAAGAGGCTTTTTCTTTCACTGCCTCAAAATCCACATCTCCTGCGAGTTTGCCGTTTTCGTCCCTGTTCATGCCCACATCAAACACCGCAGCCCCCTCCTTGACCATATCAGCAGTGACCAGCCCTCTTGAACCGGCTGCGCTGATTAAAATATCTGCGTTTTTCGTGATTTCGGAAAGATTTCGGGTCTTACTATGGCAGATTGTTACTGTAGCGTCGAGATTCGTAAGCATAGCTGCAACAGGCCGTCCGACAATGTTTGAGCGCCCGATTACCACCGCATTTTTGCCTGCAACGGGGATTTTGTATTCCTCTAAAAGCCTGATAATTCCTTTCGGCGTGCAAGGATAAACAAACGGACGTGCGTTCTGGGCGATTTTGCCCGTATTGAACGGATGAAAACAGTCAACATCTTTTTCAGGGCTCACCGTTTCAATCACCCTTTCGGTGCTGATATGCGCCGGCAGCGGCAGTTGAACAAGAATCGCATTGACCTCTTTGTTTTTGTTCAGTTCTTCAATTTTTTCTAAAAGCACTGATTCAGGCGTATTTTCGGGCATTTCAATTACAACGGATCGAAAACCCAGCTCCAGCGCGGTTTTTTTCTTGTTAGAAACGTAAATTTTGCTTGCGGGGTCATTTCCGACGATTATTACCGCTAAAAACGGCTTTTTCTCAAGGTTTTTAACCTCAGCTTTTAAACCCTCGAGAATCCTGTTGCGCAGCGCTTTTCCGTCAATAATTTCCGCCATGTTTACCCCTTATTCCTCAAATCAGGGAGATTCAGCCTGAAATAAAATTCTTTCAACGCCCCAAAAACCGCCTCTGAATCTCTGGAAAGCGATTTTCCCGCAAGATTTTCGTCTTCGGGGATAACTCCGAGCGTATCCAGATGATATTTCATCAAAAGCGCCTGAACTTTGTTCAATTCGCCTGTTTTTACGCGGTTTAGAATCATTCCCATCTGCCCGCCTGCGGCGTATTTTTCTGAAAATTCTTCAATCCTTTGCGCCAGCTGCAAAGATTCCTCCGTAGGCTGCGCAACAACAAGCGTTACGTCGATATCTACATCCACAAGCTGGTTCAGATATTTTAAATCAAATTCGCAGTCAAAAATTACAATATCATAAGCCCGAATAAGCTTTGCAACCGCGTCATTCATCTGACCGGTAATCGGGCAGCGGCAGTCTTTTGAGGGAACGAGCCATGAAACGATTAAATCAACATTTTCCTCAACCTCAACAATAATATCCTCAAGCGCCCACTCGATATATTCCTGTTTTGTCATTTTTTCGGGAATTCCGGTCTTGTACTCGTGTTTGCCGCTTCTGATTCCGTAGATTGTGTTCCTCACGTCCAGCCCGTAGGTGTGCCCGAGTTCGCCTGTAAGGTCGTTATCAAAAAGAAGTATGCTTTTTTCGGGATAAATCTCCTTGAAAAGCTTTACAAAAGCCTTTGTCAGGGTGGTTTTTCCGCTTCCGCTTTTTCCTGTGAGTGCAATGGTTATTGTCATTAAAGAACCTCGTAATGTTTTGCGATTTTTTCAGCCAGCGCATTGGTTAAGAACATTGCTTTTCGGGCAAGTTCCTTGCTGAGCCCTCCTGCACCGCAGGAGGGCGTGATTATGCTTTGTTTGTAAACCAGATTTGGGTTGATTCCTTTGTACTGGAGGCAGGCTACGGCTTTGTCGAATTTTTTCATCAAAATCTCCAGCGTTACGCCCTCCAGCGCGGTTTTATCCAGCGTCGGAATCATTCCCCAGGCAATATATCCACCGTTTTTCAAAAATCCCGCAATCCTGTCCGCATGCACCGAAAGGCTCTGTGCATAGTTGTATGCATCAAGGTTAATAATATCGATTTCTGCGTCAATCAGCAATGACCAATCAGCCTTTCCGCAGCAATGAACCCCGCACAGCCCGCCAAAATCCTTTATAACACCCGCAATTTCAGCCAGCGCGTAAACTAAATCGCGTCTTTGCACCGTAACGAACGCCGAGGTGCCGTATTGTGATAAAACTGGCTCATCAATGAAAATTATCGGCGTAATATCGGGGTTAATCGACTTGAATTTTTGAATCTGCCAGATGGCTTTGAGCGTAATGCCCTTAACAAGAACCTCCCGATAGGTTTCATCGTAAAAAGAACACTTTCCGTCTGTGTCACAAAGGCTTGTGCCCCAAGTGAAAGGGCCGGTTACGTTGCTTTTTACAAATTTGTATTCTGCATTTTTGAGTTTTTCTAAAAACGGTTCAAATGCGCTTGAATAAGGCGGGGTTATGGCATATTTTTCAAGGTTTTCAAAGTTTTTCTGCCCCACAATGGATTCATAATCAAGAAAAAACTCCTCCAGCTCCTCAAAAAACTCATCAGACTGCGTGTTGCAGAAGAATTTTTCATTTTCTCCATCAAAGCGTATGCCGGGAATCCCTTGATTAAACTGGATAATCATATCCTCAAAACGGTGGACATTAGCGAGCTGCGGCCAGAAAGGGATGTCCTTAAAAGTGTCGAAAACAAGATTTAGCGCTTCCTGCGGATTATCATGCGGAAGACTGCCTATTGCTGTGGCTTTTAAAGATAAACTTTCCAAAAAACTTCCCCTTTCCGTCTATTTTCAATTTTACTAAAAATAATAATTTGTGGCAAACTTCCATTTGACGCCTAAAGGTGAACAGTGAGGATTATGCTGTTTCACAACTACTCTAATTACCGTATTTTCGCTGTTTGCATGTTTGAATTACTACAAACATAGTGTATAATATAAATAGGTCACGCGTCCAAGATCAAAGGAGAAATTATGTCGTTTGAAATCAACGGCCCAACACCTCCAAAAGGTATTCAAGAAGCCCAGAGCATGCGCAACAACGGCGGTGGGGGCAATCTCGGATATTTTCAGCGTGAAAAGAAAAAAGAGAAAAAAAGGGACGAAATCGACGTTTTTACTCCATCTGTTGATGAAGATGAATTTTTAATCGAAGAATCCGACGAAAACAGCGTAGAAAACAGCTTTTTCACCAGAATTGCCGAAAAATTGATGAAATTTCTAAGTAACTATTAGAAAAGGTGAGCCTTGGGCGGTTTGAGCAGTCGAATCAGCTACAGCGCCAACGGATTAGAGCCTGAAAAATTAAATGACGGCACAACTATGCCGCCATTAATTTCCTATGCAAAACCTAGTGTACGGTTGCTTACAACGGGAGGCCTTTCCCGTTTATCCAAAGCAGCCAGTCTTGCCTGGAGGTCATCGTTTGTACCATATCGTTGATAACCTTCAGTTGCTCCGGTAAACTTACTCCGGTTCGCACCTATGCTCTCCGTCTTACCGGCGTTTTGCCAGGATGTATTTGGGTTTGTTAATTGTATCGACCAAGGGTTTGTCATAAAAATCCTCAAACTATAACTCTATATTCTAATAAAAACATTGCGCTGCGGTTTTTTGCAGAATTTCAGAAAAAGTTTACAAAAATTAAAGATTTTGGGGCGTGAAAAGCGATGGATTTTTATTTGGAGTGACTATGGGGGAGGGCTCAAAAAACCGGATATAAAGCCTTTTGCGTCGAATGCCCGGAGGAATCGGAACGGAAAATAAAAATCCATCGCTTTTCACTTTTTGGTTGAAATTTATTAAATAACAGGCGAGGAGAGGAAATCCCATTTGTAGCGACTATGGGGGAGGTTTCTGTAATTGCAAAATGTTATTTTCAGCTGTGAATAGCCGGAGGAATCGGAGCGGAAAATGGGATTTCCTCTCCTTCCATAATTTCCCTCAAAGCGTTACTTCCGCAGCCCTCCGAAAATATGCTGGAGCTCCAAAAGCGCTGTATAAGTCGGCATAACAAGCAGCTGCGACCCTTCTTCAATTCCGTCAAGCGAATAATTCAATGCTGTTTTAATTTCGGGCTTTATGGTCATTTTTTCGGGCGAAAAACCTGCATATTTGAGCCTTGTCGCCATATCGTAAGCCCGTATCCCGCTTAAAACGATTTCATTCGGATAATTCTTCAAAATCTCGAAATCCGCATCCCACAGCCACGAAACATCCCGCCCGTCAGCGTATTTGTCGTTAATAATGATTAAAAGTTTTGCACTTTCGTCTGCATTTACCGTCCTGAGCACCTCTGACGCGCCTGTGGGATTTTTAATGAGCTGCACAAGTAGCCTGCGCCCTTTTATGTTGAGCCTTTCGGAGCGTCCGAAGACGGATTTGTAGGTTTCGAGGGCTTTTTGGATAATTTCAGGATGAATATTCAACTCAAGAGCCGCACTCGCGGCCGCAAGCACGTTATAAGCGTTGTACAACCCGACAAGATTCGTTTTAAAATCCGCTTTGTTGACGCCGTATGTGATAGAAATTTCCGAATAATCCGCATAAATCACCGCATTGCCCTTGTAGTCCGGTTCCGGATGGTCATTGTGGCAGTTTTTGCAAAAATATTTTCCGATGTGTGCATAAAAGCGTTTTACATAGGAAAGCGCGGTTTTGCACCTGCAAACTACGGCCTCCATGGGGCTTTGGGAGTCTCCGGTCTTGTTTTTGTACTCAATATTTTCAAATCCGTAGTAAATCCGCTTGTTTTCAGGCGCAAGCCCCGCCAGCATCGGGTCGTCAGCATTCAAAAAGACGGTCAAAGCGGGATTTTTTGCGATTGCCTCCTGAATTTTCTTTGCCGTCGTATCCAGCTCCCCGTAACGGTCAAGCTGGTCGCGAAAAAGGTTCGTCACAAGCAGATAATCGGATTTTAAAAAGTCATAAAGCTTTGTTAGATAAGCCTCATCCGACTCAAGAACCGCATAATCAAATGTTGAAAAGGGTTTGTAGTTCACAGCGAGCGAGCTTGCAATGCCCGAGAGCATATTTGCGCCTTTTTCGTTGTGGAGAACTTTATTTTGAGCGGTTTTCAGGATATGCGCAAGAATTCCCGCCGTGGTCGTTTTTCCGTTCGTTCCCGTTATTGTTATAATGCTTTTTTTACAGTATTCGTTCGCAAAAGCGATAAAATCTTTCTGAATTTTTAACGCAACAACCCCGGGAAGCGAAGTTCCGGCGCGATTCATCAGGTGAAGTCCGCGGTTGACGGTTTTTGCGGCAAGAAGCGCCGCATAAAAGTTTATTTTTTTGAAAATATTCATGAAATAATTATACACGATAATTTGCCGGTGGGAACCGCTCCGCAAATTGAAATGATTTCTCCCCAAAATGCTTGTTAATGCTATTCCCGCCCTGCTATAAACTAGAAAGTAGGGTGGGAAAAACGAAGTGGTTCCCACCGCAAAATATTGATGATATAATTATCCCATAATGAGCAAACCGGTAAGCATAAGCACACAAAACAAACTGATAATTCTGGGGCTCGCGATAAGCACGATTTTAATCGTTGCGCTCGCAGTTTTTGCCATCACAAACATCCAGCAGAAGATTTCCGAGGTTTATGACGACTTCGGGCAGATTTTGACGAACACACTCGCAATCGAAAGCGTCGAAATCACAAAAGATATCCAGGAATTTGACAAATTCGCCGCCCTGCAAACTCATACCCGCTCGATAATTAACAATAATCGTGAAATTTCGCGTATAGACTTTCGCGGAGAGGACGGAAAAATCATTTATTCCAGCAAATCCGACTTCCCGAACCGCGCTCTTGAGTCAAAAATCTACTCAACCGCAATGATGAAAGCAAAAGTCGATGGCGAGGACAAAATTATCGGCTCTGTGCACGTATGGCTTTCGGGGTCTTCGACTGCGGACATCTCAAAGGCAACAAAAAACTCGATGCTTGTTGTTTTTACGGTTGCATGGCTTGTTTTTACGCTTGTTGTGCTGGTGAACACAATCCTCATTACGCGTGAGCTTTCCATGCTCCATCACGGGGTTACAAAAATTTCTACGGGCGATTTCGGCTTCAAACTTGAGGCGAAAAACACAAGCGGTGAAATCCGCGACCTGATTAACGCGTTCAACGACATGTCCGGCCGCCTCCACCAGTACGAGGAGCAGAATATCGACCGCATAACCTTTGAACGCAACAAATTCGAGGCGGTTTTGATGAGTATTGTGAACGGCGTGGTCGTTTGTGACAACTATGACAATGTTGTGCTCATTAATAATGCCGCAAAAAAGATGCTCGAGATTGAAGATGAGCAGATTTTGAACACAAAAATCCAGCAGTATTGCGATTCTGACGGAGAACTTTGTTTTAAGGAAAGAATTGAGCAGTTTAAAGACACCCCGCTCGACATTATGGAAAACAAACCGCTCGAGTTCAACATTACGATTGACAAACGCGTTATAAAATCCGTAATTTCCCCAATGTTCTCGAAAAATCAGGATTATGTCGGCTATATGATTGTTCTGATTGACATTACAAAAGAAGCTGAAATCGACAAGATGAAAAGCGACTTTATCTCGAATGTCAGCCATGAACTTCGCACGCCTGTAACGGTTTTGCGGACTTATATCGACACTTTGCACAACCATTCGGACGATTTTGACGAAGATACGAAAAAAGAGTTTTTTGGCGTAATTAACAAGGAAGCTTCGCGCCTGCAAAAGATGGTAAATGACGTTCTGGACTTTTCAAGGCTGGAATCAAACTGTGTCAAGATTGAAAAAGAGCCCTGCGACCTTGTTCCGGTTATTGAGCAGGAAATCCAGTCAATGCAGGTGCTTGCAGAGGAAAAAAATCTCACTTTTTCACTCATAAAAGAGCCGGATTTGCCAAAGGTTCCGATAAATGTGTGCAGTATTGAGAGGGTTTTGAACAATTTGCTTTCAAACGCGATAAAATATTCGCCCGAAAACGGCAGAATCAAGGTCAGAGCTGAGATTGCGCGTGATACGAATTATGTGGAGGTCACAATCGAAGATCAGGGTATCGGAATCCCCGAAGAACATCAGAAAAAGATTTTTGAGCGCTTTTACCGCGTTGAAAACGACACCCACACCGTAAAAGGCACCGGATTGGGGCTTCATCTTGTGCAAGTGACAATCGAAAAGCACCACAAAGGCAAAGTTTTTGTAAAAAGCCGCCCGAACGAGGGTTCGATTTTTGGTTTCTGGCTGCCGATTAATCCGCCAGAGGATTGTGAAGAAGAAGAAATGGTTTAGTTCTTGCGGTGGGAATCACTTCGTTTTTCCCTCCCTACTATAAACAAGAAAGTAGGGTGGCAATAGCATAGGCAAGAATTTTGGGGGTAATCATTTCAACTGGCGGAGCGGTTCCCACCAACATGTCTATCTGTGCTCAGATTTGTAAAGTAATGTAACAAACAAACGCAAATTCCTAAAGTTTCTCACCACTTATGCCGATATAAATAGTACAAGCAATAAGGGGTATCGCAAAAAATGGGAATTGGCATCACAAGTTTAACAGCAAAAACAAATTACGTTGACACAAAGTCAATCAACGAAATAGCAAAACAAATCTTTGCTAACGCCGAAACAAAATCTCAGGCTTTTGAATTGACTTCAACTGATTTGTCAAAATTCCGCAGACCCGAAGTCGGCATTGATTTGTACAGCAACAAAAACAATATTGATGTTACAAAACAAATTGCAATCAGAAATGCTGGGCTCGATATCAATTTGAACGCCAATTTCATTGCAAATGTTCAATACTTGAATGCTCAAGCCGCTCAGGGCACACAAAAAGTTAGCAGAGCTGTTGAAGGCAAGCTCATCGCTCCGGTAGCCGAAGGTGAAGCCGCTCAAACAAGAGAAGTCGTTGCGCTTCCTAAAAGTGTTGAGCTCAACAACTCAAAAAGCCTCGACAAAGACAAAAGAGGCTCAAATCCGTTCTCTTTCTTCGCTATGAACACGAAAAAAGACGGTCAGCAGCCTGCTGAAGCAGAAAAAAATATAAACATTTTTGCATAATTAACTAACCCTTATAAAAACCAACCATTCCTTCCTTTTCCCAATCTAAACAACATTGCTTGTTTTAAAGATGAGCCCCCGCTCATCTTTTTTCTTTTATATATGACGACCGGAATCTGCTTTGGCACGAATGTAGCGTTTTTTGCATGGGGCGAAAGCCGCAATAATCATGAAAAGTTCAGAGTAAAATAATAATTTTCAAAACCGTATAGCGCAGCGATCAGGTTTTGAAAATTATTATTTTGCTCTGAACGCTAATTCATCGCCAAACCGCATCAAACCTTATTCCGAATACTTTTTAACCAGCCTGTCGAGTGCTTTCACCATCGCATCCTGATACATTTCGCAATTCTGCTGTGATTTAGCTTCAAAACGCAGCGTAAACACTGGCTCGGTGTTGCTCTGGCGAATCATCGCAAACCCGTCCTCAAGAATAATCCTCATCCCGTCAATCGTAACGATTTCTTTTATGGGCGTGGTAAACATTTCGGGCTTTTTTTCGACCGTCTTTTTCAACTCGTCCATAACCGGCTTTTTGCACTCGTTCGGACAGCGAAAACGTACTTCTTTTGAGGTGAAAACTTCATCAAACGGTGCAAGCAGCGATTCGAGCCTAAAATCGGGGTTGCTTTGCTTGTGCTTCGCAATAATTTCAATAATTCTGCACCCCGCGTAAATCGCATCATCAAAACCGTAATATCTGTCCTTGAAGAAAATATGACCGCTCATTTCGCCTGCGAGAATGGCGTTTTCTTCTTTCATTTTGGCTTTTATGTAACCGTGGCCGGTTTTTGTCATGATTGCGCATCCTCCGCAGGTGTTAATCGTGTCATAAAGCACCTGTGAGCATTTTACTTCGGATACGACAACCGGTTTTTCGCCGCGTTTTGATAATTGTTCAATAACGTCCATCGCATAGATTAATAACAGCTTGTCGCCAGTTAAAGCGTTGCCTTTTGAGTCGATAACGCCGATTCTGTCCGAATCTCCGTCAAACGCAATGCCCAAATCCGCATTATTCTCGACAACCGCCTTTTTTATTGCGTCAAGCGTCTTTTCGTCGCTCGGATTCGGGTGATGGTTGGGGAAATTTCCGTCCGGCTCGGAGAAAAGTTCAATAACTTCGCAGCCCAAATCCCTGTAAAGCTTCGGGCCGACAATTCCGCCCGTTGCGTTTCCGCTGTCAACAACGACTTTTATGCCTTTGCCTATTGATGCGAATTTGTTCACGATACTTTCGGTGTATTGTTCAATTATGTCGTAATTTTTGGTTATTCCGTGGCGGTTTGAGGCTTCGCGGGCATTGAATTCTTCCAGCGTGAGCGTTTTTACGCGCTTAATCTGTTCTTCGGTCATTGACGCTTTGTTGAACGTCATTTTTAGCCCGTTGTATTCGCTCGGATTGTGGCTTGCGGTCACAATCAGCGCGCCGTTTACTTTCCCTGCGCCGATTACGCTCGAGGGAATCGGTGCAAATTCAGAGTAGTAGCCGATTGGTGTAGGCGCCTCGCCCAGATTCAAAACGTTCGCTCCCGTCGAAACAACGCCCTTTATCAGTGATTTTGTCAGCGAATCCGAGCTCAAACGCACGTCGCGCGTAACCGTAACCCAGATATTTTTCGCCTCGATGTCTGAATTTTCTTCAATAAAGCGGATGTAGCCCTTTCCAGCGTAATAAAACAGTTCTTCCGTAACATCTTCGCCGTAAATTCCGCGAATGTCGTTTTTTCCGAATGCTCTCAAGTCAAGTGTTATCGCCATCAGTCCGCTCCAATTCAATTTTTCTTGATTTTATTATTTCACAATCGGGCGGCGGGTTCAATATCAATTATTTTGCCAGAAAGTAGGGTGGGAAAAACGAAGTGGTTCCCACCGCAAAGCAAAACCTGACATGTTGGTGGGAACCGCTCCGCCAATTGAAACGATTACCCCCCAAATTCTTGTCTGAGCTATTCCCACCCTACTTTTATGATTTTGTGGTATGATAAGCCCATGTCTAACTACACCCGACTTTTTCTGCAAGGCTTCAATTACCTCTTTATCACTGTTGTTACAAATGGTCGTCAAAAAATTTTGATTGAAAATATTGATATTTTGAGGCAATCATTCAAATCTGCGCTGGATAAATTTGCTTTTGAAATCTACGCAGCTGTCATAATGCCTGACCATATGCATTTAATTATAAAAGTTGAGCACATTGAAGATTATCCCAAAATCTTGTATTTAATAAAATATAAATTTTCTTTAAAAATGCCGAAAAATGCTTTTTTGAGCCCGAGCAAAATCAAAAAAGGCGAAAAAGGTATCTGGCAGCGCCGATACTGGGAACATACCATCAGGGATGAAGAAGATATGGCAAAACATCTTGATTATATCCATTTTAACCCGATAAAACATGGCTATGTGAAAACTGTCGGAGAATATAAATATTCTTCTTTCAAAAAGTTTGTAAAAATGGGGTTTTATGATGATACATGGTGTAATGCCGGCGACAAGAACCAGATTACAGGTTTGGATTTTGAATAGTTCTGGTGGGAACCGCTGCGCTAATTGAAATGATTACCCCGAAAAATTCTTGCCTATGCTATTCCCACCCTACTATAAACAAGAAAGTAGGGTGGGAAAAACGAAGTGATTCCCACCGCAAAATCACTCACCCTTATACTTCCTGAGCCGAATTTCGTCCTTTTCAACAATAATCTCAATCTCATCCAGCACCGGATTCATCTTCATTATCTCAATCAGCGCCTTTGGGATGATTATTCCCCAGCTGTTTCCCATTTGTCTAAGTTTTTTGTGCATTTTTTCTCCGAAAATGTATATATAATGATAACATTATATACATTTTAATTGACATATAGTGTCTATGATGTTATGCTAAAATAGACACAAAGGAGGCACAAACATGAACAAAGACATTATCAACCATATAGGCGAATCTATTGACACAAAACTTGAAAATGCAGCTGAACTTACAACATTAATCATGGAAAATTTGATTTCTATCCGCGCACTAACAGAGGAAGTTTCGTACTTAAAATTTTTAAAAACCCAATTTCTCGACAAAAAAGAGAATATCTAACCCCGAAAAACGTGATATAATTAACCCGAAAAGGAGAATTATATCATGGATATCGAAAATTTAAGAAAAGAAAATAACCTGATTGACCTGTTCTGCACACTGGCGCAAATCCCGTCTCCGTCAGGGCAAGAGGACAATGTGTCCGATAAAATAATCGAAATTTTGACCGCAGCAGGCATAAAAGCCGAATACGACGACTTCAAAAACGTCATCGCGAAGATTCCGGCAACGGATCCGTCGAAAAAACCGCTTGCCCTCTCCGCTCACATGGACGTAATCGGCGACAATTCGCCCGTAAACATCCGCTATGACGGAAAATTCATTGAAACCGATAAAAAACGCACACTCGGCGCGGACGACAAGGCGGGCGTTGCCGCTGCAATGAAGCTCGCAATGGAAATCGTCAACAAAAAAGAGCTGAAACACGGCGGGCTGGAGCTGGTTTTCACAAAAGATGAAGAACAGGGGCTTTCGGGCATAAATCACTTTGATTTTTCGCGCCTTGAATCCGAATATGTGCTCGTAATCGACGCAGACAAGGCAGGGCAAATTCTCGTAGCCGGCGCAAGCTACACAAACGCGCTTTTGACTGTAAATGCGCCAAAAGGCGGGCATTCGGGCATTGATATTGCTGACAAAACCCGCGCAAACGCTGTAAAACTTATCGCAGAACTGATAAACGCAATCCCGCAGGGTGTATACAAGGCAAACGAGCTCGGCGTCATAACCTCAATCAACGTCGGAAGCGTTATCGGAGGCGGAGTTGAGCCTTGTATCAAGCAAATCAGCGACGAAAGCATAAAAGCGGACAGCTACATTGACTACATTAGCGAAAAATCAATGACAAACCTCATCAACACCCGCGCCCGCGCCAGATATTCCATCAGAAGCTCGGAAGTCAGCACGGAAAATGAACTAATCGCGAAAATTCAGCAAATCGTTGCAGATTTTAACAAAAAATACGACGGAATCGCCTCCGCAGAGTTCCTTGTAACCCCGCATTTACCCGCGTTTGAGCGCTCATCCGACGACACAATCGAAAAAGTTGGAAAAGAAGCCTGCGAAAAAGCCGGAATCACGCCGGATATCAGTTCATTCCACGCCGGTGCGGAAACGCATGTTTATGCAAAACAAAAAAACAAAAACGGCGTTCCGTTCAAGCCCTATTTAATCGGAAGCGCGGATGTTTTCAACATGCATTCATCCGACGAAAAAATGGATGCGGCATCGTATTTGAAAGGTTACGAATCGATTAAAAACATGTTTTTAATTTTCAACAGTTAAACGAATCTTATAATCCAAATCGCGCAATTTTCTGCCCCATTTGCGGCAGAATTTTTGCCTGTTTTCTTTTATAAGGCGATTTGTGCTTTCTTTGAAAGAACAACCGGTAAAATGAATTACCTCTGAAAACGGCTGATAGAGCGTTTTGTAGCCTGCTTCTCTTAAACGCATACAAAAATCCGTTTCTTCATAATAACCGGGCGCAAAAAGCTCATCAAACCCGCCCAGCTGCTCCCAGAGCTCTTTTTTGACCATCAAACTTGCCCCGCAGCAGAAGTCGGCTTCTCTAATATTGTTGAATTCTGCTTCCAGCGGGTTTTTGAAATGTCCGACGGGTGAAGTATTTCCGTCGGGTTTAATTTTCGACCCTGCGCTTTGCAGTAAACAATGCCTATTTCAGGGTTGTTTTCAAGAATATCAACCGCTTTTTCAACATAAGCCGGTTCAATCGTGTCATCCGCATCCAGCGGCAGGATATAATCGCCCGTTGATTTGCTGATGGCGATGTTTCTTGCCTGAACAACGCCTTTGTTCTCTTTTTCGTTCAAAAAGAGAAGCCTGTCCTCTTTTTGGGCAAGTTTTTCGATAATTTCTGCGCTGTTGTCCGTGGAGCCGTCATTTATGCAAATTATTTCAATATACGGATAGGTTTGTGCGAGCGCTGATTCGACAGTTTCGCAGATATAGGCTGCCTGATTGTAGCAGGGGATTATGATTGATACTTTTTTCATTTTTTCTCTTGATGTGATATTTTGCATAGATTTTTTTGAAATAATCTACATTAATTGTATATTTGTATCTCTAAAATGTCAAGTTTATTTCAAATAGTGATATGTGACGCTGTTTTTTATCCGGCAATCTGTTGCAATAATATTTAAGAGATTTATTATGGACAAAAATAAACACTTAGGAAAACGGATAAAAGAGCTGCGAAAAAGCAAGGGATTTACGCAAGAACGCCTCTCTGAAATCGTGGGCGTTGACCCGAAGCATTTGAGCAGGATAGAATGCGGGAAAAACGACCCCTCAATCGACCTTATAACCCGAATTTCAAACGCGCTGGAATTGGAGCTGCATCTGTTTTTTCAAACAGAACACCTCAAAGATAAAAAAGCCCTCATAAAAGAAATCAATGAGGTGCTTGAAGCTTCTCCGGATGAAAATGTAAGGCTCTTTTACAAAATACTCATGGATATTAGCGCGGGGTGCATGTAATTCGCAAAAAATTGTGATATAATGATTATTACCGAACTTTGAAATAATATGGGGACGTTTTGGATTTGACGGGGTGATCGTTTGTATCAAACTGCGGGTCCGAGCGCTGTTCTCGGTTATCAACGAGCAACTTAAATTAAACGCTAACAACGTTATCGAAGGCAATTTCGGCAGAAGCGCAGCTAGATTGGCTGCTTAGTAACCGATAGTTCGACAGACTGAACTATGCCCACTCTGTACGGCCAGCTTGCCGCTGTGCAGGGTAAATCATGCAAGACGCAGTACGGGGACGGGAATTAACCGTATCAAGCTTTTTCCCAAAGCGCGTATCGCTTAAAACTGCTTTGTTTTAGCTCAGGTTATGGACGCTTTCCTTGCTAAAACGAGATAAAATGCACCTACGCTCGTAGATGTTTGCTGCATTCCATTTCGGACAGGGGTTCGATTCCCCTCGTCTCCACCATTAAAAAATAATTCAAAGCAAAAAAGGGAAATCGAACCCCGACGGGGTTCTTCCCTCTCGCGAAACGATACTCAATCGTTCCGCCCGGCAGCGTCCTCGTCTCCATTTTTAATATTTTATACAACTTCCAATTCATAACCTAATGAAAAAATTGCTGTATAAGCAAATTACAATTTTTTTGTAAATTCTCTGTTAATCTATTTAGAGCTTTTTGCTAAAAAGCAACCGAATAAAAAAACGGGGCAAATTTTGCCCCGTCGTTATGTTATTTCACAAAATAAGAAGCGTTAATATTCGCAAAAAGCTTTATAACCCCGCCTTGAATCGGACTGGAGCTTTCTGCTGCCGCAGAATCGGCTGACGCACCGAATGACATGTTTTTTGCGAGCAATCTGTATTGAACGCGGGCGTTGTCAGAGGTCGAGCAGCTGCCGTTGAGTGATTTTATCCCTGCAAGCGTGCCATTTGCGGAAGAAGCGAGAATTCCCGCTCTTGCGTAAGCTTTTTTTGCTGCTACACCCAATAAATCATTGCATTGCTTGTCATATGATGAGATTGAGAACGTTATGTCGTTGACATTGGTCGCGCCGAGCGAGATTGCTTTGTCAATCATCTTTCCTGCGTCTTTGATAGATTTTGTATGGACAATTACGCTGTTGTTTACCTCGTATTTTATGAGATTTCTTTTGTCATTTTTGTAGCTGTAAACCGGTGATGCGTTGAAATTCGCTGTTTTAATGTAATCACCGTTATTTTTGTCAATCATAGCGGAAATCACGCTGTGAATTTTGTCAGAAATAAGCTTGTTTTCCTCGGTGGCTTTTTGAAGCGATTTTGCGTCGCTGGTTTGTACTGCAATATTTATTTCAACTACATCCGGCGGAAGCTCGGTGTTTGCGGTTGTCGAAACAGAAACAAACCCTCTTTCCGCAACCTCTGCGCCTACTGTAGTTGCCAAACCGAATAACAACGCTGCTGCCAGAACAGGCAATAAAATCTTTCTCATCATTTCTCCTTTTTTATAGTCACAAACGGTGTGATTTTAATTATCACATAATTTTAAACGATTCAAACATCGATTATGTTCAATTTTTATGAATAATTGTAATTTTATGACGTAATTGTGCTATAATTTGCTAAAACTATCAGATAAAGGACGTAAAATGCGTAAATTATTAAGTTTGATTTTGGCTCTTTTGCTCGTAATATCCGCTTTTCAGCCGGTTTTTGCGAAAGAAGCTTCTCTTGAAGAAAATTTCTTCAAAATGGATAAATATTTTAAAGAAAAAGCTTACAATAAAGCTCTGAAACTCGCTGCAAAAACAAAACAGATGGAGCTTAGTGAAAAACAACAAAAGCAGCTTAACACTTTTATGACACTCGCAGTTGAATACAAGCAACTTGATGACATCGTTAAGTATTTTCTTGTGGATTACAATAAATACGAGGATTATTACAGGTATAAACCTTCTAATAGTCTTTTTTACAACATGACCCCGTATATTTTTTCTTTTCCGGACAAGTCTATTTATAAAATCAGATTTGAAGCAACATACTATTCCCGCACAAAAATGTATCCTGACCTTGTTATCCTTTATGCAGACGGAAAACGGTATGAGTTCAAGCCTTTTTCTTCTGAGGACACGCTTATATCCTATGACACCCACAAACGACGTGTATATGCCTGGGTAAACCTTTCTGATGAACAAGCTTACAGGGTTTCTGAAGCCACAAAGGGAAATGAGATTTCTTTTCTTATAAAAGATACAAATTCAGATAAATCAGCAGAGGGATTTTTGCTGCCATTCAATGGTGATAAGATAAGAGATGCTTATACGGTTTACAATCTTTTGAAATTCAAAAGGTTAAAACGCGGGCAAAACAGGTTTTAAAATTTGACTTCTTCAGCGCGCCATTGCTTTTTCCCTTTGTCATTGTAGCCAATATTGTTGAGCCGGTGGGTTATTAATTTCTTATTTTTGTCGAACAAAAACATTTCATTTTCAGAAACAACAATCCCTCCTGCAATTAGCTCTCCTTTTGGACTATAGCGGTACACTTTTATTGGAAATTCGTTATTCCCCTTTTTGTTTTTTTGTTTTATATCGGTAAACAAAAGTGAGCCGTCAAGTTTGAAGTAATAGTATACGCAGTCTTTGTTACTCTTGTATCTTACTGCATAAGCGATTTTAAGAGGCCCTTTTTTGAACACTTCAATATTACGGTCTAATGGTTGCGCGCCGAATTTTATGTAATCTTTGTTTGCAGCGAAATTTTCATCCTGTAAATACGGCAAAAACATTGATGAAGGAACATTTGTGCGTGCATTTTCAAAAGTAATCCCTCTTGCGGATTCTACAGTATAACTGACATTTCCATTAAGCGTTAATGCTCCTACATAAGGTGCAAAAACGAGCAAAATCAGAATTAATAAAATAAAAATCTTTTTCATGCAATTTACGAACATTTCTAAATTTATTTTTGCACAACAAGACGTTAAACGTCAATAAAAAACTCTGGCTAAAAAGTCCGGGAAAAGTTCGTGATAAGGAACACTCTGCCGAATCAAATATGACATTTAGTCATATTTGATGAGAGGTAAGAATCGACTAAGGCGACACTAAATTAGATAAGAAGATGATATAATATTCTAAAAGAAAGGACTTAATTATGAATATTAGTGAATTAGATATAAAACTCAACGGAATCGACGAAAACGGCGTCGAAAAAGAGTACAAAATTTCGGATTTTTCAGGAGAAAATACGATAATTTACTTTTATCCCAAAGACAATACCTCGGGCTGCACGCAGGAGGCTTGCGATTTTCAGGAAAACAAAAACAGATGGGCGGCAAAAGCCCGCGTTGTCGGCGTAAGCCCCGACAGCATAAAAAGCCACAAAAATTTTCAGGAAAAACACGGGCTGAATTTCATTCTCCTCTCTGATTCCGAACATCAGCTCGCAGAAAAGCTCGGCGCATGGGGCGAAAAATCAATGTACGGCAAAAAATACATGGGAATTATACGTTCAACATTTCTTTTTGACGAAAAAGGCGAATGCAAAAAAGAATGGCGAAAAGTTAAAGTCAAAGGGCATGTTGACGAGGTTCTTGAGGCGCTTGAATAGGGCGTTGCAATTTGTTTTGTAAATATTTGTTACGACATGGATAGTAATCTATAAAGTTTTGACCAAACCTGCCGATATACATCATGTGAAGCAGAAAGTTTCATAAAAACCTGCCATAAAAGAAATAAGTTCGGAAAGGTTATTAAATAAGAAAGACAGAAGGTCAAAACTATGATTCTCGAGTACAAAGTCAACGAAATCAACGTCCAGCCGGCATGGCTAAAAACGCTCTACGATTTAATTGAAGAGCTGAATTGCAAATGCAAGACCTACATAGACGAAACTTACAATCGAAGCGCTAAAAACTTTTCGAGGACAAGAACAATCGAGGTCTATGGCTCGGATACTATGCTGGCATGGCTGAAATTGCGCATGGAAAGATATTCGCACTTTATCGACTGCTTCAACGAACGCGCCGAAATTCAGGCGAATATGAAAGACGATAAAAGCGAATAATCACCCCCAAAAAATACAAAAGACCCGCGCTATCTTAGCTAGCGCGGGTTTTGTGCTGAAATTTTGTGAAAAAATTTATCTGTTGTTCCAGCTTATGAGCCGTCTGCCTTCGGCATTGGGCTGCGCGGTTGTGTATATCAAAAAATCATGTTTTGGTTGAACATAATGGCTTATGAAATTAGGATTTCCGATTTTTTCCATACGCGTGTTGCATCCGAACTCTTCCAGCAACAGCGACGCGAAGAATTCCTGATCCTCGTTCAGATTCATATCCCATATATTCTTAACTATTTCCATATTCTTATTTTAAACCTTATTTGAACCGATTTCCCTGCTGCTAATAAAAAATATATAAAAATGATACATTTGTTTACATTTGAATCTGCACGAACCTTGTGTTTGGGGCTTGAAGTTCTATCATTAAATATGGAGGAGTAAATTATGTACAATCCTAAGTCCCACAACGCTGATGAGTTCATTTCCCACGAAGAAATTCTCGAAACGCTTGATTATGCTGAAAAAAACAAAAATAATGTAAAATTGATAGACGAAATCCTTGAAAAAGCAAGAAAAGGAAAAGGTCTGAAACACCGCGAGGCTGCGGTTTTGCTGGCTTGTGAAATCCCCGAAAAAAACGAAGAAATTTTCAAACTCGCCGAACAAATTAAAAAAGATTACTACGGAAATAGGATTGTGCTCTTTGCGCCCTTGTATATTTCGAATTACTGCGTAAACGGCTGCGTTTATTGCCCTTATCACGCAAAAAACAAGCACATTCCGCGCAAAAAAATGACTCAGGAAGAAATTCGCAACGAGGTAATCGCGCTTCAGGATATGGGGCACAAAAGAATCGCACTGGAAGCCGGCGAAGACCCTGTTAACAACCCGATTGAATACATTCTCGAATCAATAAAAACAATTTACGGCGTAAAACACAAAAACGGCGCAATCCGCCGCATAAACGTAAACATCGCGGCAACAACCGTCGAAAACTACAAAAAACTCCACGATATCGGCATTGGAACGTACGTTCTCTTTCAGGAAACCTACAACAAAGAAGCCTATGAACGCCTGCACCCGACCGGCCCCAAGCACAACTACAACTATCACACAGAAGCCATGGACAGAGCAATGGAAGCGGGTATTGATGATGTAAGTCTGGGCGTTTTGTTCGGGTTGGAGCGGTATAAGTACGAATTTGCCGGACTTTTAATGCACGCCGAGCACCTTGAGGCGGCTTTTGGCGTCGGGCCGCATGCAATAAGCGTTCCGAGGATTAAAAAAGCCGACGACATCGACCCGACTGTCTTTGACAACGGAATTGACGACGATACTTTCGCCAAAATCGTCGCTTGTATACGAATTTCCGTGCCTTATACCGGCATGATTATCTCCACAAGAGAATCCGAAAAATGCCGTGAACGACTTCTTCATCTGGGCTTATCTCAGATGAGTGGAGGCTCGAAAACCAGTGTTGGCGGCTATGCCGAGCCGGATCCTGAAGATGAAGATACTGCACAATTTGAAGTCAGCGACAGAAGAACCCTTGACGAAGTCGTGAGATGGCTTATGAACATCGGATATTTGCCGAGTTTTTGCACCTCCTGCTATCGCAAAGGCAGAACGGGCGACAGGTTCATGGAAATCTGCAAACAACAGCAAATCCACAATTTTTGCCATCCGAACGCGCTTATGACGCTTAAAGAGTACCTTGTTGACTACGCAACCGACGAAACAAAGAAAGTCGGCAATCTTTTGATTGAAAAAGAGCTGAAAACCTTTGATAATGACCAAATTAAGGCTACGCTCATTGAAAATCTCAAAAAAATCGAGAATGGCGGGCGGGATTATAATTTTTAATACTTGATATTAAATATGCTGGTTGCCTCTCTCACAACAGCCTTTTTCCTAAGGAAAGGGAAATAAATTTGGTGCTGTTGGGGTAGAAACCCCAACCTACGAGGCTGCGGAACGCCCTCTCCAGAAAGTAGGGTGGGAATAGCGAAGCGCTTCCCACCGCAAGGGCTTTCGTACTTTCAGCCCAGCAGCAACCGATGTCAAAAATAGTAAATATCAAGCAAATAGCGAAGTGGTTCCCAATGCACGTTTTTTATATTAAAATAAGAAAAAAGTCAGGCAGGAATCTAAATTATGAGTAGAAAATCCGTAGTAGCGGTCGTTGGAAGACCAAATGTCGGCAAATCCACCTTTGTAAACCGTCTTGTGGGCGCAAGACAGTCGATTGTGGATGATTTGCCGGGTGTTACGCGCGACAGATTGTATTTTGACGTTGTCTGGCAAAATAAAGAGTTCACAGTAATCGATACAGGCGGGATTATTCCCGGTGACGAAGACGAAATTATGCTCAACATCTTTACGCAGGCAAAAATCGCCTGTGAAGAAGCGGATTCCATAATTTTTCTCGTTGACGGCAAAGATGGCGTGAATCCGATTGATTACGATATAGCAAATATCCTGCGCCAGAGCGAAAAACCGGTTTTTCTTGCGGTTAACAAAATTGATTCGCCTGAAAGAATCGCAATGCTCGCTGATTTTTATTCACTCGCTATCGGCGACCCTATGCCGATTTCTGCACTGCACGGGAGCGGAGGAGTGGGAGATTTACTCGAAGAAATAACAAAAGATTTCCCCTCTGATGAAGAATATGAAAAATCCGAGCTGATAAAAATCGCAATCGTCGGAAAACCGAACGCCGGAAAATCCTCAATCGTAAATGCGTTGTTGGGCGAAGACAGGGTCATTGTAAGCGACATTTCCGGCACAACCCGCGACAGCATTGACTCGAAAGTCAAATACGAGGGCGAGGAATTCATCCTTGTTGACACTGCCGGCATTAGAAAAAAGGCAAAAGTTGACTGGGGCGTTGAAAAATTCGCTGTTGACCGCGCAATCCGCGCCATTCGTGACTGCGATGTAGCGGTTCTGGTGGTTGATGCGCTCGAGGGGCTGACCGATCAGGATAAAAAAATTTCCCAGACCGTCGTGGATGCCGGAAAAGGCATGATTATTGCCGTAAACAAGTGGGATTTAGTCGAAAAGGACACGACTTCGACCGTAAAATATCAGCAAAAACTCCTCAATGACGCACCTTTTTTGAGCAATTTCCCTATGCTTTTTGTGAGCGCAAAAACAAAACAGCGGCTCGTAAATATCTATAAAACAGCAAAAGATGTATGGGCTCAGTGCACAAAACGCCTTTCCACGAGCATTTTGAACAAGATTCTTCTCGAAGCGCTCGCAATGAACCCGCCAACAACCAAAAAAGGCAAAAAACTGAGAATTCTTTACGCAACTCAGGTTCGCACTGCGCCTCCGTCCTTTATTATGTTCGTTAATAATGAAGATTTGGTTCAGGAGAGCTACAAACGCTATCTGGAGAACAAACTCCGCGAAGCTGCGGGATTTTTTGGCACGCCAATCCGCATGAACTTCAAAGAACGCGCCCAAAAGGATTAGTTCTATCCACCGGGGCTTTTTGAGCAGGATAAAACCTTTTGACCCCGATAAAACCTTTTGACATTTATTAAAAATACATTATATTAAAATTATGAAAAATAAACTTATTTTATTGATAATCTCCATGCTGATTTGCGCAAATGCTGTTTTTGCCGAATCGACCAGTGAAGATTATGCAAAACTATACAAATTTGCGAATATTCCTGATTTTGAGCTCGTGCACCAGCTTGACCCTTACCAGAATGAGGATTATCAAAAATACGCATGGTCGCCCTACCCGCTTTTCAGGTTGGCTGTTGATTTGTATTTCAAAAATCAGACAATCCCCGCCGGATATTACATTCTGACGCCCAGAACCATTAACGAGCGCGAGTATGTGCTATTTAAAGAAAGCGGAAAAGTAAAATTCATCATACCCGTTGTGAAAAAAGAGCTTGTTGCGCCAGGATACTACGATACAATGGTTCCAAAAGCCAAAAAGTCAAAATGGCAAAGCTTTTGCGAGAATACAAGGGATAAATTCTATACATTTTTCAGAAATTCCTCGCGAAAATCGCCCCCGCCGGGCTCGTATATCCAGTCATATTACATCGACGGAAATATGTTCCTTGTTATTATGTGCTACGGTGACTACAAATATACAATGGTCTTTAAATCCACCCGTTTTTAATCAAGAGGCTTAAAATCCTTGATAATCGGGCTGTTTTTTGCCATTTCTGCATACTTTTGTGCGAGCTCCTGCGGCATATACATTGGCAAGCAGCCCCAGCTGCCTGTATCGATTTTTGCGTCTTCGGAGTTGGAAAGGAGTTTTTTTATAATTTGGTTGGGATTTTTCGTTCCGTAGCGAGATTTGAAAAAATCACCGGCATTTGATTCTGCTGAGGGTATAAAAAACCTTTTTCCACGCTTGTAGTGCGCAATATGAGAATTTATGTCTGCCTCTGAAACAATATTTAAGGGGAGATTGTTGTTTATGCAGTATTCGACGGACAACCTGTCTGCGAGCTCGCCGATTCCGCCGTATTTTTTGTCATTCCAGTTTTGAAGATAATCTATTTTGATTCTGTCACCGACAATTCCCTCCTTTTTGTGGTTTACATGGAGTGGTTTGTTGTAATAGGCTTCTTTTGCGTATTCATAAAAGTTGTTTTTCTTCAAAAGCCTGCAATCAACGATGGAAACATAACCGATTTCGCGTTTCAAATCTGGCGAGAAAAAGTGATAAGTCATTATGCTTTCACCGTCGGTAGAAGTGAGCACATTCACTTTCATTTTTTGCTTTTTAATCCCGTTTTCGGCTGTGTGGATTTTTTTGTAAACATATGCAGTGTTTTCGGGGTTGTAGCGCAGAGTAATGGGCTTGTTTCTCTGTGAAGTTCTTTTAAAGCTGTCAAAGACAAGCTCTGCAGGCTTTTTTAAGTCAATATTAAAAGTTCCGGACTGCATTTGCGATGTGTAAGGGTTATAAACCGTTGTTTCTATTTTTTGCAGGGCAGGCATGGCGCAGAAAACGTCTTTTTCCAGCTGCGCAACAGGTTTTACCCTTTGGCAGTTAAGGCAGTTTTTGATAACCGGTGTTTGTGAATACTTTTTGAATATGCTCAAATCGGGAATTTTCATATTTTAGTAAAGTCTATAAATAAATTATTTTGTCATGATTGTTAAGTTGTGTAACGTATATAATAATTATTGAAATAGTATATGCTGGTTTGTTTTTAAATAAGAGTAGGTAATAAATAAGTAAAGGGTCTGATTATGTTCAATACAGTAAGTTTAAGTGTTCAAAAAGCCTGGGAAAACCGCGAAGCTCTCGGAATAGATCAGTCAAAACAGGTCGTTGAGCAGTTATTTCCCGAAGTTTCTCAAAGCGCGGCTTCGAACTCATCAGTTGACATTTCAGGTCTAAATAAAGAAGATGTTCAGGCAGAAATTGAGCAGACAGAAGAGGAAATTGCAACTCTTACTGAGCAAAAGGCTGATAATGACAAAAATATCCAAAAAACACAGCAGGAACTTCAGGAAATAAAAAAACAGATTAATGATGCTATTGAAAATGCGCTCAAAGAATCACAGGAGTTCGTAGCTGAGCAATCTGCCAAAATCCTTGCTGCATCTGTCGAAATTGCTGCTGAATATGTAGCTTCCAACGGTGAAATGACAAAAGAGGAAATGAAACAAAAGCTTTCTGACAAGCTCGGTGATGTCGATACAGAAATTCCCTCCTCTGTGCTGGCTTCTTTGACCGAAGCAGACGGACTTCTTGGCAAACTTTGTGCAAAAACACAGATTCTTTCTAACTATTGCGCGTATGGTGAAAAACTTTCCAACCAGATTACTTGCAAGCAAAACAGACTTGCGACGCTGAACGACCAGCTGACTGCAATTGAAGAGGCAGAAGAAGCCAGAAAATGCGACCCGATAGGGTTTGTTGCTGATGGGAAAATTTGTGATTTTATCATTGACCGTAACAATGACGGCAAATTCAACAATGAAACAGAGTTTCTCGGCGCTCAAAACAACTGGTTTGAAATGATTTCGCTTGATCAAAACGGCAATAACGATGGAAAAGTTTCCCGTGAAGAAATGGAAAATGCAAACGTTAAAGTACTTGTTACAAATGAAGATGGCTCACAGCAGATAGTTTCAGTTGCGGATTTGGGCATTGACGAAATTGATCTTAGTTCTTATCAGAGCTCAAATCAGTCTATTGGCAACAATAATCAGCTTCTGGGCACTTTCGGGCTCACGCTCAACGGTGAATATTCTAATGATGGTTACAATACACTTGATACAGTGAGCTGGCTCGATAAAAATTACAGCAATATGTTCACAGACAAAGCAGAAAGAGTTGGGCGTTTTGCAACCGAAGACGGTCTGGCTGATTCTTCAAAACTTTCATATAATATAAGTGAAGATATCTATGATGTCATAAATATGACAAAACGCGTAAACGACACCAGAACTCAAATAACAAACGATTTTACTCTTCTAAAATCGACTAAAATTATGGCACAAAATCTTCTTCCTGAAGTTGCCGAATCTGAAGAAGACGAAGAAGAACGCAGAAAAAGAGCCTAGGCTTCTTACATAAACCACACAACTTCAAGAGAACTCATAATGCATGGGTTCTCTTTTTGATATTTATATAAGACTTTAAACTAAATTTATTAATTATCCCCCTTCCCCGTCTCGGGGAAGGAGCAGTCGTTGGAATACGTTAGTGTTGCATACGAATGCGGATGGGGAACAATCCAAAAATATTTTTGAAGCCCGGGTGTTATTTGTGATTTTGTGATAACATATTTTCCATGGAAAAACTCTTTTCAAACGAAATGAATCTTTTAAAAGCACTTGCGATAATGCTTGTTGTCTCCGGGCACCTTGAATTTTCGCTTCTGGGGATGTTTACGCCATATTCGTTCCAGCTGGCTCTGTTTTTCTTTATCTCCGGCTGCCTTTTTAAAGACAAGTATTTAACAAATACCGGTGATTTTGTGAAACGCAGGGTAAAAAGCCTGCTGGTGCCTTATTTTTTGTATAATTTGTTTTATCTGGGCGTCACAGTGCTGATTTTTAAACTTACCGGCAAATTCTGGGGCCAGCCTTTGAGCCTTAAAAACTTTTTCATAACCCCTTTTCTAAACGGGCACCAGTTTGACCTGTCTTGCCCGCTGTGGTTTGTTACGCAGCTTTTTATGACGATGATTTCGTTTTTGTTTATTTTTATCCTGCTGAAAAAGCTTAAAGATAACAAATTCTTTCATCTGGCGGTTTTTGCACTTCTCGGCCTTATCGCAATACCGGTTTCCAAGCTTTTTGCGCTTACGCCTCTTTTGCTTGTGCTGGTAAGGATAATGTTTTCGGTATTTTTTGTTTATCTTGGCTATTTTTACAACAATTACATAAAAGAAAAGTATGACATTTTCACAATAAAGTGGTTTTTTGCGATTGTTTCGATTCAGGCTGTTTTGTGGCTGTTTAATAGAGATTTTGACCCCGCACATGGAATTGGATTGAGTTATGTGCTTGTTTGGGCGAGATTTGACCAGCAGATTATTGTTCCCGTGATTACAAGCATTACCGGAATCTGGGCATCGTTATTCACTGTTAAAATACTGTATCCGTATTTAAAAGATGTGAAATTTTTCGAACAAATGGGGAATGTTACCTATCATATAATGGCAAATCACCTGCTGGTTATGTACCTTATAACGGCTTTCCTGCTTTATATTAATGGAATCCCTATTTCTGAGCGCGCAAACCATGATATTTACTGGATATACGACCCTGTGCAGACTACTTATCTTTATTTTGTTTTGACCATGGTTATTACAACCTACCTCGGTGTCGGGCTGAAAAAATTGAAAAAAATTTTGTTAAAAGATGTTAAATAAAATGGCAATTTTTTTAGCTTAAATGTTTTTATTTATATATACAATATATAAACAGACTATACGGGGTAAAAATGAAAAGAGTAACAAAACAATGCACAGAATGTTGTGCAAAAAAAGAAATCCAAAAAGGGCTGACATTTCCGCAGATAAAAATTAACATGCCGAGAATTTCAGCAAAAATGCCTTCTTTGAACCTGGGAGCACTCGATTTGCTGCTCGAGGCTAACATGATTCCTGTTTAATCAGGCCTCCATAAGGTTATACATAGGCTTTACTTTCACAAAATATTCATCATTCATGGAATTCAGCACGGACTCAAGATTTGATATGGCGTCTTTTTCTGTCCTGCCGAAGCCTATGAGCTTTTTGATGATACAATTTGCTACAAAGCCGTTATTCTTTGCGCTTTTGTAAATCAATGCGGGATATTCGACGGTGGAAATCTGCATATTCGACCTTCTTTCTTTATTAATGAAAGACGGCTGATTTTGCTGCAAACTTTTGGTTTTTATAAAAAAATCGGCTAATTGAACGAAAAAAAAAGAGCCCCGCATGGGACTCTTCGCTTATAAAAACTGATAAGAAACTACTTAACAGCTTCTTTGAATTTTTTACCAGCTGAGAAAGCAGGAACAGTTTTTGCAGCAATTTTAATTGTTGCACCTGTTTGAGGGTTGCGTCCTGATCTAGCAGCTCTTTTTCTGGGTTCGAAAGTACCGAAACCAACTAAAGTAACTTTTTGTCCTTTAGCAACAGTTTTTTCAACAGTTTCCAAAGTTGCAGCAATTACGTCTGCAGCAGCTTTTTGAGAAACTTTAGCTTTTTTAGAAACCTCTTTTACTAATTCTTCTTTGTTCATAAGAACCTCCTTTAATGTTACATGACCTATTATAGCGGTTTTTCGCATTTTGACAAGTATTTTTATTAAAATTTTTAAACAAAATGCACATTATAAAAGGCTATGCAGGCATATCGTTCGAAAAAGCTTGTGCTGCAAGGGTTTTACAATGAGGTTTTAAAGTGCCCATGAGGGATCAAGCCGCCCGAACTTAACATTATTGTAATAATAGCTTAAAATTTGGTAAGCATTGTAACCCTGGGACGCCAAATTGTTGGCTCCATGCTGACTCATGCCGATTCCATGCCCGTTTTTTGAAATTCCGTCATCGAACGACGGCACAGAACGCAAAAATGGTAAATCCTTGTTCCATACTTCGCCGGAATTAATTGTGTGGCCGCCTGCAGATGCTGAATAGTAGGCAGGGATGATTTTTTTGTTGTAAGTAACGACGATTCCCTTTGTTTCTGCCACTGCTTTATTTGTGGAGGCTGTTTCACTGCTGGCGCCGCCGTAGGCTTGATCTTCTGGCGTGTCTTTCAGGTCATATCCGCGTGAAGCTCTTTTTCCGCGGTTGGCGATTGCGTAGCTTCTTGCTGCGATTGCCTGTGCTTTCAGGGCTTCGATATTCCATTTTGAGGGCATTTCAGAGGGAACAACTCCGAGAATATATTCTTCAAGCGGGATGTTGTTTACGACGATAAGCGAGCCGTTTTTATTGATTATTATGAATTCTCCGCGATACCAGCGTTTTTTTGTTGAAATAAAGCCTTTTGAAGTGGGGGTGATGATGATTTTTGACATGCCGAGGTTGAAATATTTGCCGTTTATCTGCAAGCCTATAGAATCTCCCATTGCTTTGACCCTGTAAGGTTTCATTGCTTCAAGCTGATAAATGGATTTTTCCATACCGGGTTTAAAAAGACTTGCCGGTTTGCTGGTTCCGATTACGACTTCGGAAGAGCTGTCGATAATGCCGATTTTAATCGCTTCTGCCCTTTGGGGAGCCAGATTCAGGGTAAATACAAGCAGAATTGAAGCAAAAATGTATTTTATAATAATTTTGCTCATATTAATGTTTCCGTTTAACTTTTAAGAGGTTCGATTTTTTGAAGATATTCAATAACCTCGATGGCAATTTCCCGCCGAACTTCGTCAGAAGCGGCTTTGAGGTATTCAAATGCCTCGGAAATACGTTCATCGTTTTCGTACCAGCGCAGAACAACATAATTAAATGCGTCAAGGAGGTTGTTTTGTCTGATTACGCCGAGGTTTTTGGCTTTTTCGGTGATGAGCTGCGCACAGGCGACCTGAATGTTTACGGATTCGTTCTTCATGAGGCTGACTGCCAGGCTAAGGGTAGGTTCTTTGTCATACCAACGATTCTTCATACTTTTCTCCTCTTGGTGATATTATATCACAAGGTCTAATAGTAGCAAAAATTTTCAATTTCCTCCCAAAACAAGTCATGCAAAGTTAAAAGTGTAGCAAATTCATTTTTCGATGCCTGGAGCGCAGCAAATCGAGCTAGAAAAATGAATTTGCTGTACTTTTAGCGCCAAAGCACTAATTTTTGATGGATGTGGGGGACTCATTTTTTCCGTTCCGATTCCTCCGGCATTCGTAAATGAATAGCTGAAAATCGTGCTTTTTGGAACCTCCTCCATAGTCACTCCAAAGATGAGTCCATAGATTTTCTTTCTCAGTCTGTAATTTACCCTAATTTTTTGCTAGCGCCGCTTTGAACCGCTCAACATCCTCTTTTGTGTCAATCCCGACCGGAATAAAATCAACAACCGTGGTAATTATCTTCATCCCCGCCTGAAGCGCCCGCAACTGCTCAAGGCTTTCGGCTTTTTCGAGCATGCCCTGAGAAAGCGCGGTCATTTTGAACAAAGAATCGCGTCTGTACCCATAAAGCCCGATATGACCGTAAAAAATAGCCTCATTTTCGTTTCTTTCATAAGGAATTTTTGAGCGGGAAAAATAAAGCGCAAATCCGTTGTCATCTTTGACGCATTTTACAAGATTCGGATTTTCGGCTTCTTGGGGGTCTTTGATTTCTCTCAAAAGTGTGGCAATGTCCGCATTTTGGTTATTGTGCAGCGCAGAAATCACGCCATCTATGCTCTCCGGCGTAATCATCGGCTCATCGCCCTGCAAATTCACAATATATTCAAAATCTTCATGCCTTTGAGCAACTTCCGCAATCCTGTCAGAGCCGCATTTGTGGTCAGCGCGGGTCATTTCAACGTTTGCACCGAAAGATTTTGCACAATTGAAGATTTCTTCGTGGTCGGTTGCGATAATCACCGTGTCAGCCAGCTTAACTTTCGACGCTTTCTCGTAAACCCACTGAATAATCGGCTTTCCTCCAACTTCAATGAGCGGTTTTGCATGAAGCCTTGTTGACGCGTAGCGCGACGGTATGATTATTGCTGTTTTTCCCATTTTTTACCTCACTTTTGATTATTCGCCCTGCGCAAGATAACGCAGCGCTTCTTTAAGAATTTCTTCGGGTGAATCTTTCTTTTCTGCGCTCGAAAACGCAAGCTTAATCGCCTTTTTCGCCTCATCAGGCGAATATCCAAGCGAGAATAACACCGCCTGAACCTCTGAAACCGTTTCATCAGGCGCATTTGTGTCTGCTTTGATGTCAGAAAGGTCGATTGGAGCGGTTTTTTGCCAGTTTATGAGCTTGTCTTTGAGTTCAATGATGATTTTTTGCGCAAGCTTCGGTCCGATTCCCTTTGCGCGCGAAAGCTCCTTGTAATCGCCCTTTATAACGACCGAAATAAGCTCGCAGCCCGAAAATTCGTTCAAAAGTACAAGCGCGGACTTCATCCCGACGCCTGAAACGCTTTGAAGAATGTTGAAAATGTCGCGTTCCTCGCGATTTGCGAACCCGCACAGCGACATTGCGTCCTCTTTGTGAATAAGAGTTACGTAAATTTTCGCATCCGTGTTCACTTCGCCCAAATCAGCGATTGCGCGGTCGGTTGTATTTACTGCGTAACCGATTCCGCCGTTTTCAATGACAAGCAGTGCCCCTTTTGACGATGAGGGCTGTTTTGAGATGATTATACCTTTGATGTAGTCGTACATAAGAGTTCCTTGTTAAGTTTTTCAATGGTTTCGAGGTCGTTTTCGGGCGTTTTTCCGGTTGTGGTGAGGTAATCGCCTGTCAAAATGCCCTCAACGCAATATTTTAGCATTAATTCCTGATTTTTCTCCGAAAGACGCATCCTTCCGCCGCAAAAACGCACAACAGAATCGGGATTGGCTATTTTTATAATCGCAATCGTCCTCATAATGCCTTCTTCGTCGATTTTGTCGAGGTAATTTTCAAAAGGCGTGTCCTTTATGGGCATAAGGATGTTCAAAGGGATGGAATCCGGATGAATTTGCGCCAGCTCCATCGCAATTTCAACCCGCTGCTCAATACTTTCGCCCATTCCGATAATAACGCCGCAACAAAGCTCCATTCCGTACTTACGGACGAGTTTTACCGTGTTTATGCGGTCTTCATAGCTGTGCGTCGTGCAGATTTGCGGATGATATGAGCGGCAGGTGTTGATATTGTGATGAAAACGCTTCAATCCTGCCTCTGCGAGCCTTTTTGCCTGCTCCTCGTTCAAAATCCCGATAGACGCGCAGCTGTTGAGCCCGTCAATTTTGTTGATTTCTTTTATCATCTCAATCATCGTATCAAAATCACTCTCATCAGGCGTTTTTCCCGATGTTACGATGGCAAAACGCAAGGATTTGTGCTCTTTTGCGCGCAATGCCGCTTTTTTAACATCTTCGGGTGTAAGAAGCGGGTTTGTTTCGATATTTGTGCGGTAATGCGAGCTTTGTGCACAATATTTGCAGTCCTGCGAGCATTTTCCGGTTCTTGCACTGATTAAAGAGCAGAGTTCAATCCGGTTTGAGCAGACTTTTGCGCTAATCTTCAAAAGTTCTTCCAAATCCGAATTATATAATTTTAAAAGTTCCTCTTTGGTGTACATAATTCATTTTCCTATTTTCCGATACAGAAATTATCGAAAATTTTATCCAGAATATCGTCCGTAATGACCTCTCCGGTCAATTCATCGAGCGCCATAAGCGCGGATTTCAAATCTATTGAAATCAAATCCTGAAGCTGCCTTGCATTCGCCGCAGAATAGGCGGTTTTCAAAGAATAAAGGCAGTTTTTCAGGCATTCTTCCTGACGCTGGTTTGTGGTGAATTCGCTTTCCAGTGAATTTGAATCCAGCACCATATCAGTAATTTGGGTTTTCAATTCCTCAATATTTTCGCCTGTTTTTGTTGAAATATTCAAAACCAGCGGAAAATGGTTTAAATCAGATTTTGTGGCGACTTTCAGGTGGGGTTTGGTCTTAATAAGGTCGTAGATTTCTTTGTCTTCCCGCGTAAATCCTTTTCTTGCGTCAAAAAGAAACAGAACAATATCCGCTTCGGCAGCGCATTTTTTTGTGTAATCAATTCCGATTGCCTCAACCTTGTCGATTCCCTCACCCGAGTGGATTCCGGCTGTGTCAATCAGTGTCGCGGGGATTCCGTGAATATCCATTGTTTCTTGCAAAACATCGCGCGTTGTGCCGGCTATTTCTGTAACAATTGCTCTGTCAAGGCTCAAAAGCCTGTTAAAAAGCGAAGATTTTCCCACATTCGGACGCCCGACAATCGCGATTTTTATGCCCTGGCGCATTACATTCGAGGCTTTTGCACCTTTCAGGATATTTTCTATCTTCTCAATAGCTTTTTCAATTTCTGTTTCAATTTCCGAATAAGCAGGCTCTGAAACATCCTCGGGGAAGTCAATTGCCGCAACAATTCTCGACAAAAGCGAAATTATGCCGGATTTGATTTCTTTTATTTCGCCTGAAAGCATTCCCGAGAGGTTTCCCGCGCTTTTTTTAGCAAAATCATCAGTTTTCGCATGAATCAAATCCAAAACTGCTTCTGCCTGTGACAAATCCATTTTTTTGTTCAAAAACGCTCTTTTCGTGAATTCACCGCGCTGCGCAAGGCGTGCACCGTGCTTTAGCGTGAGGTCGAGGATTTTTTTGACGATTTTTATCCCGCCATGGCACTGAAATTCAACAACATCCTCCCCCGTAAAGCTATGAGGCGCCTTAAATGGGAGCAAAATAACCTCATCTACGGCTTCATCGCCGTCTTTTATCCAGCCATGAGCGATTTTTCCGGGTTCAAATTCGTTTTTTGAAAACATTTTTTGGGCTATTTCAAAAGCCTCTGAGCCGGAAATCCTCACCGCACCCACGCCACCAGTGCCCATGGGTGTGATTATTGCTGAAATTGTTTCAAATTCTCCGCTTATATTCATACCTTAAATCATACTATAAACGCCTTTTGTGCGCTAATGTAACAAAATATTAAACAAAATTGAAAGAAAAAGGCAATTTTTTCATTCAAATATACTTTATATATATGTAAGACAGAACAAAGATAAACAAGATAAATAATTTACTTACTTACTTCATACACACTAACCTACCACACTAACCTACACTTACTTACACACGAGGAATTACAAAAAGAATTCCAGGGGACTTGTTAAAAGTCCCTTTTTTTTATTTGTTAACAAAATGTTCTATTTTTTTGATTATATTCGGCGCCAGCAGCGGTGAGATGTCAGAGGCGGCTATGGCTGCTTCTTCAGGAACGATTTCCGGAACTTTCAGGAGGAATTTTTCAATGGTTTTATTCATTTTTATGGTTTCCAGTGCTGATTTTTTTCCGGCTTCCGTCAAAGAGATTACGCCATAGGGTTCGTAGTTGACGAAGTTTTTTGCGCTGAGTTTTTTAACCGCTTCTGATACTGCGGCTGCCCCCAGCGATAAAATTTGTGCAATGTCTTTTATTCTTGCTGCTTTTTTTTCATTTTCAACAGCAAGTATAGCACAGAGATATTTTCTCTGACTGCCTGTTAATCCAGTCATTTCACGATCCTTAATTAGCTGGTTTTATTGTATCATATATCGGCAAAAAAGGTTTTTATGTATTTTTATTAAGAGATTGAGCGTTTAATGCTGTTTTTTGGCACACCAGTTGACTCGGATTTTCGTATATGCATTAATATATATAATTTATGGCATGCCGAAAAATTTTCGGAATGCTTAGGAGAAAAAATGGATAAAAATGTACCTGATTCTACAGATTGGGACAACAGGAGTAACGATTTGGTTTCGGCTTTGAAAAGTAAAAATATCAAAAAGATTGCACTTGTTGGCATCATTGACAACACTTTCGAGAGTTTTCTTTCGGAAGCGTTTTTAAATGCGGGCATTGCAACTATCACTCCGGAATTCAAAGCCAGGGCAGAAATTGAAAATTCTACTTCAAACGATTTTATTGAGGCGGTTTTGACGAGATATTCAAAGCTCGGAGCAGAAGCTGTCATCAGTGAAAATCCCAAAATTCACGATGCAGCTTGCAAATGCGGGATTTGTTCTCAATTTATACGAAATAACAAATAAAAAGGAACAGTTATTGTCTGTTCCCTTTTTATAATCTCTAATTTAATGTGCTGCTAAATTAAGCTGCGAATTTTGTGTCGCCTTTGATTTCAGAAATGAGGTATTTTGCGACCCATTCGAAGTTTTTATTGTTTTCGGCTACTTTTTTCAACGAGGGGATAGAAGCTTCGCCGATTCTGATTAAGCTCATTGCTACAACGCCTCTGACTGCGCCTTTAACTGTCTGGAGCTGCTCCACAAGAACCGGAACAGCAGCAGAGCCGATATTTACGAGCATGTTTTCTATTTCAGATTTGCTTTTGTTGTCAGCAGTTTCGAGTTGAGTTAAAAAATACTTAATTGAATCAGCGTGCATGATAAATCTCCATTACTTTTCTTATCTTGTTCACATTATAAAGCAAATTTTTATCAAAACCCGATTTCCTTATAAAATCTTTATATCGATGTAAAGATTAGGGCAAAATACTTGTTCTTACGGAAATTAACAACAAAAAAAGGAGAACCGGAGTTCTCCTTTTTTAATATTGAATTACTTTTGATTAGTAAACAATAATCAATTCTTCGCCGGGGTTCAAGCTTGAATTGTTTGAGCAGTGAGGAACGATGAGGTAAACGATTTCGTCGCCGAGCTCGTAAACTACACCGAAAATACCGCTTGCAAGCAATTTAGTTTCATCAAAAATGCCTTTGAAAAGCGTGATGAAGCTTGTGCCGAAGCTTTTCAGACCTTCACCGGGGTGAAGAGTTAAAGTGTTAACGAAAGTGTTAGAAAGGTTGTCACCGTAGTTTTCCAAACCGTTAGCCGCAACGTTAACCATAGAACCACCGGTTCGGCCTGCTACACCAACAACTCTGCCTGCTGCTGAAAGCGGTGCACCGAAGAGTCTGGCTACGAAGTTCGGGTTTTTAATCTTAGAAGCCTGAGCTTCGGAGATATTTTTCGGGAACTTGAGGCACTGGTCGCCGTTTACGATTTCAGTGAATTTAACTTTGATGTATCCGGGATTTTTTACGCCGGGTCTTTGTACTTCTGTAACAACACCTTTAACTGTTGAGTTTTCAGGGAAATTTTGACCTGAAAGTGTGACAGCTTTAGTTGTTTTAGCTGTGAATTTGTCATTTACGTTAGAAACTTTGGCGCTCAGTCTTTCATCAAGTCTGATTGAAATGCAGGTCGGTGTGTATTTTGAAAGTTTAGCACCTGATTTGCTGTTCTGGTAGTTGTAAATGTACTGCTGTCTTAATGTTCCTACGATGTATGCAACCTGTTCTTTTGAAAGGTATTCAGCAGAAGCTGCTTTTGCGGGATCCGGAACAGAATCTAACAATTGTGAAGCCATGACTTCTTTTGTAGGAGCAATGGCCCATTTCGGGATGTATTGCATTTTGTGTCCTTTTAAATCAGGAACAAGAAGGCTTCTGTCTGTCGGAACTTCAATCAACGTAGCGATTGTAGCAAAAACTTCAGCTTTTGTTACGGGCTGGTCAGGACGGAAAGATTTGTCCGGATAACCAATCATAACTTTTGCGTTTGTAGCTTTATCAATCCATGCTTTAGCCCAGTATTTGGGGCAAATATCTGTGTAATTGCTGGATTTTGCATCCTTTAAGGCAAGACCTTCAGCAAGAATTACTGCCAGTTCAGAACGAAGAACGGGCATTTTGGGGTTGAACACTTTTTGATTAGTATTGTCTTTTATGGTTGCGAGGATATCTTTTACCCAAGAATCAACCATTACGTTGTCTTTACCTTTAACGCCTACCTGATTTTCAGAGCGGTACATTTTTCCGCCTACTACATAAGCTGCGTCAGCTGAAACTGTAACCTGCTCGGCAGAACCAAACATAGTCGGATGAGCATAGCTTTCGACCATTTTTTGTTCACCTGCAAAAGCAGAAGTTACACCTAAACAGAGAGCCGCAAAAAGGATGATAACTCCATAAATCTTTTTCATATAATCTCTCCTTATGATTTATTGCTTAATAATTATATATTAATTAGCATACATCGTCAAACATGAATCTGATAAGGATTTAATTGCTTTCACCCGCTCTATAACCGCTCCAGGCGCTGATAAACGGCAGGAGTTTTTCGATTTTAAGTGTTTTTACAATGGGGAAGCCCGCTAAAACGAGTGCACCTGCAAGTTCATCAATATTTACGATTGCATCAAGCATGCCAAGCTTTCTGTCTGGTACTTTGTTGTGCGGGTCGTTAATAACATTGGCAAGTTTTGCTGCGCAGTGCATGCTGGCGAAGATTCCTGCACCTATAGCTCCGATTTTGACCGGCTTTTTCTCTAAGAGAGGGAAATTTTTAGAAAGTTTTTGTATTCCGCTTACGAAGAAAAGCGGAATTGTTGAATTTAAGAACTGAAAAACGCCCTCATCCGTTTTTTCTTTTTTTGAATTTTTTTTGTCAAACATCATACCGGTTAAAACGCCGCCCAGAATTGAGCCGGTAGTGAGCCCGAGCATTTCTTTTAAGCCAAAATTGACGTTAAAAATTTGGGAAAGTTTTGAAACATCGAGTTTTTGTTTTTTTGCAAAAATTACCATAGGAATAGCTGCACCGATAATCGAGCCGGCTGCGATTTTTAGCTTTACCGAGGGTTCGGGCTCGTCAGTGACTTTTCTTCTTCGCATTCTGAAATCATGGATAAAGCTTTTCGTGCGGGCTTTTTCCTGAAATGATTTGAATACAAATGGCTTATTATTACTGGTGGTTGTGACAGCTAACATAATTTTTACCGTTTATATGAATTATAACTTGAAAACAAAAAAAATTGCCATTCGGTTATGAAATTTTAAGATGTCCGAGAAAAATTCGTGATAAGGAACGAAGTGACGTGAACGAATTTTTTGAG
>OGOC01000532.1_pt1 | contig 38401 bp, 33 predicted proteins | sample 1552561 | NCBI WGS metagenome assembly OGOC01 (sample SAMEA2580148, study PRJEB22360) | human gut metagenome | biome: human gut; feature: human-associated habitat; material: faeces | place: Denmark | collected 2008/2010
AAAATATAATATCGGGTGAAGGTGGGTGTTTGATATTAAATAATCCAAATTTTGTTGAAAGAGCAGAAATTATAAGGGAAAAGGGTACAAATCGTTCAAAATTTTTTAGAGGCGAAATTGACAAATATACATGGGTTGATATTGGTTCATCTTATTTGCCGTCAGATATGATATGTGCATATTTATATTCTCAATTAGAAGAGTCTGATAAAATTTTGAAGCATAGAATTAAATTGTGGAATCAATATAATGATTTTTTTGAAATTTATGAACGTAAAGGTTATATAAAGCGTCCGTATATTCCAGAATATTGCAAACATAATGCGCATATTTATTATATTTTCTTTGAAAATTTGAATAAACGAAGCTTATTTATTGATTATCTTAAAAAAAATGATATTCATTCTGTATTTCATTATGTTCCTTTGCATAGCTCTCCTGCTGGAAAAAAATATGGGAAAATTGCTTCAAAAATGAATATAACGAATAAAGTTTCCGAGACATTAGTGAGATTGCCTTTGTTTTATCAATTGGATGATGAAATGGAAAAAATATTTGATGTAATTGAAAAGTTTTTTAAGGAGATTTTTTAGTGCTATTTGTAAAAAAAATCTATTTGACATTAACTTTTTTAGTATGTTTTTTAAAAAAACAGTATAATTTGGCTTTAAATATATGTCAAAAATTGATAGAAAAAAGCTATTATATACCGAAAAAACCTATTATTGACTATGACAGTATGCTTTGCAGTATAGGTAGAAATATAATTTTATCTAATCAATTATCAGCAGGGGATAGTTTATTAACAAATAATTTTTATGAACCACAACCCAATAAACTTTTGATTTTGAATTCAGAAATTTATGATATGGGCGGACATACTGAAGCAATTTTGCGTTTTGTTGAAGTATTTAAAAATGAATACAATATTGATTTTTTGATTACAAGTTTATACAACTCTAGTAATAATTTGGCTCCGGTTAAATCTTTACTGATAAAAAATAATGTGAATTCTTTTATTGAATTGCCTGTGGATATGAGTTATGAAAAAAAAGTTATGGAATTATTTAATGCTATAATTGCAAATAGATATTCTGCGATTTTTGTTAATATACATATGCAAGATGTTGTGTCATGTGCGGTTTTGGGTGTTCTTCACAAATATACAAAGATAAAAATCATATTTTATAATCATGCAGATCACATGTTTTCTTTGGGTACCAGTTTTGCTGATTTAATTTTAACTCGAGTGAAAAATAATAGAGCCTTGTCTCCATATCTTTATGACAACAAAAATGTGCAACAGATACTTTTTTGTGTACGCCAAAAAGATAAAAGTGAAAAGAAACTTCAATCATTAAAATTAAGGCAGATGTTAAATATTCCTGAAAATGCATTTGTTACGTTAAGTGGCGGTGATTCTTTCAAATTTGGTAAGTCATATTTTAAGCTTATAAAGAAAATTTTAAAAAAACATGAAAATGTTTATCATATTTGTGTCTCAAATTTTTCTACTAAAGATAAGCAAAAAATAGAGAAGTATTTAAACGAAAAGCAAAGATTTAAATTAATAAAATATGTAACTGATTTTGATCAATATATTTGTATGGGTGATTTATTTATTGATAGTTATACTCAGGGAGCGGCTTTGACGTTAGTTGATTGTATAAAATGTTCTACCCCTGTTGTTGTTCGAGTGAACGAAGAAGAACCATTGAAATCTTTTGAAAGCTATTTGTTTGATTATGAGTTTAAAGGTCGAAATTTGAGAGAGATGTTTGAAAAAATTTCATTATTGGTAACAAATAGAGAAAAGTACAATATTGCAGTACAAGATGTAAAAAGAATTTTTAAGAATAATTATGATATTGAGGTCGTGAAATTAAAATATAAAGAGATTTTAAATGGTTAAACTTGTCAATTTTTTGGATGAAACATTTGAAAAACAATACGATACCTTATTATGGCGTAATTCTGAGAGTGTTTCTAAATATTTTTTAATTAAATTAATTGAGCCGAATGTGCATGTAAAATGGTTGGAAAGTTTGCAAGAATGTCCACCTTCAAATGTTGCTTTTTTTATAAATTATAAAGATGAAAATGTTGGCGTTACGTATTTTAAACATATTGATTACATTTATAAAATTGCGGATTGGGGAATATATATTCACAAAAAAAAAGTTAGAGGAAAAGGAATAGGAACAATAGTTCTTAAAAATTGTATTAAGTATGCAATACATGAACTAAATCTAGATGAACTATATCTTGATGTTTTAAGTTCAAACTATCGTGCAATAAAATTGTATGAAAATATGGGATTTTATGCTATTGCAAAAAATAATAACGTAACTAGATACAAAAAAGTATTAAAAAGGAGAGATTATTGTGATTAAATTATTAAAAAATATCAAAAAGAATATTACCCCAAAAGATAATACACATATAAGCAAGGTAAAAAAGCAGGTTAAGGATGTTTTGATTAGACAAGGGTTTGTTTTTGAAGAAGATTTTCTGTTAACTCCTGAAGGAATTAAATTCCAAGCTGAAAAGTCAATTTTTGAAGTGCATGAAGTTTTTGTTCAAAACGATTATAATTTTTTTATAAAAGAAGACAAAAATCTGATTGTATTTGATGTTGGAATGAACATGGGTGCTTCTACATTATATTTTGCTAAAATGCAAAATGTAAAAAAGGTTTATGCTTTTGAACCTTTCTTGCCGACTTGCGAAGATGGAATTGATAACATTAATTTAAATCCTGATTTGACACGTAAGATAGATGTATTTAAATTTGGGCTTGGAGTTGAAGATAAAATGATTGAAATGCCCTATACGAGAGAAGCTAGCGGATGTATGTCAACAACACATGATGTTTTTTTGTTAAATAAAGATTTGCAATCTTTTGAAATAAGAGATATAGAAAAATTGGAAATTAGAAATACATCTAAGGTGCTCGATAAACTCATTGAACAAGATTGTATAAATATTTTAAAGATAGATACAGAGGGTTCTGAGTATGAAATTCTTGAAGATTTAGATAGAAATGGATTATTGAAAAGTTTTCAACTTATAATGCTGGAATATCATTATAAATCTTCTATGGAGTTAGAAACGCGTCTTAAAAATAATGGTTTTGTTGTTTTTTATCGGACAAATCCAATTAAAAATGGTGAAACGGTAGGGATGATGGTTGCTGTTGCTTTGACTGAGGGCAAATAAATGGGGTTGAAAAAATTCTTTAATAATTTACTTTATCTTTCTAAAATAAATTTACAACAACAAGAATTAGAAGATGTTATTGCTCAAAAACAATTTGATGAAATCGTAATTGAGGCAGTGGACTGTATCAAAAATTTCAAATTGTTGAATATAAAAAATATGGACGAAACTATAAACAGACTAGTAGAAACAGAATCGTCTATTGTACGCTTCGGTGATGGAGAACTTAATCTAATAATGGGAAATGATATCCATTTCCAAAAAAGTTCACCAGAATTACAAAAATCATTAATCAATGTTTTATCTTCTTATAATGAAGATTTGCTAATTGCTATTCCTAAATCTATATATTCAAACAAATTGAATATGCAAGAAATCCCTAAACAATTTTGGCGTCAAAATGGATATTTATATCGTAATGTTATTGAAAAATATATAAATAAAAATTTAACGTATTATTCTTCGGAAATAAGTTTATTTTATACGGCGTATAAAGAAATTGATTGTGAATATTATTTTGATAAATTGCAGAATATTTGGAAAAATAAAGATATTTGTATAATTTGTGGAGATAGTGTTTTTGATAAAATTAAATTTAATATATTTGAAACAGCGAAAAGTATTGAGTATTGTTGTGTACCTGCTAAAAATGCATATGAGCATTATGGCCAGATTTTAGATAATTCTAAAAAAATAGATAAGAAGAAAATGATTATTGGCATTTTAGGACCAACATCTTGCGTCTTGGGATTAGATTTATTTCTTGCTGGTTACCGTTTTTTGGATTTAGGTCATGTTGCAAAATCTTATGATTGGTATTCAAGAAAAATTTTTTCTATAGATAAGGATGCTTTGATGAAATTTTTCGATCCTGATTAGATTAAGAGGAGTATATATGAAAAAATATGATATGATTTATTCTTTGGGGGCAGACTGTGCATGTGCGACTTATTTAAAAATGAATAATTTAAGGTTATATTCTGGACCTTTTGATTGGATAACTCATTGCAAATTTAGCACAAGAATGAATTTAATACTAAATAACTTTGAAGACTTTTTAAACATAGAAGATTTATGCCCATTAGAAAAAGATTTGAGTATACAGAATGATGATAATTGTGATTATTATGAAAATACCAAGAATGGTATCTATTTCTATCATGATTTTCCGTGCAATGTACCTTTTGAACAAAGTTTTCCTTTGGTAAAAAAGAGGTATGACAGAAGAATAAAGCGATTTTACAAGTTAATACGCGAAAAGAAAAATATATTATTGGTATGGCTAGCTCATAATCACATTAATACTGATGAAACAATTATTCGTCTTTGTAATAATGTTATGCATAAATTTGAAAAATCAATTGATTTTTTGATTATTGAAAATAATGCTAATTTAGGGCAAGGCTTGATGCAAATAAGATGGCTTTCTGAACATATTATAATATGCAATTTAAATACAGTTAGTCTAGATAAAAATGGTAAAATGACAACTTTAGGAAATGAATCTGCTTGTAACAAAATATTTGAAACAATTTGTTTAAAAAAGTCAAATCCTAGAAAGTTAAAGAGTTTTTGTATAAAACTTATATGTCTTTTTTTGCCTAGTAAAAACATAAGAAGAATAATTAAAAATCTATAACACCACCTGCGTCCCCATCATAAGCCTGTGAGAATCGACTTTGTTGTCATTCTGGCAGTAGACGTAGTTAAAAATCAACTTTAGCGCCTGCCCTTTGAGATAATAGTTCGTGCCGAGCGTGTATTCGCGCTGCATATTGTTGTCTTTGTATCTGTTCGGGTCAAACTGGTCATAGCGGGCAAGAAGCTCAAGTTTTTTGGTTAAATGATAACCCACTGTTACAAATAACCCCTGCGCCCTGTTTCTTGTTAAGCCGGAACCGCCGTTTGAGCCATTTGCATATGCATATTCGAACTTTGTCCAGAATCTTTTGTAATCATAGCCGGCATAGGCGCTTGTCATGTTGTAGCTGACATTGTGCTTGCTTCCTGATTGAATCCCCGCGCCGGTAACGAGTTTTCCCCAGCGTCCGTCGGTTTTTCCGAGCGGTTTTATGTTTACCCACAGGTCGCATTCATGACCGGGGAAAAATGAGGTGAAATTGGTCGATGAACTGTAAATACCCGCGTCATAATCAATCAAAGAATAATCTCCACGTACCCTCAAACCGAATTTTCGGGCGTTTGCGAGGTTTCTTGAGATTTGTGAGCGGTTTATGAATGCCAGAGTGTAAGGTGACTGCGCCCCCTCAATACCCACACCGGGTCTGGAGTTGCCCACTAGAATGCTGGTGTGCGCCAAACGCGTTGATTCAATGTATAAATCCTGAAAAAACGGCTCCATAAACGGTAAATGGCTGCTTCTGTGTGTGGGGTCAAGCATTATGCGGAAATTTTCTTTTCCACCCTTGAATTTCCCGTCAATAAGGATGTTAATCAGCCCCACATCGAACTTTGAGTTCGTGTCGCCGCGCTCGGGAATGGTTGTGTTGAAATTCATCTGATAAGCTGACCATATGTGCAGGCTTTCGAGCGCGCCTTTTTCAAAATGCCATGTGAGCTGGTCTTTCAAAAGCTGCGAGGGCACATCTGTGCGCTCAATTTCAAGATTATAAACATGTTTTGCCGTTTCAGCCATTGAACTGAATAGATTAAAGCGAGGGCGTGCGTATTCAGGGGCAGATGCGGCGCTTATTTCTGCTGCATCGTGAACGGGGGAGGTTTCTTCATAAACAGAAGCGTCATCAACAGGTAAAACAGGGTTGTCATCCGCTTCATTTTCGTCAAGAATTGCGTTGATGAAGGACTTTTCCTGATTTGTATCCAGCGTAATCACTTCTGTCTCAAGCGCTTTTGCCTGCGGGCAGAAAAGTAAGGTTATTAATAATAAAAATACAATCTTTTTCACGATAATTAATAATTATTATATATGTTTTGGAGTTATAAATAAAGAAGAGGCGGGGAATTCACCCGCCTTTTGTGTTTTAGCTATTTATTTTCTTCCATTTCCGGTTCTGTTGCCTGAGATTTGTGGTCATCTCTTAAATATGCTGTCCAGAACAGAAGAACAACGAAAACAATCGCGCCAACCATGTTTCCGAGGGTTACAGGGATGAGGTTTGCTGTGAAAATTGTTTTCAGATTCAATGTTGCGAGCTGCTCGGTGCTCAAACCGGATGCGGCAACGATAGCTGCCGTGTGTTTTGCAAAAATTCCATTTGTTAAAAAGAACATATTTGCAATACTGTGTTCATATCCTGATGCAACGAATGTCATAATCGGGAAAAAGATTGCAAAAATCTTGCCGATTACGAATTTTGAAGAAGAAGCCATCCAGATTGCGAGGCAAACGAGCCAGTTGCAGAGAATTCCTCTTGTAAAAGCTTCAACAAATGTGAGATTTACTTTCTGATAAGCAGTTGTAAGGCTCAAAACGCCGAGCGCTTCGTGAGAGTTGTGCGAGCAGCCCGAATAGTAGATTAAAAATGCGATAAGCAATGAACCTACAAAGTTTCCCAGGTAAACGATTGACCAGTTTCTTAAAAGTTTTGCAAAACTGGTTTTCTTTTCGATTACGGAAAAAGTCATCATAACGTTACCGGTAAAAAGTTCCGCACCGGTTAAAACAACCATCATCAAGCCGGTCGCAAAAGTCATTGCGCCGACGAGTTTTGCAATCCCCCAGCTCAGGTTTTCGGCTGTACCGGTCATAACGGTCAAAGAAACCTGCGCACCGAACGCAATTAGCGCACCTGCGGCGATAGCGAGTACAAATGTTTTTGATTTTCTGAAATTTGCCTTTGCGGGCATTACGTTGTCTGCAATTTCATGCGCAACACTGTGCGGGGTCATGCAGTCTTTTGCTTCAATTGTCTGGTTAGCCATTTTTCTCTCCTTCTGGCTGATTTTCTACTTTTTTCTAATTCCAACCCATACTAACAATCCACCTGATTATCAATCCGGCGTGAAAGGCGTTATAAAAGCGTCTTGCTGTCTTAAATTGTTAAAACATGAACGAGTCATGTTGAGCTAGTGCGTTTAAAATTTTAGAACTAACAATTTTTAAATTCAAGATAAATTTTTTTTGAAACATTTATAGCGAATTGCATTAAAAATGACTTAAACTGTCACCCTGAACTTGGTTCAGGGGCTGTCCGATGGGAATAGTGAGATTTTCACGCCAGGAAGATTCCGACATAAGTTCAAAGGACATTATTATATTTTACAAATTTTGATATTTTTTATCAGAAAAATCTGGCAAGAAACTTCATTTTTCCGAGAATAGGTAGAGTTTGTTTTGTGAGTATAAATTTTGTGAATTGTCTTGTTTTTACTTTTGGATACATCGTTATTAATGAGCTTTTGACATTTTGAATTGCGTTTTCTACAACAGGATGCTTTCCTCCTGAGATTTCAGATGCAAAAGAGATATAATTTTTCATAAGAACATTGATAGATTCATTTTGTCCTGATTTTTTCATTTCATTAACTGTTCTGTTGAAAATTTTATTTGTTTCTGTGAGCGCTGATATTGTTTGAAACATTACAGCTCTGGGGTTGGCATTGCCGTGAGTTCTGTAAACATTTGCAAGTTCTGTTCTTGCTTCGCCTTTTTGCCCGTTCATATAAGGAACGAAGATTTTATTTATAAAATTGTCTTTAAATTGGGAATATTGCATGTTCTTTACCTTTCAAATGTTGAAAACCTGTTCTTTCTGTCATTCCGAGTCCGAACCGGAATCTCCGGTGCCGCCGGTCAAAAACTCTGTTATTATAAAACGCGTACATAAAATTTTTTGCCAGGATTTTGTAAATTTTTTCCTTGACATGCCGATTTGTTAGATTTACAACAGAAACGTTAACACAAAGCCGAACTTTTGGAATTAGAAATACATAAATTTGGGATGGAATAATCTATGATAAGTTATTTTATTGGAATAATTGCTATTTTGGCGAGCGGAATTTATGCGCTTGTTCCTGCGCTTAAAGTCCTTTTTTCAGGGGAAACAATTTCTAAAACTTTTGACTTCAATCCGCTTTTTGGCAGCGTAAATTTCGTAATCGACCCGTTGAGCGCGTTTTTCATCGTGGTAATCGCACTAATGAGCATCGCATCGGTGATTTACGCAAAAGGTTACCTCAAACCTTACATTGAAAAAGGCAAAAATCTCAGAGCGCACATGGTATTTTTAGCAGGATTAATCGTTTCGATGATTCTTGTTGTAACCTGCCAGAATGCTTTGATGTTTTTGATATGCTGGGAAATAATGTCGCTTTCTTCATTCTTCCTCGTGATTTTTGAAAGCGAAAAAAAAGAAGTTTTAAGAGCCGGAATAAAATACCTTGTATTTATGCATATTTCGGTTCTTTTTATTATAATGGCGTTTGCTATTTGTGCAATTAAGTCTGGAAGCTTTGATTTTGCTTCATTCAGTGCTGTTTTAAAATCAAATGCACACCTTGCGAATGTTGTTTTTGTGCTTTCGTTCATCGGATTCGGCACAAAAGCTGGATTTGTTCCGTTTCACAACTGGCTTCCTGACGCGCACCCCGCAGCTCCTAGCCATGTCAGCGCAATAATGTCCGGTGTGATGATTAAAACGGGTGTTTATGGGATTTTGAGGATGCTTTCTCTTATTGGTACGCCCTCAAAGCTCATTGCTTACGGCGTTTTGATAATTTCCGTGATTTCTGCGCTTTACGGCGTGTTATATGCAATTACGCAGCACGATTTGAAGCGGTTATTGGCTTATCACAGTATTGAAAATATTGGTATTATCGGAATCGGCGTCGGGGCGGGCATGTTAGGGCTTGCTTATCACAATCCGGTTGTTGCATTGCTCGGTTTTGCGGGCGGAATTTTGCATATTCTCAACCATTCTATATTTAAAGAGCTCCTGTTCCTTTCCGCAGGAAGCGTTTATACAAAAACTCACACAAGAAACATCGAAATCCTCGGCGGTTTGATAAAATCAATGCCGGCAACTGCGATTTTGTTTTTAATCGGTTCGGTTGCAATCTGTGGATTGCCGCCTTTTAACGGATTTATCAGTGAATTTCTTGTTTATTTCGGTATGCTCAAAGGGCTGTCGATTAACAGCTTTTTTGCGTTCACCGTGCTGATATTTGCGATTGCGGGGCTGGCTCTGGTCGGAACAATGGCGATTTTATGCTTTACAAAGGCGTTTAGCATAATATTCCTCGGAATGCCCAGAAGCGAAGCCGCTCAAAAGCCTGAATGCGACACCGGAATCTCCATGATTCTTCCGATGAGTTTTCTTGCTGTTTTGACGCTTGTAATCGGGCTTTTCCCTCAATACGTTTTCAAAATGCTCACAAAACCGGTCAGTGTTCTGGCTGATACTGGCATTGCAGCTGCTGGCAGCGGGGCTTTGCCGCTTATGCAGACGATTTCGTTTGTCGGGCTTGCGTTTGTGGCTTTTGTTTGCGTCTTGATTTTGTTAAAAGTACTTTTTGGCAGGAAAATTGAGCTTCACGAAACCTGGGGTTGCGGATATAACAGGGCAAACAACCACATGCAATACACAGCCTCGTCATATGCAAGCCCGTTCCTTTCAATGTTAAAACCGTTGTTCAAAAAGGTTTTTGACATTGAAAAACCCAAAAAACTCTTTCCGAAAAGCGCGCATTTCAGCCTGCATATTGAGGATATAGAAGAAGCTTACGTTCTGAACCCACTTTTGAAGTTTGACGAATGGTTTTTGTCGAAATTTGAAAAAATTCAGAACGGAAATCTTCAAACTTACATAAAATACGGGCTGTTGTTCCTTGTATTAATAATAGCAGGGTGCATGTTTGTGTAAGGAATCTCAATTTCATTTCCGCATAAGCGGGAATCCCCTGCGAAGCAGGTCAACCAACGAAAAAATAAATTAATAGGAAAAACAAAAATGCTGATGAAAATTTTAAACTTAATAATTCTTCTGGTCGTGCCTTTTTTGATGATGGGCGTGATTAAGAAAACAAAAGCATTCTGGGGCGGACGAAAAGGGGCAAGCGTGTTGCAACCGCTTTATGATTTTGTAAAACTCTTGAAAAAGGACTTTGTCATAAGCAAAACCACCTCGGTTGTTTTCAGAATAACCCCGATTATCGCAATTGCGTCGGTTCTGTTTGCGGCGCTGTTTGTACCGATGGCATCGGGAAGCGCTTTGATAAATATTCCGGCGGGATTGATTGTTTTTGCTTATATTCTCGGGCTGGGCAAGTTTTTCTCGCTCATCGGCGCAATGGATACGGGCAGCAGCTTCGAGGGAATGGGTGCATCAAGGGAAGCGTGCTTTACGTCGATTGTTGAGCCGGCATTTTTCATAATTATCGCCTCAATAATGGCAATGAGCGGAAATTATACGTTCGATAGCCTTACGCATATCCTTTCGAGCGCCGGAAGTTACGGTGTTTTGATTACAATTTTTGCGGTTCTTGCTTTATTCTTGATGATTTTGATTGAGGGCTGCCGCGTTCCTGTTGATGACCCTGCTACGCACCTTGAATTGACGATGATTCACGAGGTTATGATTCTGGATAACTCGGCTTCTGATTTGGCTTTGATAAGCTGGGGAGCGGCAATGAAAATGCTTTTGATATCGTCATTAATTGCGAATATTTTGATTCCGAACAGCGTAAGCAGCCTTGTTTCGGTTGCGCTGTACTTATTGATAATCCTTGCTATATCGGTAATCATCGGAACGGTTGAATCTGCAATGGCGAGAATAAGAATGTCGCATGTTTTCGAGTTTATTTTCATTATGAGCTCGTTTGCGCTTGTTGTTCTTTCGCTTGTTGTTGCAAGGATGTTTGGAGGTTAGAAAATAAATGGAAAACGGTTTTATAATACTTTTTGGATTAACAATGCTGTATCTGGCGGCTACGAGCAGGATTATTTCTCACGTGAGAATACTTATTGCACAGGGAATTCTGCTTTTTTTAATCTGCCTTTGCGGATTCAAGCACACGCCGCTTTTGAACCTTGCTTTTTTGACAATTGAAACATTGATTGTGAAGTCCATCGTCATTCCGTGGTTTTTGTACAGAATTTTGAAGAAAACCCGTGCAAACAGGGATGTTGCGGCAAATATTCCGCATTTTTACTGCCTCGTGATTGCGAGTGTAATTTTATTGGGCGGTTTTCTTGTTTCAAATTACTTTATTTCTTCAATGAAAATGATTTCGCCGCTTTATTTTGGCGTTTCAGCAGCAACAATAATTATAAGCCTCTGGCTTATAACGATTAAACACAAAATTATCTCAAACGTAATTGAATTCATCACAATGGAAAACGGAATCTTTCTGCTTTCGCTTTCTGTTGCAAAAGAAATGCCGATGCTGGTAAATCTTGGCGTTTTGCTTGATGTATTTATTGCTGTTTATATTCTCGGGCTGTTTGTAAACGAGATAAACAAAGAGTTTAACGACCTTGAGGTCGCACATTTATCAGAGTTAAAGGACTACGAATAAAATGATGAACGCTATTTTAATATTCCCGATAATCGCCGGAATTTTGATGCTGATTGTGAGAAAAAGATTTTTTGACAATCTTATGCTTAATATTTATGCTCTTTTGCATTTTGTAATCACGCTTTTCCTCGTTTTTGATAAGGGCGCGCAGATTACGATTCCGTATTTTGCAGTTGACGGCACAAACAAAATTTTTCTGCTTGTTCTGTCGTTCGTATTTTTGATGGTAACGATTTATAATAACGGATATTCAAAACAGCTGCCGGCATTTGGCAATATCAAAATAAAAGAGAAAAAAATTTGTCTTTACTGGCTTATGACGATGGCTTTTGTGCTTTCGATGACGGGAACGATTTTGAGCACGAACCTGGGGCGCGCGTGGGTTCTTGTTGAAGCCACAACCCTCACAAGCGCTTATTTAATCTATTTTAACCGCACAAAAAGCGCCATTGAAGCCGCTTGGAAGTACGTTTTCATCTGTTCAATCGGGATTGCACTGGCTTTTGTTGGGATAATTTTTCTGAATATTTCGACTGGTGATGTGAACACGATGTCATATTCGGAACTTTACCGCTATGCGGCGTCATTTGACCCTTTGTGGCTCAAGTTGGCTTTTGTATTTATGGTTTTTGGTTTCGGAGCAAAAATGGGGCTTGCGCCTGTTCATTTCTGGCTTCCGGACGCTCACTCGGAATCACCGTCACCGATTTCGGCGCTTTTGTCTGCAACGCTTTTAAATTCGGCGTTTCTGGTTATTGTCAGAGTGTTCAAAATCATGAATCTTGCGCACTGTGATTCTTACGCAAGGCTGATTTTGCTCATAATGGGCTTTTTGTCACTTTTTGTTACGGCGGTTTTTGTTTATCACATCAAAAACTACAAAAGAATGCTCGCATATTCTTCAATTGAGAATATGGGTATCCTTGCAATCGGCACTGCGCTTGGCGGAGCGGCTTATTTTGCGGTTATATTGCATTTGATAGGTCATTCACTGGCAAAAGCTTCGTTCTTTTTGACTTCGGGCAACATTCTTGAGCTTTTTGACACAAAAAGAATCAAGTCAATAAGCGGTTTGATGAGCGCTGACGGAAAAACGGGCTGGTTGTGGGTGCTTTCGTTCCTTGCGATTTGCGCATTTCCGACCTCCGTGCTGTTTATCAGCGAATTTATAATGATTAAGAAGATGATTCTCGACCATCAATATATTTTGTGCGTTTTGTTCGTATTTTTGCTGACGGTTGTGCTTTATGGAATCGGCAGGGCGGTTGTGAAAATGACTTTTGGCGAAGTCAGCGAAGACAAAGCAGAGCTGCTTGAAGAAAACAAGAAGAAAATCACAATTTCAATGTATATTCCGCAGTTTGTAATGCTCATAATCGTGTTTGTGCTCGGAATTTACATTCCGCAGTTTTTGCAGGGCGTAATAAACGCGGCAATCGGCGGATTTTAATAAAAAAACTGTCACCCTGAACTTGTTTCAGGGTAAACGTTGGTAAGATGCTGTGGGAAACCAGACATTTTGCACGTTTCACCAAGGGTTCAACGGCAAAAGCAGTCAAACAAGTTCAGCATGACAATAAAATAAGGAAAAAACAATGAACTGGCTAAAAACAACAAATAATACAAAAATAAACCTCAATGATATTCCGGAAATGAGTATAACGGATTTGAGGGCGCAAATTATTGAGCTGAATAAACGTCCTGTCGGATTTTTCGGCAAAGATTGGGGTGAGGGGCGCGTAAAGCTCTTTGTTATCCTCGCTGACGATAAAGCGGGCGAGCTTTATGTTGCGTCGGCGGTTTTTGCTCCTGATTCAAGGTCTTATGAGTGCATTACGAACGAAATTCCCGCTTTTCATATTTTTGAGAGGGAATTTTATGAAGATTTTGGCATAGAACCTCTCCACCACCCGTGGCTCAAGCCTGTACGCAAAAATCAGGACAAATATCCGTTCTTTGAAATGGAAGGCGATGAAGTTCATCAGGTTGCTGTCGGGCCAATCCATGCAGGAGTAATTGAACCCGGACATTTTCGTTTCATGTGCAACGGGGAAACCGTTTATCACCTTGAAATTATGCTCGGATACCAGAATCGCGGCGTTGAAGACTTAATGTTAACGCAGCCGTCAAATCAGCTCGCCGAATCCGTTTGCGGGGACAGCGTAATCGCCTACAATACCGCATTTTCGCAGGTAATGGAGCTTTTAATGGGCATAAATGTTTCAGACAGGGCTCAATTAATCCGAAAACTTGCGCTCGAAATGGAAAGAGCCGCAATTCATATTGGCGATTTGGGTGCGATTGCGGGCGATATCGCCTATCTTATGGGTGCATCGGTTTTTGGCGTAACAAGAACGCTCGTTATCAACACGATGCTTGAATTTTCCGGCAGCCGATTTGGCAGAGGCTTAATCACGATAGGCGGGGTTAATTTTGACCTTGATGACGAAAAAATCGAGCGCGCAATCAAAACCTTTGCAAAAGTCGAAAAAGATGTGGACAGAATGGCAAAAACAATGCTCAAAAACTCGACCGTTATGTCAAGGCTGGAAAAAACCGGCACTGTGAGCACAGAACGCGCGCTTGAAGCAGGGCTTGTCGGTATGGCAGCGAGGGCATCGGGTGTTGAGCTGGATTCCCGCTTTGATTTTCCCGATAAGTGGATGAAAGAGTTGAATATTGAAAAAACTCCGTTCCACGGGGTTGGCGATGTTAATTCAAGGTTCAAACTGCGCTACAAAGAGGTTATGCAGTCGCTTTCAATCATCAGAAAGATTTTTGAAAAGCTGAAAGAGTTCAAAAACGAACCGATTAATTGCGGTTATGGCGTTTTTGAGAAAGAAAACGCAAAAGACGCGTTCGCAATTTCGATTGTCGAAGGCTGGAGGGGCGAAGTTGTTCATATCGCAATGACGGACGGCAACGGCGCACTTTCTAAGTATAAAATCAAAGACCCGTCGTTCAACAACTGGTTCGGGCTTGCGCTTGCGGTGAGAAACAACGGAATTTCCGATTTCCCGCTCTGCAACAAGAGTTTCAACCTTTCATACTGCGGAAATGATTTGTAAGTACTGTCACCCTGAACTTGTTTCAGGGTCTGATTAACGGGAAAAGCTGACATTAAACGTCGGTAAGATGCTGAAACAAGTTCAGCATGACAATTTAAAAAAATAAGGAAAATAATATGTTTGATACTTTAAAATCAAGAATATATCAGGGAAAACAGTTCATAAAAGACATTGAAAACGCTCCGATGAGAGAGCAGTTCAGAGGATTGCCGGTTTTGAAGAATGCGTGCGGTCAGGATCTGACAAAATGCGCACAGGCTTGCCCGACAGGCGCTTTGAGGCTCAATCCGCTCTCAATCGACATGGGAAAATGCACATTTTGCGGTGCTTGTGAAAATGTATGTAAAAACGTTTGCAATTCCGACGCAATAAGCTTTTCAAACTCTTACAAACTATCCTCAACAAGCGCGGATAAGCTGATTATCACAGAAAATATGACAAAAGAGGAATTTGAGAAAACAGCAATCGAAGTTAAAAAAGAAATCACCTCAATGTTCTCAAAATCCCTGAAATTAAGGCAGGTTTCCGCCGGCGGCTGCAACGGATGCGAAATGGAGCTCAATGCGTGCTCAAACTGCAATTTTGATATGGGCAGATTCGGAATTGACTTTGTTGCATCGCCCCGCCACGCAGACGGAATCGTAATCACCGGCCCTGTTACAAAAAATATGGCTTACGCGCTTGAAGACTGCTACAAATCAGTCCCCGCGCCCAGAATCGTGATAGTTTGCGGCGCCTGTGCAATTTCGGGCGGTATTTATCAGAACAGCAGCGAAATTGACCGTGAATTTTTTGAAAAACACCCCGTTGATTTATACATTCCGGGCTGCCCAGTGCATCCATTGACGTTTATTAACGGCGTGCTCGGGTTTATTAGAGGAAATAAGTAAAAAAAGCGGGAATATTTCCCGCTTTTTTAGTGCAGGTGGCAGTTATTGGTGTTTTAATTGCGTTACCTGATGGTATTTTGTTGAGATTTTATCGACATAGGCTTGCAATTCTTCTTTTGTTACAACGCCGTCGCCATCTGAGTCAGCGGCTTTTGTGAATTGTTCAATAGTTACTGTTGAAGACCCGCCGCCGATTTGTTTCATTATGTATTCTTTGAGATTTTTGTCTGCGATATCAGTTATGATTCTAAAAAACTCTTTTTGTTCTTTTGTTGCAGTTGGGTTGTTTATGGTAAATTTTTCCATGTCGTCGAGGGTAAATTTGTTGTCAAAATTGCCTTTTTTATCGTTGCTGCGCTCCATTTCTTCCATCATTGTTGTGTAGCTGATGTGTTTGTACCAGACGGATTCTTTATATTTTGATACTTCTTCCTGAGTGATTTTTCCATCTCTGTCAGCGTCCATTTCATAAATTCTGTTAGTAAGCGCTCCTGTGGTGATTGTGTAGTTGCCGTCTTTTGACATGGTGCCGCCGAGTGCGATTAAAAGGGCTCTGTCCACGCTGCCATCTGAATTTTTGAACAGGTCTGCGATTTCATTATTGCCGAACTGCGCTGCAATCTCTTCAACGGTAATTATTCCGTCTTCTTTCTTCGCTGCATCCAGCTTGTCGATTGTTTTTATGTTTTCTTCTTTGTTTTTCTGCCTTTGGATTTTGAGGTTGAGGGTATCAACGAATGTTTTGTCGCTAAAAAGCGCATTTAGTTCTTCAGCGATGCTTCCGTCCCCGTTTTTGTCCAGAGCCAGCAAATCATCAACAGTTATGCCGGACTGTTCGCCTACGGACATTGATACAAGATTTTTTTCGTCGGGATCAAGGTCTTCACCTTTTATTGCGGCAAAAATTGTTTCAAGAACGATATTCTGATATGTGGTTATGCGGTTGGCTATTCTGTTTTTATCATTTTCTGCCGGTTTCGGGTAACCGACGCCCGTTTGTTCAAAAACACCGGCGATTGCGCTTCCCAGTGCCGCAATTTCAGGGTTTGAATCGTTTTTCAGCTTGTCGATATTCCTTAGTATTTCTGAATCAGTAAAGGTTTTCTGGTTTTGTTCCTTATAATATGTTGAAAAGTCCGATTGATCAAGATCTTTTCCGAGCTGCGTTAAAATTTCTTTTAAAGATTGTTCTGATGTATCTTTTTCGGGCTCATTTGCGTTTGTTTCGGGTTCTGTTTCATCTGTTTCGGGCCCGGTTGTAATTTCTGAAATGCTTTTAGCTTCAATTTTTTCCGGATTTTTGGGTGTCGGGGCGGCATTAATTGATTCTTCTGCTATTTTGAAGTCAATGCTGCTCAACCGGTCGAGTTCATTGTAATTTTCGTCATTTGCCATGAATTTTAAGCCAAGAGTTTCATCTTCCCTTACTTTGGCTTTTTTGCCGCTGCTTTGACCGGCATTCAGCGATTCTGCCTCAAAAAGCCTGCTGCTCATTAAACTTAATAAATTTTTAATCATTTTAACACTCCTTTTTTGTGACAGGTACTATTGTACTATCGACATTTTTTTTTTTTCTTTAGGAAATATTAAAATGTTTTACAAAATTTTACAAAATGCGTTAATAAATCCCCGGAATCAGCTTTTCGTAGTCATCAACCGTGCCATTGTCCATGCAGCAGAGGATAATTGCCTTGCCAAGCGGATGCAGGTCGGATTTCAGGTAGAGTTTAAGCTCTGATTTGAAAAAATCTTCAAGCATTTTTGCGCCTGCGTCATATGCTGCTGCGCCGACTTGAGGCTGATTGCTTACATCGAGGAATTTTTGGGAAATAGCCGTACCCTCGACATGGATTCCTCCCGGAATGTAGCCAGCAAGCGGATGCCGTGCAGGTTTCAGGTTCAGTTTTTTGAACGAAGCCATTCCACGTCTTGCGAGATATTCACGGATTACCCACTGCGCCATAAATCCGACTTCCCACGAGCCGATGTGCTGGTTCGGGATGAGAATGTTACGGGTTTTGGTGGTTTTCATGAACTGGTCAAGCAAAATATTAGCCAAATCAACCCTTTTGCCGGTTGCAAAAGGCCAGAACGAACCTACGCCCTCGCTTTTCAGCTCATTTATGTTGGTAGTTTTTGAACCGTCGGAAATGCTCGGATTTGCGAATCCTCTGGGCGCAACAAGCCTCCAGAGCCACGCAAGTGCGGGCGGAAGAATATGAAGCATTCCGAAAATGCCGTAAGACGGGTTTTCTGCCGTACAAGGAGGAGTTCTCAGGCCAAAACTGCGGTAATCAATCTCAATCGGCCCATCCTGAATGTTTTTCATCTGCGTTCTGGGGATGATAATACGCGGATTCGGGCATTTTACGTTCGGTGCGTCTTCTGTGTGCTCCCAGATAAGGCAGGTTGCGTCGGGGTGCGCCTCAAGATTGAAGAATATCAACGGTTCTTCCGGATGGGTTGTTACTTCTTCAAGATGCGGGTCGGTTCCGTATTTTTTTATGTGGTCAATACGTACAAACCACGATTTTTCCGCGTCAACAACACAAAGGCGTCCGTTGTCTTTTCTAAAACCGGGATGGCAAAGCGCCATGTCATCGGTTACGGGCTGCAATTTACAACCCTGCGACAGTGCGAGGTGCTTTTCTTCGCCGGTTACGACATTTCGCCCGAGGAGAAGTCGTCCGTCTTCTTCACGGTGCGCATATTCAAGCATTTCGCTCTTTCCGCTGCCGGAAGCGCCCTCGTGGAGTATGCTTACGTCGTTATCGTAAGGAGTTGTGATATTTACGGTCGAGGCGTGAACTGTCACAAAATCTTCTTTTATCCCGAGGGCAAGCAAGATGCCGTAAACGCCTTTTTTCGCGCTCGGGCCTGGGTAGAGGTTGTATGAAAATACTTCGTGGATTGAATTCTGGTTATTGTGCACAACAACCTGTTTTCCGCCGAAATGAGTATGTCTGAACGGTGGAGCAACGTAAATTATTGCCTTTGGTTCAAAATGGCGTTCGATTTTGTCAACCGGAATCATTCCCTGCAGGTCATAGATGCTTGCGGCGAAGAATGCTGCGTTTTTCGGGGCAACCATGAGCGCCGGATAACCGTATTTTGCGCCGCCAGCCATGAAAGGTACAAGAATCAGTTCATTTTGTGCAAGCCATTCAAGGGTTTCTTTCCTTATTGAGGTGAATTTTTTGTTGAATCTGTCCTCAAAAAGGATTTTGTCGGTCATAGCGATGTTGTTTACGACCATACAGTTGGGGTCGCGTCTTCTCATGTACGGATCGGGGTAGTTTACAGCGATACCGTTTTTGCATTTTGTAACTGTGGCTTCAAGTATAGTGCCTTTTGCGCCTGTATCGTATGCTACGTCAAAAACAACGTTGTCTTTGCCGCCGACAGCCATTTCCATTAATTCCGTACGTGATTCCGGAACAATTACGCCTTTGCAGCTGTTAAAAACCTCCATAAGGTCATCTGATATATGCCATCCCTGCCAGATTTTCGACTGTGATAAAGTATTTTCCATTCTTGATTACCTTTCAAACGGTTGATTCTCCAATTATATTACAAATCCGTTAAGAGTGGCGCAATTGTGGCGATTTGTTAAGTGGCAAAGTTTATTTTCGTGCCTCGGGCGGGCCAGCGGGGTCGATTTTTTCTTTCCAGGCTTTGATTATTCTGTTTTCGATTGTTTTTAAGTCTTCGGAGGAGTATTTTTCAAAGTCGCGGGGCATATGGATATACGACCACGCGGCTCTTATGTGTTCGGAAGTATCAATCGGGTATTTTTTGTTTACAGAGTCGGCGAATTCGACATTTCCGTATTCGTGGAGCCCTCTGTTGGGGTAAACGTCTTCTCTTTTTTTCATTTTTTCTCCTTTTGGGTTTTTGGACGGGAGAAGTGCGGGTGTTTTGATTTGTAGTGACTATGGGGGAGCCCTCATATTTTTAGTAAACAAAATAACTGGCGCCAGAGGGGCGGAGGAATCGGAACGGAATATCAAAACACCCGCACTCCGCATTTTGCAGCGGAAGATGATTGAAAAAAAACAGATTCCCTCCGCCACAATTCATCTATTTTTCTTTAGAAGTAAAATTTTTACATTGCCTGTAAATATATGGCTAAAAAGGGGATGTTGCGGCTAAGTTACGGGATAAAAATGGTTTTATCAGAAAAAAGGAGGAAAAAATGCAGCCGTTTGATGTAAAAGCAAAAATAGATTATGTTCAAGATACCATCGTAAGCGAGGTTCTTTACGCTGACGGGGAATATTCAATCACTTTGAAAGCGCTGGACAGCGGTACGGAGATTAAAACACATATTTCGCCTGTTGATGCGGTCGTTTTTGTTCTTGAGGGGGATATGGAGTTTGTTGTGGAGAATGAAAAGTTCAATCTATCAACTGGTGAAATGCTCATAATGAAGAAGAACACTCCGCATTCACTTTCTGCGCTTTCAAGGGCAAAAATGCTGCTTATCAAAATTTAATGCGCGATATTGCCTGTTGACTGCTTATTTCATATATATTGCCTATTCCTTTTTTGGAGGAATGGGCTATTATTATAATGATACGGAAGCTAAGGAACGGTTATGTGGAAACATTTTGGTGAATCAATCGTATTGACTGTGCTGGGTTTAGTTGGAGCATATTTCTGGGCTGAACATATGCATCCGGGCTCCGGATTGGCAAGTCTTTTTATCGTAGTTGTTTTGAGCGTGCTGGAAATCAGCCTTTCTTTTGATAATGCGGTTGTAAATGCAATGAAACTGGAGCATATGACCGATGAATGGCGCCATAGATTCCTCACATGGGGGATTCTTATTGCTGTTTTCGGGATGAGGCTGCTATTTCCAGTACTGATTGTTGCGCTTTTTGCAAAAGTTTCGATGATTGCTGTTGCCAAAATGGCTGTTTATAATGCTGACCTTTATTCTCATTACCTCCACGAAACCCATGCGCCTATTGTGGCTTTTGGCGGGGCGTTTTTGATGATGTTGTTTTTGCATTATTTTTTCAACGAGAAAAAAGATGTTCACTGGATTCGTTGTATTGAAGAACCATTGTGCCATTCGGGAAATGTTTACGGAATAGAAACCGTTTTGACCCTTATTGCGATTTTTGCCACGCAGTCTTATGTTTCAGAAGCACACAGGCTGGGCGTTGTTCTTGCGGGAATAAGCGGAGTTATTCTTTACCTCGTTATTGAGGGCATCAGCAAATTTCTTGAAGAAAAAGAGGCGAAGCGCGCGGCTAAAATGGTCGGAACTGTTGCAAGAACGGGCGGATTTGTTTCTTTTATGTATTTGGAGCTCATTGACGCTTCGTTTTCTCTCGACGGGGTACTGGGCGCGTTTGCGTTGAGCAAGGATGTGGTGATTATTGCAATTGGGCTTTCAATCGGCGCGGTTTTTGTTCGTTCTTTGACGATTTTGCTTGTTGAAGAGGGTACGCTAAAGCAGTTCAGGTATCTGGAGCACGGTGCTCACTGGGCAATCGGTGCGCTTGCGGTTTTGATGTTTGTTTCGACTTTCAAAGAGGTTCCCGAGGTTATAACCGGGCTAATCGGGCTTGTTTTCATCGTCTGGGCGCTGATTTCGTCGATTTTATACAACAAAAAGAACGCATAATCTCCAAATCCACTCCCTTTTCGTTTTCATTCGCTACAAGTCCAAAGCTGGAAAGTTTACTTTTCCGTTCCGATTCCGCCGGACACTCAACGGAGAAAACCTTATCTCATGATTTTTGAGTCCTCCCCCATAGTCACTACAAAGTAAACTTTCCAGCTTTGGACACAAGGCTTCGCTGCCACCCTGATTATTTAGATTCAATCGACTTCAATTTTTCCGATGTTTTTGCCCGAATCGTGCTGATAAGCCTTTTGTTTAAGTCCAGCGAATACTTTTGCGTAATTTCATATGCCTGATTTATACAAATTGCAGCTTTTTCGTATTCACCTGCACCGAAGAGAATCTGGGCCGAGAGGGATTTGAAAAGAAGAATGAAAACTTCCGAAATATTTTCGTCTTTTTCAATACTTATTGCGGCATTATTCAAAATTCCGGTCGCCATTTCAATACTTCCGGTGTCTTTTTCGATTCCGGCAATAAAATACCAGCACAAATATGTGATATTTTTGATTCCTTTTGCAGAGGCGAGCTCGAGTACATTATAGTAAATTTGTTTTGCCTTTTTGACGCTTCCGATTTTCTGGTAGGCAAATCCGATAAGCAAATCGCAGAAATATTCAATCTGGAAAAGGCTGGAGGAGCCGGCTGTGAGTTTTGCCTGATAAACAACATTTCCAAGCTCTTCAAAGTCGCCTTTTTTCATTGCCTCAAGCCCGCAGATTAGCCAGTATAAAGCTTTTGCGTATTTGTCCTGTTCAAGAGGCGCATTTTTCAAAGAGGCGAGCTCAGCTGCAATATTTTCGCCGCGGATTGATTTTTCGAGCAAGGCTAGCGTTTTAAAGCACAACACATCGGGCAGCGCGGATTTGAGATGTTCGATAAAGGCTGGAAAATCGCTGTTTCGCTGGATAATTTTGGATAAACTGATGAAAAACAACGCTTCGGTGATTGCATCCTTAAACTGTTTTTTTGAAAAACCTTCAGGGAGAACTTCTTCGGGCAGATTTTTGATGTCAATATGCTTGAAAAGCTCTTTTCCTGCTTCAATACAGTCGTTCAGGCGCCCGAGATTGTAATAAATTTCAAGCGTGACGAGGTTTATCAGGAAATAGTTGAGGTTGAAGCTTTTATTGGCGGGGTTAAATGAGCCTTTTGGGGTTCTTGAGATGATTTTTCCTGCGTATTCGAGCGCATTTGCGTAATTTCCACTAATCAGGCAGCTCTGGACGAGTTTGTTTGCAACTGTCTTGATTTTTGCCTCATCGTCGCCCTGCTCAAGATTTTCGAGCAAAAGTTCAAGGAAATTGAGGATTTTTTCGGGATAAAACTTGTAAAGCATTGAGCTTACATGTTCATAAACCTCAAGTTTAATCTGCTCAACGGTTTTGTCCGTGTCAGGGTCGATTACGTTGTCAACAAGCGAGAGATATTTGTTTGTGGTGTTCAAATAAGCCGAAAAATCCCCGAGCTGCTCTGCGGATTCCGAAAGATTGTGCCAGATGTTGAACGCATCTTTTTTTAAACCTGCAAATTCTGCGATTTGGGCTTTAACAGGCAGATTGTCGGGGTATTTTGAAAGAAGATTTTTGCTCAGATTTGACGATATTTGCTCAAACACCTCCGGTTGAAGGGCTTCTTGCAGGTTTTTGCGGCAGATTGTGTAATTGTTGACCCTGACAATTCTTTCTTTTTCAATAGTTATGTAGCCTTTTGCTTCAAGGTATTTCAGGTCTTTTACAAATTTTTTCAGGTCGTCTGTGTTCTTCAAAATATCAAACGGAACCCGCTCGCCCAAAAGCAATGCAGCAGTGTAGATTTCAAAAACAGAATCTTTCAAAACAAGAATGTTTTTCCTTATCAATCCGTCAATATCTTCGGGAATGACTATCATCCGGTCGTTTTCGACCTTATATTTTCCTTTTTCGATTGAAAGCACCCCGTCAGAAACGAGATAATTGAACGCCTGAGTGAGATAAAATGCGGAACCTCTGGTGTTTTCGAGGATTTTTTCAAAATAAAAGGATTTCTCGATATTTTTCAGCTCTTTTCTGCGGTCTGTGACAAGAGCCTTGTTTGAAGAAAGTTTCAGCTCGAGTTCGTAAAAATTCTGCGAGGTCATGAGTTTGTAAATATTTCTGTGGAGTGAAAAATCAGGGCTGTGCCCCAGCAGGAATCCGGTTTCGCCGAGCTGTTTGGTTTCTATTAAATATTTCAGAATTTCAAGCGAACTTTCGTCAATATTATGAAAATCATCAACAATAAACACTGTTTTAGCGTTAATTGATGAAAAATATCTTGAAAACGCTTCAAAATAGCCGTAGTGCGCGTCTTCGGGGTGTAAGTGCTGCGGATTGCTTATTGTGAGCAGGTTGCGCAGTGCATCATCGGCGGTAATATTGTTCACGAGAATCGGGTTTGCCATCACATCAAACTCTGTCAGTCCGGAATTTGCAAACATCAGCGACCGCAAAAAACCGAACGGCGTATATTTCAGGCTTTCGATGCAGCCGAATCGCACAGTTTTTGCACAGTTCAGGATTTCCTGCGTAATTTCGCAGTTTATGTTGTGCAATCTGCCGCTTCTGTCGTCGCCTTTGACACAAACTATCGGGTTTTTAATCCCCTTGGAGAAAATTTCTGTAATTTTGTTCAAAATATTTTCGTGCTTAACTTTCAAAAAAGAGCAGGTGAGGCTTGAAAAATCAATCAGTTTTTCGGCATTTTCCTCTTCTTCCGGAATAAAATCTACGCGTTTGGGAAGTTCGAGCGCGGAATTTTCCTCTTTTTCTTCAAGATTAACCAGTTTTGATAAAACAAGCTCAAAAAACATTACCATGTGCTTTTTCACATATAGCGCGCTCAAGGACTGGAACGGATATTTTGTTTTCAATGCCTGATAAATATATGAATCTGCAAGAACCTGAATATTGTTGAACAAATGAGGCCTGTTTCCGGCATTGTACATGAGGTTTATGTTCAGACCTGCGTGATATCCGCTCGATTTCATATAAACATCGCGTTTTTGAACCGCCATTTTTACCCGAACTGAAACACCCTTTGATTCATATAACTTCCGGTTAATTTGAGCGGCGGACTGGGTAACATGCAGCGCAAAATCAATGGCTTCCGAGGCAGATTCGGCAAAAGTGTAGCTTTTGCAAAAACGAATAATATAAGTGTCGTCAAGAATTTGCACCCGCAAATCCTTTTCAGAGGCGAATTTTTTCAAAAGTTCGTAAAAGTTCTTCCTAAACTGTTTTACTGTTTTTTCATTTTTAAAAATTGTTTTCAGCTCTTCCATTCCCCCGAGCTGGATGGTCAGAGCTGCGAAATTCTCAATTATTGCTTCACGAAGTCCGATACTGGCTTCTATATTTAAGCCGCATGACGGGCAATTTTCGAGTTGTGTTGAGTTAAGTTTTCCGCATTTGTAGCATTTGTTTATGAGAACCGTGCCGCAGGAGGGACAGATTTTTTTTGTGGTAATTTGTCCGCAGGCGTGGCATTTTAGCCTTATTACTTTTTTGCAATTAGGGCAGTTTAATTCGTTTTCATTTAGTTTTGTACCGCAGTTGGGGCAGTTCATCGCTTCTCCGCTTTGTCCCGTTCCGGGACAGACTTTTCCAAGGATATTATAGCGGTAAATCCCGCCCGCGGGCTCATCTTTTCAAGGTATTTTATATCGGGCGGGGTTTGTGTTCATTTTGTGTTCAATTTTGCGGGTATTTTTGCGGGAGTGGCACTCCGATTCTCAATTACTGCTAAGAACGCGATTTATTTTGCTTTTTAAAATTAACATCCAGCAAAAACGCAAACGGCACAAGGCAAATCGCTATCAACGCAAAGATTTCGAAAACATCAACATACGCCATAAGCCTCGACTGGGTTAAAAGCTGCTTGTAAAAAAGCCCGCCAGCCTTGTGTGCAGCGAAAATTGAGGAATAAGACGCCATAAAATGGTGGGTCATTGCGCTCATTTTGTGCTGAAAAACCAGATTAAAATCCGAAAGGTTCCGAACAAGATATGTCTGATGAACCTGTGAAAGGCGTGCAACAAGCGTTGAGGACATCGAGATTACAAAGGCTGTTGTTACACATTTACAAAGACTGTGAAGCCCCGCTCCGTTTGACAGCTCCATTTTGGGCAAAGTACCGAGTGCGAGCGCAGAAACCGGTATAAACACAAGAATTACGCCTACGCCCATCAAAATATTGGGTAAAACAACATAAACAAAGGAAATCGAAAGGTTCAAATTTGCATACATAATCGTCGAAAGCGCAAGAAACACAAATCCAACGGAAATAAGTATTCTGTTGTCAATTTTTTCCACCATTTTTCCGATTACAGCCAGCATTACGACGCAAGAAAGCACTCTCGGCGCAAGTGAAAAGCCGCTTAGCATAGCTGTGTAACCCATGAGGCTCTGCAAAAATTGCGGAAGAAGTACGATTGTTACATAAATAATCATATTTACAGAAGACCCGAGAATCGTGCCGATAAAGAAGTTTTTATCCTTAAAAACGCGCAAATTTACGATTGCATTTTTGCATTCCAGCTCCCAGACAACGAAAAATATAAATGAAAACACTGAAATCCCTGTCAGCCAGCAAACCCACGTTGTGTCGAACCAGTCGTACTGCTGTCCTTTGTCGAGCACGATTTGCATTGAAAAAAGCCAGATTACGAGAGCCATCAAACCCACAAAATCTACTTTTTCGGGAATTTTCCTGTTTTTTGTGTCTTCAATGTTGCAATGAACGAGAATTACCGAAAAAATGCCGATAGGAATGTTCACAAGATAAATCCACTGCCATGCGGAGTTATCCACGATAAAACCGCCGAAAGTCGGGCCCAGTATCGAGAAAACCATTACCGCAAGCGCAAAAAGTGCCATTGCCTGCCCTCTTTTCTCAAAAGGAAACGCAGCAATCAAAATTGCCTGCGAAATCGGCATCATCGGCCCTCCTCCAATCCCCTGAATTACCCTGCCAAGCACCAGCAGATTCAAGCTGTGCGCAAAAGCACAAACCACAGAGCCGATTGTAAAAATCGTTATAAAAACCTTTAAAAAATTCTTTCTTCCCATCAAATTTTCAAGCCAGCCCGTTAGCGGGATGAGGATTGCGTTTGCAATCATGTAGCTTGTGATTACCCAGTTTGCTTCATCGAGCGTTGAGCCAAAAAAGCCAGCAATATGAGGGATTGCGACGTTTGTTGCCGATGTTGCAAGCATTGCGAATGAAGTGGGCAAAAGAATTGTCAACGCAATCAGCCACAAAGGTACAACATCTTTGGGAACGGGTTTTTCAGGTAATGTTTTTTCTGCGACAGCCGACATTTACCTTACCTTTACTTCGGGTACTACTGACATTCCGGGAACAATGTTATATTTTGAAATATCTTCTGTAAAAATTATTTTTACCGGAACCCTCTGGACGATTTTTACATAGCTTCCTACTGCATTTTCAGGCGGAAACAGGCTTGCTTTTGCGCCGGTGGCTCTTTGAATGCTGTCAACTTTGCCTTTGAATTTTTTTCCTCTGTAAGTATCGACTTTTATTTCTACGGGCTGCCCTGGGCGCATGTTTGCGAGTTGTGTTTCTTTAAAATTAGCCACAATCCACATTTTTTCAGGCACCACAGCCATCATTGGCTGCGCAATCTGGACATAGTTGCCCTGTTCAACCGAGCGGTTTGTAATCAGCCCGTCCTGGGGCGCATAAATTTTTGTGTAAGATAAATCCAGTTTTGCCTGCTCAACTTCTGCTTCAAGCCTTTTGATTTCGGCAATTGTTGCGTCTTTTTTTGATTTTGCGCTTTGTAGCATAGAATGTGCGGCTCTTTCGCGCTCAAGTGCGGCGTTGTGACCGGATTGTGCTACTGTGAGGGCTGTTTGGCTCTGGTCGTAGTCCTGTTTTGAGGCTATTCCTGCTTTGTGCATGTCTGTGTATCTTTTGTAGTCTTTTTTTGCAAAATCTAGCTTTGATTCTGAGGCTGAAATGTCTTCTGTTGACTGATTCAGGTCTGCCTGCGACTCTGTTATTTTCTTTTCTGCAATATTAAGGTTGGCTCTGGCTTCTGCAAGTTTGGCTTCTTTTTGCGCAAGGGCGGTTTCATAATCTTTCGGGTCAATTTCAAGAATCAAATCGCCCTTTTTAACAGGCTGGTTGTCATCCACGAGTAGTTTTACGACAGGGCCCGCAACCCTCGGTGCAACTGACACGATATGCCCCTCAATAAATGCGTCGTCGGTTTCTTGATAATAAAAAGAGTGAATAATGAAATATATTCCGGTTAAAAAGAAGATTATTGCCGTAATTGCGGGCACGATTACCCTTTTTTTCATATAACTCGGGCGTGTATCTTCTTCATCGTCGTTTTCATTGTCAGATATTTGCGGCTTTGTTTTGATTTCCGGTTTATTTTCTTCTTGTGAAGGTTTTTTGTTATTTTCTTCGGCGTTGTCCATAAATTTCCTCTCTTTTAAATATGAAGTTTGGTTTTTTTCTCAAGGTTTTCCATCATTTTGTTCATAATTGCAAAACAAACCTCGAGTTCCTCTTTTTTTATATCTTTTACTGCTTCATCGCGCAGTTCAAGCATGTGCGGTTTTATTGTTGCATGTAGTGTCGCGCCTTTTTCTGTTACGCGGATTTTGTTGATTTTTCTGCCGTTTACATCCTGAATCCTCTTTACCAGCCCGTCTTTTTCCAGAATATTTATCAATCTTGTCATATTCGGGCGGTCTTTGTAGGTGATTTCGCAGATTTGCCGCTGATAAAGCTCTCCTGTTTCAACGAGAATTGAAAGAATCAGGTATTGTTCGGGTGTAATCGAAAATTTATTCTTTGCGTACATCTGAAGTGTTGCGATTTTTGAGAGCAGCCCTGTTGTCATTAGCGTAAAGAGCACTTTTTTGTTTAAGAAATTTTGCGGCATAGTGTTTTTTTTATTTTTTTCATTTATAATATTTCTTGTGTTATTATAATAACACAAGAAAAAATAAGTCAATAAAATTTTTAAAACAGCCGAAAACGAAAGACAGCGTATGAAAAAATTAATAACACTTCTCTTTATGCTTTTTCTTCTTTGCCCGCAAACGGGTTTTTGCAAAGCTGCAAAAGAGCCGGTGGATTATAAAAAGCAATATATAAATCTCGAGTGGTGGGAGCGTTACAATGACCCGATTTTGAGCGGGCATGTTCAAACTTTGTACCAAAAAAATCATGATTTAAAAATTGCAGCGCTCAGAGTGAAAGAGGGCGAAAAACTCGTTAAAATTTCTTTTGCAAATGAGCTGCCCGGGCTTTCTTTTGACGGGAGTCTTGCCAGAAATCTTAAATCCAGCAATCTCCAATTCGGAAATATGATGATTCCGAGTTTTAAGCAGAGCGAACTCCAGCTGCCGCTGACAATGAGCTATGAGGTCGATATCTGGGGAATGAACAGATTTCGGACAAAAAGCGTTGAAAAACAGCTCGCAATGATTCAGCAGGATGAGCGTGCGACTTATATTGCGCTGACTTCGGCGTTTGCTGCGGAGTATTTCAACCTTATCAGGGTTGATGAGCTCATAAGGCTTCAGGAGCAGGTCGTTAAAATTCAGGAGGATATCGCAAACAAGACACAAATTAAGTTTGAAAACGGTCTGTGCACACAAAATGAGGTTCTTAACGAGCAGAAAGCGCTTTCTTATGTAAAAGAAGATTTGAACAACCTTAAAAACCAGCAATCTGTTCTGGTTCATCAGCTGGAGGTTTATCTTGCATCGGAACCGGGTTCAGGGGTTGAGAGAGCGGATTTCGGGGCCGTAAAACCGCTGAAAAATATTCCGTCGCATTTTGATTCTGATGTAATCTCGAATCGTCCTGATTTTTTGCGTGCAGAAAACAATATTAAGCGGATTGGCTACGATGTGAAAGTTGCAAGGCGTGATTTTCTTCCCAAATTTGTGCTTTACGGGCAGCTTGGGTTTAATGCTTATCAGTTTGACAAATTATTCTCTCATCCCGCACAAATGGCGGCAGCAGGGCTGCTTCCCCGTTTCGATTTCTTCACGGGCGGCAGAAAAATGGCAGTTTTGAAGCTCAAAAAATACGAGTATGAAGAAGCTGTTGAAAAATACCAAAAAACAATCCTCACCTCGTTTCAGGAGTTGAATGATGCGCTCATAGGCGCAGAAACTGCACAAAAAAATTACGAAGACAGCCTAAAACGTTTTGAATACGAAAAAAATCTGCTTTCTTTGCTTGAACAGAAGCGCCGGATTGGTGCTGCTGCTGATTTGGACGTTTTATACGGAGAAGAACGGGAACTTTTGGTTCAAAAAGAAGAGGTGATAAACAAAATAAATCTCATTATCTCCTCAATAAATATCTACAAAGCGGTTGGTGGCGAGGATTTGTATAAAATTGTCGAGCATATATAAAAAATCCTGCAAGAGCTTGTTTGCAGGATAGAATTGTTGATTCGTGTAGAATTGTTGATTTTTTATTTTATTTGAACCCAGTTCTGGTTTTTCAATTTGAAAGTACCGCAGGCGTGATCTTTTTTGAGTTTATTAATAATTTTTTTATCCCTAAATCCGCCCGATTCATAGAGTTCTTTCAGCTGCACGTCTGATAGTGCGCAGTTTGAGGCTAAAATTTGGTTCGGAAAAAATACATTTATTGTCTGGAGAATACATTTTCCGCCTTTGTAACCTTTAATTGTGCTTGTTGAGGAGGAGTTTGCGGGGTGATTTAATTTCCCGCTTGTTGTGTAGGGGGTGCAGGTTTTTAAATTTTCTAAATAACCGCTGTCAATATAAGCGAGGTTCGCCGTGGGTTTAAAAGTCAAATATGCTGCAAGAATAGTTATTACAAGAAGAATCGGAAGCGCAATTTGGTCTTTTAGCGGGCTGATTTTCTGTTGTTCTAACAATTCTTCGTATTTGCTTTTTTCTTCCATAATCCCTCCGTAATTTTAGCTTTATCCTTTTATCCTATCACGTTCGTGAAAGCGATAGAAGAATTATAGCTTTAAAATTGAATTCATGCAAGAGCTATCAAAAAAAGAACAGATATGTAAAACTGCCGGCGAGCTTTTGAAGAAGCTGCGCGGCGGAAAAAGTCAGTTTATGTTCAGCTCTGAAAACGATATTTCAATTTCTATAGTAAATACATTTGAACGCGGCTTAAAAGACCCGCAGCTCACGACTGTTTTTCGTATTGCGGAGGCTTTGAATCTGAAACCGTCTGAATTTGTCCGAATGATTGAAGATGAATTGCCGGAAGATTTTTATATGATTGACAAATAACGGTTTTATGGCTACAAATCATCCGGTGAGGCGATTTTTCCTGCTACAGCGCTTGCTGCCGCGATTGCGGGCGAGGAAAGATAGATTTCGCTTTCTGTATGCCCCATTCTGCCTACGAAATTTCGGTTTGTGGTCGAGATTGCGCGTTCTCCTTTTGCGAGGATGCCGGCATGACCGCCGAGACAAGGCCCGCAGGTCGGCGTAGAAACTGCGCCTCCGGCTTTTATGATTGTCTGGATGTAGCCTTTTTCAATTGCTTCAAGGTAGATTTTTTGCGTACCGGGAAAGACAATAAGCCTCACATCAGGGTGAACACTGCGTCCTTCAAGGATTTGAGCGGCAACTTTTATGTCCTCAAGCCGTCCGTTAGTGCAGCTTCCGATGATGGATTGGTCGATTTTTATCTCCCCGACCCCGGAAATCGGTTTTGTGTTCTCCGGCAGATGCGGAAATGCCACAGTAGGCTCGATTTTCGATACATCGTAAGTCAAAACCTTTTCGTATTCGGCGTTTATGTCGCTTGTGTAGAAAACCGGCGTTCTGATTGAGCGGTTTTTGAGATATTCTCTTGTTTTTTCGTCCGGAACAATGATTCCGTTTTTTGCACCGGCTTCAATTGCCATGTTGCAGAATGTCAGGCGCCCGTCCATATCCATTTCTTCGATTACATTGCCGGAGATTTCAAGGGTTTTGTAAAGTGCCCCGTCTACGCCGATATCGCCGATTAAATAAAGCACCAAATCCTTTGCACTTACCCATTTGTTGAGTTTGCCAGTGAATTCTACCTTAATGGCGGACGGAACTTTGAACCAGGTTTCACCGGATGCCATTGCGCAGGCTAAATCTGTTGAGCCCACGCCCGTAGAAAAAGCGCCTAATGCACCATATGTACAGGTGTGAGAATCAGCCCCGATAATCAAATCGCCCGCCGTAACAAGCCCCTGTTCGGGCAAAAGAGCGTGTTCAATGCCCATTCTGCCGACTTCAAAGTAGTTAGTAAGCCCCTGTTCTTTTGAAAATTCACGAACTTCCTTTGCCTGCTGGGCAGATTTTATGTCTTTGTTCGGAACAAAGTGGTCAGGCACAAAAATAACGCGATTTTTGTCAAAAACCTTTTCAACACCGATTTTTTTGAATTCTTTTATTGCGACCGGGCCTGTGATGTCGTTTGCGAGCGTGATATCGACTTTTGCAGTGATTAAGTCGCCCGCTTTTACTTCATCAAGCCCTGCATGAGCTGCAAAAATCTTTTCTGTAATCGTCATTGGACGCGGCATGCTTCTCTCCTTGTTGTTCAAATTTGCCCTGCTTTGCAGGGGATTTCCGCTTTTGCGGGAATGCATATTTATGGTTGCTCGCTTTTGCAGGATGGACATAAAATGTTGATGTCATCCCCAACTCGATTGGGGATCTTTGGCATCGCCGGTCATGATATTTATATCATTAACAGCAGCCTGATAACCAGAATCCTTATCAAATAAAGCACAAACAGCGCCAGCATTGGCGAAATATCAATGCCTCCGATAGGCGGAATTATTTTTCTGAAAGGCTCAAGAAGAACGTCAGAAACCGCCGCCATTGTCTTAAAAGGTTCATTGTACCAGTTTATTGACGGAATCCAGGTTAAAAAGATTCGAGCAATGATAATCCAAAAATAAATTTCGAATAAAAGATTTACTATTTCAGCAACTGCCTGCATTTTATCTCCTTAAACCCTTGAGCCTGAAAGCGTTTTTTCGCATTCGCAATTTTCTCTTTCAACAGGGAGTTTTTCTATCATTTTGAAAAGCAGATTTTTAAGTTTCTGGTTGTTTTCTTCAAAAACTTTGATTACAGCCGCGTGAGAAACCGGCTCAACTTCGCCCACAAGCCCTGCGTCATAGTCTGTAATGAGTGAAATATTCAGAGGGCACATATCCATCTCTTTTACGAGATAGGCTTCGGGGAACTGGGTCATGTTGATTACTTCCCAGCCCTGCGAAGTGAAGAATTTTGATTCTGCTTTTGTGGAGAATCTCGGGCCGTTGATTACCACCACTGTTCCTGTCGGGTGGATTGTTATTCCGAGCTCTTTGCCTGTTTCAATTGCTATTTTTCTCATTTCAGGGCAATAAGGATCGGCTGCGCTTACGTGAGTAACAATTGGGCCGTCGAAAAAGGTTGATTTTCTTCCGTCTGTCCAGTCAACGAACTGGTCACAGATTACAAAATGACCGGGTTCTACGTGTTTTTGCAAACTTCCGGCTGCGCAGGGCGAAATCACTCTTTTTACGCCGAGAGATTTCATTGCCCAGACATTTGCTCTGTAATTGATTAAATGCGGGGGGATAGTGTGGTTTCTGTTGTGGCGGGGCATAAATGCGACCTTGTGAGCGCCGATTTGCCCGATGAAAACGCTGTCTGACGGTGCTCCGTAGGGTGTTTCCACTCTGAGTTCTTCAATATTGTCTAAAAATTTGTAAAATCCCGAACCGCCGAATACACCTATGTCAGCTATCTGTTTTTTCTCCACAATTTCCTCCTTGTTGTTATGTTATTTCTTGACCTGCTTCGCTGGGGGCCCGCCTCCGAGGGAATGATATATTTATGGTGGCTCGCTTTTGCGGGATGGACATAAACTGTCGTTGTCATCCCCAACTTGATTGGGGAGCTCCGGCTTGCCGGTCAGAAGTGTAGTTCATTAACGGATTTTTGTCTGTTCCTGCAAAAATTCCTCTTCTTTGCCTCCGGTAGGCGGGTATACCTTTCCGTCAGAATTTACCTTAATCTCATATGTACCCTCGTCCTCATCACCGTTTACATCTACAGTAATGGTTTTCGGATAAGAACCTCCGTTTACACCGGACCATTTTATACCGTTTGTGGTGGTAAAGTTGTCATCAGCACTGCAATTGCCTGTTCCGATAATATTAACTTTATCAGCCATAAAGCAGCAAAGAGCGTTGCTCTGACTTACCGAGTTGCAGCCGCTTGCTGCGGAGATTGAGGTTCCCCACAGGTCAAGAGGATCCTGACTAAAGTCAGCAGCTGATGCTGCGCCGATTTCCTGGTCATATTTGGAGGGGTCGTTTATTGTGTCTGCAACAACCTGCTCAAGCGTATGATATGCCTTGATATACATAACTTTTTCTTTGTCAGGTGTGACCCTGTTTAGTGTTCTCAAAAGGAGAGCTGCTATTACGCCGATAATCATCAGCGCGATTAATGCTTCAGCAAGAGTAAATGCCTTTTTCATGATAAACCCTCTTATTAATTATTAAAACTTGTTACTTCATTATAGGGTATTTTTTTTATTTTGCAAAGTGAGAGGGCAATTTTTTTGAGCTAAATGTTTTTATAAAAATATGTAGTGAAGTAGAAGGTAGTTTTATGAACACAACAGTTTCAAATTCTGGAAATCTTGCATACCCCGCAAATTGCACCGGAGCTTGTCCCGTTACGAGAGATATCGCAAGATATAATTATGATACTCAAAGAAACGACATTGCACGCAGCATTGAAAGGGCTAATACAGAGAAAAAATCAGGTTACACATGGCCTGTTATCGGTCTGGCGGTTTCTGCTGTGGCGACGATTATAGTTTCCCGCTTGAGAAAAGGAAAACTGTAAATTTTAAGTAATTTTCATATCTTGTCCAATCATAATGTTGAAAAAACACTTAATAAATGTTAAACTTAAATAGAAGATATGATGAAAGGTTTACGCCCGATTGGATAGTATAAAAAACATTTTAAAAAACCCCAAAACCCGTGCTATGAGCGCGTTTAGCCCAGGGGGGGGGGGCTGGGAGATTAGGTTTTACCCTCGCTGAAGCCCTTCTTACTCTTTTAATTATTTCTATTATCGTTGCCCTCAGCACTGCGATAATTGCCAAGAAAAATAAAAAACTTAGAGCCAATAACCAGACTCATTACTGGTATTGCACCAGAACCTCTTATAATGGCTCTCATACTTCCAGTACAAACTTTAGTCCTGCACCCGGTTCGCATACCACTAATTCATGCACTTTTTCACCCCCTGCAGGCGTAAATAAGTTCAATGTTACCGTAATCGGAGGCGGTGGTGGCGGTGCATCAGGATATGCAAGCAGAGAATCCGAGCAGGTTTATACCCCGGGCACTTACACGTTCAAACCCACAAAAACAGATTCTTATTACCTGATTCTCATCGGCGGAGGCGGTGGTGGCGGCGGTAAAAAAAGCGTTTGTCACAGAAATGACACCGGCGGGCATTCTGCTGCGATGATTCATGATTTTGTGAACCTCAACAAAGATACAACCTACACAGTAACGGTCGGCGAGGGCGGCGGAACGCAAAAAGGCTCTCATAGCGGCGGCGGCGGTACCGCTTCCACATTCTCGGGCGGCGGATATTCTTATACGGCCGGAGCCGGCGGTGGTGGCAACCGTTGTACCAGAAAAGGCGGCTGGCGCCCTACATGTTCTTGCAAAGGCGGAGGTTCGCCCGGAACGTATTCACCTGCCGGGGTAAGCGGTACAAGTGGTGTGGATAATACAAATGACCGCGGCGCAATTTTGAATTGCAATGATTCCGGCTCCTGCAAAAACGACAGCGTCGCAACCTGGCTGCCTTCCGGATACAAACAGGCAGGAAACGGCGGCGGCGGTGAAGCTTGCTGCAAATCTCCGGGAAAAGACGGCATTGCGCTTGTTCAGCGCCTGACTGCTTATGGAGGAGGCGGCGGACAGGCTGGCAGTCTTGCTTTTTATCAATATAAATATTCTCCGGGAGAGATTACTGTATATGCCGGCGAGGGCGGTGAAGGCGCAATTTTGCCGGATCAGAACGGTAAAGCGGGAACTGCGTCCAGATTCGGTTCGAAAATTGTTTCGTCCGGCGGTAACGGCGGTCAAGCTCGTGTTGCTTTAATTGAAAGCGGTTACATAGCTAAAGGAGAAAACGGATACAGATCACTCTTGCCCACAAATCTTATATCTGATTATTCTTCCTCATCAGTTGCCGCAGGCGGAAATGCAACAACCGCAGGTGCAAATGCCAGCACTCCAGGTGCGGGCGGAGGCGGCGGCGGTGCTGATGCTCAAAGTGCTGCATGGTCAGCTGGCGGAAACGGTTCGCCCGGAATAGTAGTTGTTACATGGTAATTCATAGCTCGGGAGCATATATGAAGATGAAAAAACACGGATTTACACTTGCAGAAGCATTGATTGCCTTATTAATTGCATCGTTGATTATTGCGGCAATGATTCCGGTATTGACCAAAAAGCACAGAAAAGTTGAAAGCCATGGAAAATGGGAATGTACTTATGCTAACGGGCTGAAATCCAGAACTTATACAAACGGAATACCTGATGAATGGCAGTCGTCAAACTGCATGTTTTCACCTCCGGCAGGCGCCGAGAATTTTAGAGTAACAGTTGTAGGTGGCGGAGGCGGCGGTGCAGGCGGTACCGGCGGAAGATTCAGAAAAATTCTGTCGGTAAAAGACAATGGCGCTTATGTTGTTACTGCTCCGAGGGACGGTACATATTATATTGCCCTGCAAGGAGCCGGCGGAGCGGGCGGCGGAATGGCGTGCGGCTCTCCGGAAAATATTGATTATGCTTCTTCTGTTGATAGCTATTTTCCTCATCAATACACGGGTTACGGCACCATTGCAAACCCCGGAACTGTTGATTTTAAGGACGATACGTTCGATTATAGCGTGCTCTATTCAAATACGTTGTCTGATATCAAGCCATATCTTCAAGATACGTCTTATTCTTACTGCTTTTCAAAAGATGGCTGGAAAGAATGGGATTTTTCAAATGATGAAAACTGCTGGAACTGGCCCGGTCAGGGCGCATACGCCGGCGCTTCTTCCCAGAGGACGGTTGATTTACAAAGAACTCAATCTTTAATGGTTTACGTCGGAAAAGGCGGAGTTGCCGGCGTTAGCCAGCTTGGAAGTCAGCTTGTGGGTTCGATGGGGCAGGCTGGAGAAGCTTCTTATACTTCTATGGGCGATAGTGCTGCAGGCGCATCCCCCGGTAATTACAGATACAGAACAAACGTTTCTTACAAGGATGTTCCGGTAAAAAATTGTAAAAATGTTGTTGTTGACAAACAAAGAACCGAAATTGAAACAATAAATCACAACTGCGACCCTGAAGTAAACGATTTGTCCGTAGACGGTACCGGAAGCGGGTCATGGTGCACTACGGAAACCTGCAAAGCTGCATGCCCTGCCAAAAACGAAGCCTGCTCAATAGCCGGCTCCGGTTCATATACATACTGTCGCGGTACGTATACGGAAGAAAAAGAAAAAATTGTTAATTATCAGGTAGTTGAAGTTGATACAACGACCTGCAAGCGTGAATACAGAAGAATTTCTAGCTGGCTTCCTGCATGCGTGTCATCTCTCGGCGGAAGCGGGCCACATCCTTCGTTGGGCGTTACTGCTGACGAACCTCAGCTCGCAAATGCAACGACCGAGGACGATGAAGGAGAAACCGAAACAATCGGTGGCCCCGGATCCGGCGGATGGGGCGCAGGTCAGCACCTGTATCTTGACGAAGATGGCAACAAATCATACCTTGGCGAGTCCGGATTGGACGGATCTGCTGAAGTTCACTATACGGAATTTTCCGGAGGCGGCGGCGGTGAGGCCGGCAGAATGGTAACCTCCATTTTTAAAAAACTTACCCGCACACAAGCTAACCCAGGCAGAGGCGGATTCGGCAGTGCTGCTGATTCTGGCGAAAAAGGCACAGATGGCGGTGATTCCAGCTTTGGTAGTCTTTTGTATGCCGAAGGCGGTCGCGGTGGTAAGCCTGAAGCTATAAAAACCGGCATGATTATTCGCGGTGAAAGAGCTTATTTCCCCGGTGGCAACGGCGGATACGCTCCGTTGTATTCAAACCTGCTCGGGCATGGTGAATGTGCCTACGGCGGCAGAAATTCCGAGAGAAACTCCGATGATGGTATGAGTGCATATACTCCTCTTTCTTTGAGCGGGGTAAATAAAACACTTGTGCAGCTTTATATGGCGCTTTTGCAGTCAGGAACATTGCTCCCGTGGAATATGGACTTTTTCGGCGGTGCTGAAAGCGATTTGACCTATGGTGCAGGTGGTGGCGGCGGTGCCGGCGGCGGTAGAAACAGAACTAACCCTCTGACCTCACCGAGTAATATTACTTATGCAGGAAAAGGCGGAGACGGCGCCCCGGGAATAATCATCGTTGAATGGTAAAGGATAATTCATGAGAAATCACACAAAAAAAGCATTTTCAATAGCCGAAGTACTTGTAACTATGATGGTAGTGTCAATGGTTGTGCTCATGGTTGCTCCTGTACTGACGAGAAAAAAGGTTAACGCCGATGCGCAATATGAGGGCGGCTCGTGGACTTGTACACTTGACCAGAACGGCAGAGCAGTTGCTTCTGACGGGTCGGTTTCGGATGATGGCACTTCTTGCATATTTAGACCGACCGGCGGTGCAAGAGAATATACTGTTTACGTTATTGGCGGCGGCGGAGGCGGTGCTGCGGGCGGAGATGGAAACTTTAAAGTGTCTTCTTACGGGCAGCTCGTTACAGCAGAGGTTCCGGAAACAGCTGATTACAATTATCTGCTTGTTGGCGGCGGCGGGGGCGGGGGGGGGGGGAGCCAGTCCGAAACGGCGGTTGTAACGTATGAGGGATTGAAGCTCAACATCATCAGGCAAGGCATGTACGCCATCGTGAAATTCCTCGGCGACAACGAAATTCACGACGATGCGGGCCTGATTGAAACGCCGGAGGAGGGCGCGGAGTTTGAGCTGTACCTCAAGAAAG
>OGOC01000549.1_pt1 | contig 37847 bp, 47 predicted proteins | sample 1552561 | NCBI WGS metagenome assembly OGOC01 (sample SAMEA2580148, study PRJEB22360) | human gut metagenome | biome: human gut; feature: human-associated habitat; material: faeces | place: Denmark | collected 2008/2010
TAAAAAAGGCAGAAGAGTTAAAACAGGGACTTGATACAGACATCACCCAGGGAACAGCGCTCAAGAGCCAACTGGACGCTGCAGTTAAAACAGCAGACACAAGTAAGAAGAACTTAGACGCTTCCAACACGGCAGCAGGCAAAACCAAAGCTGCCTTGGATACATCAAACACAACTGCAACCAAAACAAAAACAGATCTGGATGCAACAAATAAGACCGCAACAAGCCTGGATACATCTCTGGGAACTAAAATTACAGAGGGAACACAGCTGCAAGAAGATCTCCAGGAAACCGGAGAGACTGCGGTAAACAACATTCAGGCAGAAGCAAATAAACAGATCCAGAATATTACTGCAGCTGGCGGAGGGATTGAAAACGCATTATCAAACTTTTTTGCCCTCCGCAGGACTGGAAAAGTATATACAACGAGAATCTACAAGTATGACACTTCTACCAGTCCAACAGGCGTGAAACTGAATGACAACGAGGGACTTGTGAGAAAACCGTCTACAAATACTGTGATCGGGCAGGACGATTACAGAGAGATTGGCGTATTCATGCACTTTCCATGTAATTTTACCGTAGATAATAAAGGCTTTAACCATGTAACTGCACTGCAGGGACAACCGGATTTTAGGAAAACTGGAAAGGTGGATGTCGGAGAGGTCACAATGTCCGCATGGGTTGGAATCACAGACAATCCTGAGTATGTAGATTATCATTATTCAGACAGTCCGAACGAAGCCCTTGGCCTTAGACCAATGGGAGAGTCAATTAATCCAGACGGAACAATTTCACCTTTTATGATCCACGGAAAATACGGAGCCGGAGACATTGATGGAGTGCCGTACAGCTCCGCTGGATTGATTCTGGCAAACGGAAGCCAGAAAGGAGGAAAACCAGTATCACACACAGGGCTGATCGCATACATGAGAAAGAAAGGCTCAATGTACGTGGGAACAACAAACTGGGATCTCTTTTACAAACAGCTCATGATGATTATTTTATATGCAACAACGAACAGCCGAAGCGTTATGGCTGGATGTAATTCTTATTCAATGCAGGAAATGGCAGCAGTTGCAGAAACCGGAGTAACAAGAGTGATTCTCCCAAAAGCAAAAGCCAACAATTATATTGTCGGGTCTTATGTATCTGTCGGGGATATTGGTTCAAATACAAATAAAGACAGATATTACGCATACATGCACAATCTTGCATATGACGTTAAGATCTTGAAGATCGAACCGGTAGACGATACAAATTCTGCAATATATTTGGACACAGAACCATTCAACACGACATTAACGACCTGCATCTCAACAATGCCATGGCGGACCGGCTCAACCGACAGCGTGCTTGGATCAGATGGATCACCGTTTTCAAATACAGATAGCAAGAATCCATTCAAGATCCAGGGAATCGAAACCGGATACGGTGCTTATGAAGTCCTCAGTAATGTATTTATGGATATTGTTACAGATGAAGACGGAACACCAAAGAGAGACGTATACATCTGTATGGATGCGTCACTGCTTACAACGGATATGAATGCAGCAAAGACACGATACAAGAAAGTAGCGGCTCAGGTAACATACACAGCAGCATCATGGAAATACATCTCAAAATGCTTTGTTGATCCAGTCCTGGGAATCATGGTACCGACGGAAACAAAAGCCGGAAGTACAACAGGATTCTGCAATGGACTGTATACAGATTCAGGCACGAGCGGCCAAAGAGAATGGCTGTCCCTGGGCTTTCTGTACAATGGCACGGTTTGCGGCCTCTGGCTTCTGAATGCGAGCAGTGGCGTTGGCTCTGCGAACTGGAATATCGTTTCCGGCGTTTCACCGAACGGCACACGGGGTGAATGGCAGGCGGCAGCCTGACAGAGGGGCTGTCCCCTCTATGTAACTGATAACTAATCAACTTCGAAAAAGCAGAATAGCAATAAATTACGGACTTGTAACACGAGGTAGCGGTTCCTGTTCCCTGGCTGTCCCTGGGCAATCTGAACAATGGCACGATTTACGGCCTCTGGATTCTGAATGCGAACAATGGCGTTGGCAATGCGAACTGGAATATCGTTTCCGGATTTTCTTGAAAATGATTTGATATTTGTGTTACATTTCGCTCCGCAGGACGGAGCCTGCAACAGCAGCGTGGGGCATCACCGAAATTTGATTGAAGCCGAACCTTGTGATCGGGAGCATAGGAGCCTGGGACAAGGACCATGAATGCAGTTGATTCATGCGTGGGGTGAGTAGAAAAACCGAAAACCCCTTATATCAAGAAACGAATGAAACGGTATTGTAAAAATATAACATTAGATCAGAACTTTATAACCGCATGTATCTATGAATGTCTGAGCGATAAATGGAACCGTATGGATACAGCCCGATTTCTGGCAAACTATACGAATATTATTACAGCCAGGCAGATACACAGGATTATAAAAGAAAACTTTAAAGACTGGTTACATAATTTAGTCTGCACAGCAGCGGCAGGAATGGAAGAAGAAATAAAACTTAGAAAAGTATCTTTTGATCCTATAAAGACAAGCGCAAGACTGGATGGAAATTCAGGAAAAGTAAGAGATATAGGCGTTGAGTGCATAAAACAGCAGATATACGATTATGTAGCCACAAACGGATTGAGAGAACTATTTGAAAGAAAAATAGGAACTTATCAGTGCGCAAGTATTCCAGGAAGGGGACAGGTTTATGGAAAGACAGCAATTGAGAACTGGATCTGTAAGAATCCGGGCAAGACCAGAATAGCAGCAAAGGGAGACGTCCGGAAATGTTATCCATCCATTAACAGGAGAAAACTGAAAAGAATGTTAGAGAAGCAGGTCAGAAATGAGGATCTGCTTTAGTTGACTTTTGTTTTAATTGACTCATTCAATCAGGGACTGTCAATTGGATCATACTTGAGCCAATGGCTCTGTAATTATTATCTGAGCGCAGCTTATCATTATGCTGCTGAAAAGCTGTTCAAGAGGAAGAAACACCGAGACGGAACAATAGAAGAAATCAGGCTGATTAATCATGTCTTGTTCTACATGGACGATTTCCTGCTGATTGGAAGCAGAAAGGCAGACGTAAGAAAAGCAATGAAGCTTTTGATTAAGTACATGAATGAGTATTTAGATCTGACGGTAAAACCAGATTGGAAGTTATTCCAGATCGACTGGATAGACAAAGACGGGAAACATCATGGAGAACCTATTGATATGATGGGATTCAAAATCTATCGGGATCACACAGAGGTAAGACGGAGCATTTTCCTGAGAGGACGCAGGGCATTTGTAAAAGCTGGGAAGTATGTGGAGAAAGGAAAAGCGATACCATTAGATCTTGCGTACCGGTGTATAGCATATTACGGATGGTTCAAACATTCCGATTCTGAATATTTCAGAGAAAAGTATAACGTAGATAAAATATTTGAGAAAGCGAAAAGGAGGGTAAGCCGTGAAAGCAAGATTTACAGAAAAACAGAACCCTGTAACCTGGAATACGCTGCCTGACGGAAAAGTAGATGTAATGATCTGCCTGAATGAAAATACCGTAACAGAGACTTATTCAGGTGGAGATCCGGAGAATCCGGAACACATCGAACAGGCAGTGTATGAATATGATTTCAACCAGTTCCGGGAAGACCAGAAAAAGATTTCAGAGGAAACTGTAAGAGCATCACCGGAAAAATATCTGGAATATATTCCGAAGGAAGAAAAAAGCACTGAACAGAAATTTGCAGAGCAGGCAGAACAGATTGAAATGTTGAAAGACTGCCTGCTGGAAATGAGCGAACTGGTTTATGCGTAGAAATTTAATTATAATGTTATTGAGCAAAGGAGATAAAGAAATGATGGCAAAATTATGGGTTACTGAAATTTTAAGTAAAGATACTATTGAAGAAGCAAAAGAGGAATATAACAGAGTTCCACGTCTGTTAAAAGAAAAGGTAAAAAAACTCCTTATTAATGCAGGCATGGAGGAAATTACTGAGTAATCGGGAAGCATGACTAAATTACAAATTATTAGCAGGCAATGGTCTTCTATTTATGATTTACTGCTGTATATTCAAGACAAAGAGAAAGCAAAACCTTTGGAGGATATACAGCAAGATTTAGATATAATTGAGTATTCCTGCCGCAAATATGCAGACGTAGATGATGAGGAAATAAGCATGGAAAATGAACAGATTTCAAGAGCAGAACATGAGGAGTTCCGCAAAAGAATTGAGGCAGAAGACAACCGACAGAACAGACGGATTGAAATTCTGGAAAACAGTGTTCAACAGCTCCAGGAATTAGTTACATCTGTACAGACGCTTGCAAACAACATGGAGAACATGGTGAAAGAGCAGGGACAGCAGAGCGCAAGACTGGAAGCTCTTGAGTCAAGAGACGGGGAAAAGTGGCGGACAGTAACAAGTTACTTATTAACAGCTATATTAGGTATTGCAGTTGGAATTATTGCAAAACAGTTTGGATTATAAGGAGGAGCAAAATGTTTAAAAATTGCGTATTTAAGCCAAGCGTAGACACAGTGAAATGGTGGAAGAAAGCAGGAATCAGAGCAGTAAAGACAATGGCACAGACTGCAGTGGGCGTGATCGGAGCCGGAAGTGTGATCTCTGCAGTGGACTGGAAGATGGTTGTATCATCTGCAGTAGTGGCCGGAGTTGTAAGTCTGCTCACAAGCGTCGCAGGAATCCCGGAAGTAGAGGCGGACGAAAACCTGAACAACTTGTTTTCTGATGGAACAAAATAATTTTGCACAGCCCGGTATAATGCCGGGCTTTTCCTGGAGGTAAACATGGAAATCAAAGGAATTGATGTTTCCGCCTGGCAGAAAAATATCAACTGGGAAACAGCCGCGAATTACGGTATGGGGTTCGCTATTCTCCGGATCACAGAAGCCGGGAACGTTACAGATAAATATTTTGAAAAAAATTATGAAGCGTGCCAGGAGCATAACATTCCAACAGGAGTATATAAATACTCTTATGCAATGACAATCCCAGAGATTGAGTCAGAGGCACAGAAAATTATTTCTGTATTAGCTGGACGGAAATTGCAATTTCCAGTCTGGTTAGATCTTGAGTGGAACAATCAGAGAGCACTTGGAGCTGAAAGTCTCCACAAAATGACAGAAGCATTTGAAAAGATTATTGTTAAGGCAGGGTATAAGTTCGGAATCTATTGCAATGTAGACTGGTACGAAAATGTAATATGCAGCCATTTGAAAAAGTATGAATTTTGGGTAGCACGCTATCCACAAAACGATAATGGAACATTGCAGGAACGCCTGCGCCCAGACTTCGGAGTAGGATGGCAGTACTCCAGTAAAGCAAAAATACCGGGAATTGCTGGAACGGTAGACAGAAACATATTCTACAAAGATTATGCTGTACAGGAAGGAGGAATCAACATGGATAAAGCGATTGAGAAAGTTATAATGATTGCAAAAAATGAGATTGGATACTTAGAGAAAAAAAGTAACAATCAACTGAACGACAAAACCGCAAATGCAGGATCAGCTAATTACACAAAATATTGGCGCGACGTTTACCCAGGATACCAGGGACAGGCGTGGTGCGCCTGCTTTGTGAGCTGGTGCTTTATGAAAGCGTTCGGATTAGAAAATGCAAAGAAACTTCTCAAACATTGGCCATATGTATACTGCCCGACCTTAGGAAACCTTTTCACAAGGAACGCAAACCCGAAAGTAGGAGATATTGTGATCTTTTACCGCGGAGGAACTTTTACACACACAGGAATCGTTACAGCAGTAATCGGTGACAGATTCTATACGATTGAGGGCAATACGTCGGGAGCATCTGAAATCGTAGCCAATGGTGGAGGAGTATGCGCGAAAAGCTACCTGAACAGTAAACTCCCTGGAACAAAATTCTGTACACCAGATTACAGTATTGTTAATGGAGAGACAAGCAACACAAAGGAAAATAGTAACACAGTAACAGGAGGTAAATACATGTTTGAACCGGAAACAGTACAGTTAGGAAGCTCAGGAACATCCGTATTGCTTTTGCAGGAAATTCTTGTTGCAAGAGGATTCAAAGGAAGAAACAGCAAAGTTCTTGACCTTGACAGAGAAGCTGGGAACAATACTATTTATGCTCTTAAAGCATACCAGAAATCAAGAAACGGAGCCTTGGAAGTAGATGGAGTATGCGGACCGGCAACATGGAAAGATCTTATTGCTATCTGATTTAATAAAATAGTGTTATAAATTAGTAGTAGTAACTGATAGCAACCCACAGGTTACTATCAGTTACTACTACAAAAAGGTCATAAAAAAATGACCTTTAAATTCTTGTGATCGTCAATCTGGATTTCTTTAATGACTGATCTCCAGAGCTGACGGCGTTCTGCTGGTTCCAATGTCTGATATATAGAATCCAGATCCATCTTTAAGAGCTTCCGGATTGGAGCCAGATCTTTCTGCTCCTGGTTACGTGGGAGATTCTCCAATTCTTTTATATATTTCTCTTTATCTCTTTTTAGTTCATCCATAGTAATTATGTCATTTACGTACAGATCTTTCAACTTATCAATTTTTCTCAGGAGTGCTGCTCTCCGGGAATCATAATCAATCACTTTAGCACTTGTAATTTCATATTCTGCAATATGCTCCTGCAGGAGAGGCTTGATATTTGCAATCAGGTACCTTTCTATACATGATTCGAATATAACTTTGCGATTGCTGCAACGCTTGCTTGGATAGGCGCCATGACATTTGTAGAGAGGATATTTGTAAAAGCCACCAGCCTTTTTCTTTATTTTTCGTGTAGCACCAGAAAATGAATGACCGCAGTGAGCGCAGCGGAGTAAACCACTAAATATATAGTTATATTTCTGGCTGATTTTGACATTAATAGCAAGCAGCTCCTGTACACGCTCAAACAGATCCAATGGAATGATGGCAGGACAATAATGATCGTTATCACGGAACACACCAATATATTTTTTATTTTTTAAGATTGCAGTTTTAAGATTGCTTTGAGTCATAACGATACCCATATCAGATTCCAGATGCGTGATTGTCTGGTTCAGGGAATTGCAAGCAGCATAAAACTGGAAGATATGCAGCACCTTTTCAGCGTCCTGATTAGGTACAAGATGTTTGTTTTCAACGGAAAATCCGAGAGGTGCTTTTCCGGCCAGAACTTCACCCTGCCGGTATTTATAGTCAAACACATCCCGGATCCGGACAGAATCGTTCTCTGCTTCCAGCTCTGCAAAGGTCATAGACTGTGCGACGAAAGCCCGGCCATGCGGTGTGGTCGTATCAAAGTACGGCTGATCGACAGCAAGCCAGTCGCAGTGATTCGCTTCGAGAATCGCCTGCGTATTCAGATAATGTCTCAGACTACGGAACCAACGGTCAAGTTTAGTAAATATAATCAGATTCACGCGTCCGAGTCGGACATCATCAAGCAACTGCTCAAAATCTCCACGTTTGATTTTCCTGCCGGAGATTCCATCGTCAATGTAGGTTCCGGCCAGAACCATGTTTTCTTTGGATGCAATATAGGCTTTGCAGGTAGAGAGCTGTTCATCAATACTGTCTCCCTTTTTCGCCTGTCGGTCTGTGGAGACACGTACATATATAGCAACATTTGTTATACTCATAACATATCACTCCTTAAAAATGGGTATAAAAAATACACCTATGCAGGCGTATCAGTTCGTGCTATAATTCTAATTGTCTGGAAAAGAATTGTAGCATCAACTGATAGCTGCAGAGTTTTCACGAAGTCGTCCTGGTGCGCCAACACTGGGGCGATTTTTATTTGATTGAAATAGAATCATAAAATAGCTTCGGATATTATTCTATCGAATTCACGTATATCAATATCTTTTCCGAGATTTATCTTTATGTGTCCAACCATAGTCCATAACTCTACTTCTGAATTTACATCAAAAATTTTTCCAGCATTTTCAGTGGAATACATTTTAATTGAAGAATATGGAAGAGAATAAGTTTCAACTTTTTTACCGGTTAATCCCTGAGCATCTCTCACTATGATTCGTTTATTGGTGAAGATTGCAATATCACGAATGGTCTTGAACGCATGTAAAACGGTTTCACCAGAAATAAGTGTTTTCGAAACATCATCAGGAACTTGACATGGAGCGTTAAAAGTCCAGGTTAAAGTTGATTCTAATTGAGCAGCTGACATAATGAAATCTCCTTTTTAATTAGCGTGTTTTAGTTGGAAAAACTTACCGGTAGTATTATGATGAGTTTCCCTCTTATAATGTTTCCTGCACCCAGCTGTTACTTACTAACGGGAAGGTGTGGAAACGATGGTGAAAAGAAAATACATACATTACGGCAACTGCAAAATATACGCTTTGTATTATCACAGCAACAATACTATATATATTAATCTTGACTTTAATGGGGGAACTCAAATCATAATACTTAAATAGTTAGTTGCAGCTGGGTGTTTTATTATCCAGCATTTGTTTTTTCATCACCTGTAACAGGTGGGTGCATAATTTCTAATTCTTCTGGGCTGTCTGGAGCACCACCAGCACCCATAAGATTCTCTTTAAAGTGATTCAGGATCTGTCTCCGGATCGCTGGATCGATTTCAAAATAAGTCTTAATAATTTCCTTTTCAAGATCTGTCGCATTATGCTGCGCGACAAATTCATCAAGACTGAATGTTTCTGGTTGTATGTGCATAGGCTCTGTGCCGTTTCGCAACCATTCTTCACTTATTTCGAATTTTTCACAAATATCTTCGATTAGTCGGTCGCTGGGACTTCCTGTCTTTAAGAGTTTGCTCACGTATGGTTGAGTAATATTTAATTTTTGAGCAAATGCAGTTTTGGTCATGCCTGACTCTTCTATTAGTAAGGCAATTCTTTCTTGCATAGTACTAATCTCGTTCACCTCCCTTAACTGAGTTAAGTATAACAAAAAGAATATTAATAGTCAATATAAAACATAACTGAGTTATGAAAAAAGTGTTGACAGTATAACTGAGACATGATAATGTATAACTAAGTTAAGAGGGAAGGAGATGAAGGACAATGAAAATCTATGAAGCGGTAGAAAAAGCGCTGAAAGAAAAGAAGCCGATCACAAGAATGGGTTTGCGTGATTTCGGTTTTAGTATTTTTCCAACAGATTCCAGCGACTGCTGTTATCTCATTCCAAAAGATGAGAAACAGCAGCCTGCAAGATGCTGGAATCCAACTGCCAATGATCTGCTGGCTGACGATTGGGAATTAGTTACCAAGGAATAAACTTGGAAACAAAGTCAGCTACAGATAAAAAAGTTTCTTTGGGAAGATCTTCCATGTAAGCAATTGCATCATTTGAAAGAACACAATGATAGACTTCGTTGTCTGCGTACGTGTTTTTCAAATAATTGTTTTTGCCGAGCTGTCTTAAAGAATGATCTATATCCTCATAAGACATTTCAGGGAAGAAATTTTCATGGACAGATCTTCCGGAAACAAAGTTGCTGGATTCTGAAATTGATAAACCGGTTTTTCTGCGGTTCAGATATTCAGAATACAGCTTGTATAAAATCTGTTTGTCCTGTTTTGTAAGTAACATCTGTTTGCTCCTTTCTGTGTACTCGGATGTAAAAACATCCTGTATTTACAGAATAGGGGTGGAAGTCAAAATAATCAATCAGATTCGTTCGACAATCTGATTAAAAATTTATAAAGAAGAGGAGATGAAAGATATGTCACAGAAGAACATGGAAGTAATGTTGAACATGGAAGACAAAGCCGAAGCAGAAGAATTAACGACATTTTTGAAGTCTGTAAACATCACAAAGCAGACACTGATGGATACATTCCTGAAAGGCGTCAAGGTGGGTGCAAGCATGTCGGCTCAGAAAAAGCCGGCATAAGGGAGGGACGACCTTGATTGAAAGATGGAAAGATATTCCAGGATATGACGGCAAATACCAGGCGAGCACAGAGGGGAACATCCGGAGAACTTTGAAATCCGGACAGTTTCGCAGCATGACTCCCTATCACAAAAAAATGAAAGGGAGTCAGCGCCTGGTTGTGAAGCTCACAAAAGACGGAAAAGCGAAAGAGGAGATAGTTCTCTCCCTGATTGCAAGGACGTTTTTAGGACCTGTTCCTGACGGTGCGGTTCCGTATCATAAGAACGGAATGCAGTCTGAGAATCACATAAACAATATAGCATACATACCCAGACAGGAAATTGGACAGTTGCGGACAGGATGTGGAATATTACAGATCTGCGAGAGAAGCAGCGAAAAAGAATTTTTTGAGTCGACAAGCTATCACTGATCGTTGTAACGGGAAAACAAAACGCGGACCGGCTCCGGATGGATACGAATATGCCTGGGACAACAGCGAAGCAAGCCGACGCAAAGCAATAAGACGCCTGGAGCTGGCTGGCGGATATACACCAATGCCGACAGCTCCTGCAGTAGAATTTGAGTTTTAGGAGGGGGAAGAAGATGGAAACGCAAGGAACATTCAATACGGTAAGATTTTACGAAACCCTTGCCATGATCCTCTCAAAGAAGCATGGCGTTGAGATCACCGTAAAAGTGAAGGAAAAGTCAAAAGAAAAAGAGGAAACAGCTTGAACTATGACAACTACATAAGGAGACAAGAAATGGAACGAAAAATAATAATTTCATTGGTATCCGGGTACCTGGTTTCTATGCTGCCGATCTGGACGATCGACAGCAGAATGCAGGAAATCCTCCTAACATTTGCAGTATCTTTCTGCATCCTCTCCAGCCTGATCTGGATTGAGGAGAGGATACAGGACATGAAAAAAGCCCTCACGTTGGCGGACGTGAGAGCAAAAAGAAAAAACAACCTTTTCAAATAGTATAAAGAAAATACGGGGAAATGTCAAGGAGGAACGGGAATGATAAAAAAAGATTTTGATGGCTGGATTGAATTTGTGGAGAAAATCGTAAAAGCAGATAAGGAAGAGGCTGCAAGACTCTACTTAGAACGTACACAGTTATGGGTAGATAAATTGCAGAAAAATCTGGAGATTATGCCGAGCGGAGATATAGCTTTTGCCATAGCTGCATTACATATCATCACAGAAGGAATCGAAAAAGAAAACCCAGAGGCGACAGCTATATCAAAAAGATTGATTAATGGCATAGATTTTGAAACTAAGTCAGGAACAATTCACGACATGACGGAAACAGCCGCGAGAACATATTTTGAAGCAATGAAAAAAAGATATTATGTAAACTAGAAGATGGCAACACCGGATCCTTGAAAAGTTAATGAAAGTAAGCCGAAAAAGCAGGGGAACAAAAGCCCCTGTTGCTTACTTGCTAAGAGTATTAAAGATGGATTCAAAACAGGGGATACGATAATGAGTTACATGTGTAAAAGAATGAGGTTCCGGAATGCCATAGAGGTGTATGAATATCACACGGCAAAGTATGGAGCACCAGGACAGGAGAGGCAGGAGAAAAAGAAAGCCACTCCGGAACAGATGGCAAAGAGGAACAGATACAACAGGGAGAGGTTGGCAAGGTGGAAAATCCGGAACAATTTTGATGTAGATGATTATTTCACAAGATTATCATACGAGAAGGACAAAAGACCGGAATCCATGGAAGAAGCAAAGGAAGACTGGAAAGCATTTCTGCAGATACTCAGAAGGGAATACAAGAAAAGAGGAGCAGAACTGAAATGGATGCGGAATATAGAAGTCGGTACAAGGGGAGCCTGGCACATTCACATCATAGTGAACAGGATTCCTGACACGGACGTTATTCTTGCGAAAGCGTGGAAATACGGACAGATACAGAATCAGCTTCTGTATCAAAAAGGCGAGTTTGAGAAACTGGCCAACTACATAACGAAGACACCGGAGACGGACAAGAGACTGAGAGAGGCAAACTATTCCGCATCACGCAATCTTCCAATTCCGGAGCCAGAGAAAAAAGTATATAAACACTGGAAAACATGGGGAAAAGTCAGAGTGCCGAAGGGCTGGGAGGTGGAAAAAGACTCACTGCATGAAGGCGTGAATGATCTGACAGGCTACCAGTACCGATCTTACACTCTGATTAGAACAGTTCGACTGCCAAAACAGGAAAAGAAGAAAGCAAAGAAAAAGAGGGAAAGGGCATGAAGGTAAACATATATCTGGAGACAGATAAACAGTCTCAGGAATGTATGCAGCGTAAATATGGGTACGTGATCGAAACGATATTCAAAGGCACACCGATAACCAGAGAGGGATTCGGAAGCATTGAGGGGACATATCACAAGACGAACCTGCAAGCCCTTATAAAAGCCCTGGGACATTTTCACAAAGAATGTGAAGTATGCGTATATACAAGAGACGCATTTGTTGCAACGCGGATTCTGAAAACTGACGACATGATGGCAGCAGGATTCAAGGATACAAAAGGAAAACCGATAAAGAACGCCCAGGAGTGGGAGAAAGCCTGCAAGAAGCTGCAGGAGTGCAAGATCACAATATCCTCACAGACTGGGAAACATACATACTCAGCATGGTTACAGGAGGAAATGAAGAAACGTGAAGCCGGAGGAGATATGGGGGAAGGGATGGAGCCTGAGACCGGAACAGAACCCGGCAGAAATGGAGTATCTGGGTGAGATCATTAAATCCGGATACAGATTCACATACTACAAAGACCGGAAAGGAGGGATTTACTTTGAAAGCGAACCAGAAGGAGGAAAACCTGAATGGATGCGCCGCGCCGACGAAGACCGAAAGCGAAGGAATAGACACAGACATTGAAGCCCTGGAGACTTACATCTGCGACAATATCTGTCAATACAGAGAGAAGACAACCAGCCAGGAAGCACTTGAGTATTATTTCTGCAGTTCGTGCGAAATGAGTAAGCACATAAGCAAAATAAAAGCAGAATATGACAAAATCAATTCTTTTGACCACAGTGAAGCATGGAAACTTATGCAGAAGTACAGAAAAATTACGCTCTGCAAAGAATGCGTGCAAAGACAACATCTGAAATCAGGAAGAAGCATATGCAGAATTTATGGCACTCTGGGAGGATTCCTGGAAGAAGACGAAGGATGTAGCCGGGGCGAAGAATGGGAATAACAAAGAAAAGGGGAAACGATTATGAGAACAATCGCAGTAATAAATTTAAAAGGCGGAGTGGCTAAGACGATCACATCAAACAGCATTGCGTACATCCTTGCAAACCAGGGACACAGAGTGCTCCTGCTTGACAACGATAAGCAGGGGGACGCATCGAGAGGATTGAACCGACGCACCCAGGACGGAGAGGGCATTGACAGGATTATGACGACGCGGCATCCGGAAGACTGGATGCACAAGCTCATCAAAAAAACAGATTTTGAGAATCTGGACGTGCTCCCGGCAAACATGCGTCTGCTTACAGCAAATCAGACGGTCATGCTGGATCAGACACGCCCGCAGCAGTATCGTATCAAGAACGCACTCGAATGTGTCAAGGATCTGTATGATTTCTGCATCATTGACAACGCACCGGATATTAATATCTCCACGATCAATGCGCTGACAGCGTGCAATGATGTATTGATTCCTGTCGAAATTGACGACAACACCGGAGAGGGACTACCGGAGCTTGTCAATCAGATCCGGTATACGCGAGAGGACCTGAACGAAGACCTTGAGAATTATTGGATCTTTATCACGAAATACGACAGAAGAAACGAAGCGCAGCGACAAGGGCTGGAGCTGATCCAGGCAGCAGAATACCCGATGTTAAAAACACGTATCAGATATTCCAGAAAAGTATCAGAGTGTACATACGCGAGAATCCCGATTCCGAAGTACTCACCGAGATCTTTAGCTGCAAAGGACTATGAGGACCTTGTAACAGAGTATATTGCAGAGCTGAACATATCAGGAGGTGAGGAGTAATGGCTTTTAACCTTGCCGATATGGTTGCGAAACGTCCGAAACAGATACAGGAAGAAAACTCAAGTGATACGGTGTACAGAGACGTGTTCAAACTAATCCCATCGAAAGCGAATTTTTACGGGGTCAAGCCGGAGAAACTGCAGGGATTGAAGAACTCTATACTGCTGTTCGGAGTGATGCAGGATGTCCTGATCGAAGAGAGGGACGGAGAGGATTACATAATTTCCGGACACTGCCGGACAATGTGCTGCAGGATGCTGGTAGAGGAGGGACATGAAGAGTTTCGAAAGATAAACTGCAAATATACAAAAGTAAAAGATAATGCACGTAAGAATTTGATTGAGGAAAACTGCATTAACGGTTCGGCAACAAGGGAAAATGACGACGCAATATCAAAGTTGCTTGAACGCCTGTCTGTTATCCAGGCGAACCGGTTTAGGGATAAATCAGACTGGGAGAAGATGCGAGAAGCTCTGGATACCGAGGAGATCATAAAAGAGCTGAAAAACCTTGCTGGACTGAAAGGTAAGACAAGAGACATCGTGAGAGAAACAATCGGAGTATCCGGAACACAGATGGAAAGATACCACGCAGTCCAGAAAAGACTCAGCGCCGAATGGATGGCGGAGTTTGAGGCGGAGAAAATCAACATCACCGTGGCCCGTGAGCTTGCGGATCTGGATGAAAAATATCAGAAACAGGCTATGGAGCACTACATGGAACACGACATCATAACGCAAGCGGAGGTAAGAGCTTTCAAGAAGCTCCAGGAAGACAACAGAGACATTCCGGGACAGTTCACGCTTGCGCAGGCAACCGGGCAGCGGAGACCGCCAGAGAATGAGACACCGGTACAACCAGAATTGCAGATAGAGCGACTGTTTGAAGCATTGAACAAAGGCGAAAGAGAAAGAGTCCTCAAATGCGACACGAGAATGGCTGCATACTTAATCAGCATCAGATACAGAGATGTCAGGATCAGGAACGGACATTTCAATTATCAGACAGGGAAAGAGGGAATCGTTTTTAATCCGGATGATACAATGCAGCATACACTCACATGGAATGAGCTGGCAGAAGAACTGGTGAAAAGATTCGGGAAAAAGCAGAAACCGGTGAAAATGGTGTCCATAGATGCACCGGAGAGACCAGAAAAGAACAATTCGAGAAAATGTATTCATAGAGATGGTTATAATTGTACACTTTCAGGAGCGAGGGAAGCGGCAGCAGGAGACGGAATTATTTGTATTGGAACGTGTTGCTGGAATTGTGAAGATCACAGCGAATGTGGGTACGAGTGTAATTCATCAGCACATAGACCAGAGGAACCGGAAAAGAGCTGCTTTTCGGAAACAGAGGCACCGGACAATAAGCAGCAGGAACATATTGTTGAGGATAACAAAATGTCTGAAAACGATTCTGTTGAGGCCAACAAGATCACGGAGTGTTCCAGCAAGATATTACCGGAAATGAAAAATAACGATCAGCGTAAGGAATGGCTCAGAGCGTACAAAGTCTGGGGACTCTGGTATGAGGATAAAAACATAGGCGTCAAATATTATAAATATGACTTTCAGAACGGAGCACGCCTGATCGTGGAAGAATATGCACCGGATCCGGGAGAACAGAAAAGCTGGTGGGTGTCAAGAATGACAGAGACATACTACATGCACCTGGTAGGCGGACCTGAACCGGATCGAGCTGGCGGAGTGCCAAAATGGACGTATCATACACGCTATGACAAATTTCCAAACTCAGAAACCGAATTGTGCGAGTTCTTAAAAGGTTTACAGAAATAGCAGGAGGAATAAAAAGATGCAGGAAAAGGCGCTTGTTGCTCACTTAGAGTTACACAAAAAAGTAGTAAAAAACGCCTGGATACTCAGTTACGAGGGCCGCAAGGTCCTTGTGATCGAGTTTCAGGAGACTGTCACAGAAGATGAAAGTATTGCGTATATCTTCGCCCTGGCTAAAAGCCTGGTATCAGGAAAAGGCAGCGAAACAATCAGTCCGGAGCTGATGAAGATGGTAAAAGGAACCTATGTCCGAATCCTGGACGAAGAAATGAAGAGGCTTATTGATAATGGAATTAAAATGGAGGGATAGAAAATGGAGAAGACTTGCAAAACCTGTAAAGAAAATGATTGTGGTCTTTGCGATCGCACCGGCCGCCTGGTAGAAGACGACGATCAGTGTGAAAAATGGACGGGCAATCAGACAGACTGGAGAACTAGAATGATGCAAACGTTCCTTGCCGGACATTGAGGAGGACGAAATGGTAAAGAAACTATATGAGGTAAGAAACAGATCCGGTGATCTGATTCTGGAGAATGTAACAAGCGGAGAGATCAAGGAAGAGCTACATTGTACAACTGCTCAGATAAACAACGCAAGAGCCTCCGGGGATCGTATTTTCGGAGAATACAAGGTAGAAGAGATTGACAGGAAGTTGAGTAGAAAGACGGATTTTGAACTATTGTTGGAATTCGAATTCGTCTGTGATCGGCTGCTGGGCAACGGGAAAGGAAAGAAATGAATAAGAGACAGAAAAAGAAATTATTCAAACAGGTCACCGGAAAAAATCCACCGAAGAAAATGAAATATTCCGGGAAAAGCTATCACCGGGCGATAAACAAACCATGGGGAGGAAGAAAGCCGACAGTAAACTACTCCTGGGACTGCGAGAAGCTGAAAGAAATTGTAACACAATTCACAAAAGCATGGGCCGGTAACAGGGTAACGATAAAAAAGGCAGCGGATGCACTGATAAAACTGTTTGCAGGCATAGGAATCAACATTTCCGAAGTTCCGGAAAGTTCATACGCAGTAAATACGAGAAATGTGGTAAATACAACAAAAACATTGACAGCACACCGCAGAAAAAGAGGTGAATGGAATTGAACTATGCAACAGCAGAGGCGGAGGACAACAGAGAGAAGATCCTGAAATTCATTGTTAAATACATAAAGCGGCACTGTTATCCACCGGCTACTTATGAGATTGCGGCAGATACAGGACTGTCAAAAGCAACAGTTAGACGACATATAGCAATGTTGCTGGAGGATCGCATCCTTGAGACAGAACATCCGGGAGATTCAAGAGCGTATCGCATCAAAGATACAAAAATAGTAATGGTAAAGGAGAAAAAGACAAATGGAAATGATAATTCAAAATGAAACCGGTAATTTTACGTTACATGTACGGATCTCAGACTCGAAAGAATATGATTTCCTCAAGGATGTGACAGAACTGGCACGAAAGTATGATTTCGAAAATGATGATTTTGAGATTGAAGATCCGGAAAAGGAAACAGATCAGGTACCGGAGACAACGATTAGCGAAGCTGCAGAAGAATACAAAGGATTTTTACATATTCGCTGCGAAGAATGTGGAGAGACAATCTCGTACAACGCAAAAGAGCCAGAGACACAGCACAAATGTAAGAAATGCGGACACGTAACACAGCTTAGAGCTTTAAAACCAATGTATGCAGAGTGCAAAGCCTGCGGAAGTTCATGGAAGTACATGACAAACAGAAACACTGCAGAACTGACGCAGGAATGCTTACAGTGTGGAAATTTGATCGACATGGAAATGAACTCACGCCGCACAGCATATGTAACAAAAACGAAACGGGGGGGGGTCAAGACCTCCAAGAAGTAGATTCAAGAGGAGAATGTGATGAATAAAGTAATTTTAATGGGACGTTTAACCAGAGATCCGGAAGTGCGCTACGCTTCCGGAGACAACCTGGAAATTGCCAGATATACACTTGCAGTAGACCGGAGATTCCATCGTGACGGCGAAGCAACCGCAGACTTCATCAATTGCGTGACTTTTGGCCGCACTGCGGAGTTTGCAGAGAAATATCTGCGACAGGGAACTAAAATTGTTGTTTCTGGACGCATCCAGACCGGCAGTTACACGAACCGAGATGGACATAAGATCTACACAACAGAGATCGTAGTAGAGGAACAGGAATTTGCTGAAAGTAAATCATCTGGAGACAATGGAGCAGCTTACTATCCGCCAAAACAGACACCGCCGCCAGCTCCTGCGGATGGTGCAGATGGATTTATGAACATTCCGGATGGAATAGAGGAAGAACTGCCGTTTAGCTGAGAAAGGAGCAATAATGGACACTATTGAAGTAAAAGTGATTGTTAATCAGAGAAGACAGACACGCTGGTTGAAAGACTATCACGAAAGTTACAGAAAAAAGCTGGAGGAGAGAAAGAATGCAGTCATTTCCGAAGCAGAAAAAGAAAAAAAGGAGTAAAAAGAAAGAACCTGAAAGGCCGAGTATCATGCACAGCAAAGAAAGCGGCACTTGCTATCTTTGCATGAAACTGCATAACGATTACAGACGATATCAGGCACTCCAGGAACATCACATATTCGGAGGGTGTCCGAATCGGACACATTCCGGACATTACGGGCTAAAAGTGTATCTCTGCAATATACATCATCTTGCAGGAACAGGACCGGAAGCTGTACACGCAAATAAGAAGATCATGGACATGCTGCATGAAGACGGCCAGAGAGCTTTTGAGGAAAACTGGGGAAGCAGAACAGAGTTTATGAAGATCTTCGGAAAAAATTTTATAATGGAGGATTAAAGCATGATGGACATAGGAGACGTAAAGAAAGTTATTGATAACGTAGCACAGAAGCCAATCATTTGCAGCGACACCGAGATTGAGACACAGAACGGATACATAATTACAACAAAAGCACATTATGAGGAACTTCTGATTGCGAAAAGAAAAGAAACCTCTTGCAGAGTTTCACAGAGAGAGGACGGCCTCTGGGAGTGTCCGGTATGCGGAGCAACAGACCAGCATGGACATAACTACTGCGATCAGTGCGGACAGAGACTGGGATGGGAAGACCAGATATAAAAGCAGAGAAATAAAGGAGAGTAGAAATGCCAAACGTGAGACCGCTGAACAGAAAGAAATACAATATATCGAAAAGAGCTTTTCAGACCGCATACAACTATTGCTTGCAGTATACAGAGTGGAAAGAGGAGCTGGCCGTAAAGAGAGACACAAGAGCCGGACAGAATCTGACTGGACAGCCGGGATCACATAACTGTTCTGACTCAACTGCTGACGCAGCCATGGAAGCGGCCGAGACCACACGCAAGATAAAGAAGATTGAAGACGCAGCCATGGAAGCAGTGGGAAAAGAAAAAGAGCTGTATCCATATCTGCTGTATTATGTGACAACAGAATACTGCACATTTCAGACCATGAAATCCAGAGGCATTCCATGCGAGAGATCATACTTCTATGAAATGCGCAGAAGGTTTTACAGCATCATAGCAAGGAGGATTAAATGATAGAATGCGATAAATGCAAAGCCCAGATGGAGCAGACCGTAAAGGAAGAACATATACCAGAGACAGAGTTGGACATCCAATACATTCAGTGTGAACAGTGCGGAAAGAAGTATATTGTACTGTTGAAGGATAACAAGACGAAAGGAATGCTGATACGGATCAGGAACATGCAGGCAAGGCACAGACGTATGTTCGGGAAAAAGAACATTGCGGAAGTAGAAGCATACAGAAAGAGTATGGAGAACTTCCAGAAAGCAATACAGAAGTACCAAGCACAGCTGAGAAACAATAACAAAGACAAGATAAAGGAGTATCTGTAATGCGGTACTCGAAGGACAAAATAAATGATATATTGATAACGTGGTATTCAGGAAAGCCACAGAATAATCGTTCCCCGCGAGAGAGGGCTTGCTATATGCAGGTCCTCTTTTGAGTTAGGAGGAATATGACGCAACAGGAAACAGAGTTCGTGCGCTGGTGCGTAGCGAACGACATACACAGGTTCTATGTGTGGACCAGGTGGAAGCAGGTCAGGCAGCAGGTGTTGAAGATGGATCACAATGAATGCCAGAGGTGCAGAGAACATCACAGATACACAGCAGCCACGACAGTACACCATGTAAACTACGTGAAGAGACATCCTGAGATGGCTCTGGACATATGGTATGAGTGGCATGGAGTGAAGAAAAGAAACCTTATAAGCCTTTGCCATGAGTGCCATGAAGCAGTGCATGGTTACAGAAAACCACAGAAGCAGGAACCGCTGACAGAGGAACGCTGGGACTGATACCCCCGGTCGAAAAATTTGCGATTTTTGGCGGCCGGCCGGAGACCGGTGGGTGGCCTCGACAAATCTGCGAAAGGTCGCACATGATGAAAAAATAAAAAAAATAGGGGTGAAAAAATGGCCGAAAAAAAAGCGGATATATTAGAAAGCTTAAAAGAGCAGCTGAGAAAAAAACAGGCAGATATTTCCGTCTTCAAAGACCTTTTGGACGACTATATGACCCTCTATGATGTCAAAAAGAAGCTAAAAACAGATATAAAAAAGCGCGGAGTGACCTTTGAGACCACATCCGCAAGCGGGAAAGCAACGATTGTAAAACAGAACCAGTCGGTCAAAGATCTGGTTGCTGTCAACAAACAGATGCTGATGATTCTGGACAAGCTGGAGTTGACAACGAAAGAAACAATAAAGGGGGATGATGATGACGAATTGTGATCCACGCATAGAGGAGTTCATGGAGGCCGTAGAGTCTGAGAAAATCAGAGCTTCCAGGGAAGTCAAAGCACTGGTATCACACGTCAGAAGTTGTTTCAAAAACGAAGACATATACACAGACAGCGAACAGCTGACGAAATATATCGGGATCGCAAAATATTTCCCGTTTGAAAAGTTATTTCCCTGGCAGATTTTTGTCGTGGGACTGCACGATTGCACATACTGGAGGGCGTCAAAGACTCCACGCTGGCCGGATCTTTTCTGTATGCTCGGAAGGGGCGCAGGAAAAGACGGAACAATAGCGTGGGAATCTGCCTGCCTGGTAAGCCCGTACAACGGAATCAGGGCGTATGATGTGGACATTTGTGCAAATAACGAAGACCAGGCACTAAGACCCGTCAAAGATGTGGTGGAAGCTCTTGAAACGCCTGAACACACGAAAAAACTAAAAAAATTTTATTACTGGACATCTGAAAAGGTGATAGGAACAGAAACGAAATCAACGATTCTGGGACGTACAAACAATCCGTCAGGAAAGGATGGTATGAGATCTGGGATGGTGGTATTTAACGAGATCCACCAGTATCAGGACTATAAGAACATTGAAGTGTTCACAACCGGACTGGGAAAGAAACCGCATCCGCGCCGGTCCTACTACACTACCCAGGGAGATATAAGAGAAGGACCACTTGACGATATGCTTGGAACAGCGGCAGATATTCTTTTTGATGATCTTCCGGACAATGGTATGCTGCCATTTATCTGCAGACTGGACAGTAAAGAAGAAGTATACGACGAAAAGAACTGGGAAAAAGCAAACCCGTCCTTGCCATATCTCCCAACATTAATGGGAGAAATGCGAAAAGAGTACAACGACTGGTTAGCGCATCCTGAACGTCTCACTGCATTTATGACAAAGAGAATGAATATCCCAAGCGGATCCACAGACATAAAAGTATGTTCGTATGAGAAAATAAAGCTCACGAACAGAGAAATACCGGATCTGTCAGGGTGGACATGCACATGTGGGATTGATTTCTCAAAGATTACGGACCTTGTTTCCGTAAATCTACATTTCAGAGACGAAAATATCAGATATGACATCAATCATTCATGGTTATGCAGTCAGTCAAAGGACATTCCAAGGATAAAAGCTCCTCTGGAAGAATGGAGACGAAGAGGATTGCTGACAATGGTGGATGATGTGGAGATACATCCAGAGATCATCACTGATTATATTCAGGTGGCAATGATGAAATACTGCATAAAAGGAATTGCGATTGATGATTTCCGATATGCTTTGCTGGCAGCAGCACTCCGGGAGATCGGATTCGACGCAAAAGTATATAAAAATTTAAAACTTGTACGGCCCTCAGACATAATGAGAGTTGCGACAGTGATAGACAGCTGTTTCGCAAATGATAATTTTGTGTGGGGCGACAATCCTGTGCTCCGTTGGGGGACGAACAATACAAAAATGATCCCATACGGGAGAAAACCGGGAAAGAAAGATGATGCAGACATAGGAAACTATGTTTACGGGAAAATTGAAGCGAAAAGCAGAAAAACTGACCCGTTTATGGCACTTGTCGCGTCAATGACAATAGAGGACATGATCCCATACGCACAAACGGCAGCAGTGCCTGATATTGGAGTAATGACTTACTGAAAGGGGGTGAGAAAGGTTGGGATTTTCATTCAGGAATCTGATACGGGGGAAGCCAGAATCAGAGCAGTCGGTTGAAAATGTGTCTCGAATTGAGATTGCAGACAATCCGATTGAGAACATAATGACAGAGATCTATCTGAGGGAATTGGCTTTTCAGAGAGCAATTCAGATTCTTGCAAAAATGCTAGGAAAATGCGAGATTCGTACATTCCTGAATGGTGACGAAATATTCCGGGATGAATATTATACCTGGAACTACGAACCAAACAGAAATCAGAATAAACAGCAATTTTTTGATAAGCTAATCGAAAAAATGTTCAGAAATGGAGAGGCGTTGGTTGTTGCGGGAATAGATGGACAGCTCTATGTGGCAGATTCGTTCTGTACAACTAGAAACGCATTGTACGGGAACACGTACAGCCAGGTGCAGATTGATGATTATACTTTTCAGAGGTCGTTTAGATCCACGGATGTTATGTATCTAAAACCGAACTGGAAAAATGTAAATACGATATTGCAGGGACTATATGGATCCTATGCGAAGCTGATCCAGTACGGAGCAAAGACCTTTATGCAGTCGCATGGATCAAAAGGAACTCTGGACATATCAGCTGTAGCCCAGAACGCAAAAAACTTTGATGATACTCTCAAAAAGCTGCTGAATGATTATTTTAAGACATTCTTTGAAAGCGAAAATGCAGTTCTGCCACTGTTCGAAGGATATTCTTTCACAGAAACGAACAGGTCAAAGAACTACAATGAAACAACAACAAGAGACATAAAAGCACTATATGATGATGTATTCGACTTTACAGCGAGGGCAATAGGAATCCCTCCGTCAATCCTGAAAGGGGACGTGCAGGACAACAGCAAGGCAATAGACGAACTGCTGACTGTTGCACTGGATCCGTTAGCCGGATCCTTAGAGAGCGAAATCAACCGTAAAAAGTACGGGAAAGCCGTATTGAAGGGTAGCCGCTGCATGGTAGACACGTCACACGTTAAGCACGTTGACATATTCAGCAATGCGACACAGATTGACAAGCTGGTACAGTCCGGGACGCATACGATCAACATGATTCTGCGTGCAATGGGACAGCCGCAGATCAATGAAGAATGGGCGAACCAGCATTTTATTACAAAGAATTACAGCACAGTACAGGATTTATTGAACAGCCTGGAAGGAGGTGGAGAAAATGGCGGGAATGGAAAAAACACAGAATAAAACAAATTACTGTTTTAAGCAGGCAGCAGATCCGGCGGTACATTTGCTATACATCTATGATGATGTATCAGCATATGGAGAATTTGACTGGAAAACATGGTCATATACCGAAAGTGAGACATCTGCAAAGTATTTCCGCGATCAGCTTGCGGCAATCCCGGAAGACCATACGATTGAATTACATATCAATTCAAATGGCGGATCTGTAAAAGAGGGAGTAACTATCTACAACCTTTTGAAGCAGTCCGGAAGCCATGTAAAAGGAATCGTTGATGGAGTGGCGTATTCCGTAGCTTTTGTGATTTTACAGGCATGTGACGAAAGAATCATGGGCGTAGGAACAACAGCACTGATCCACGAACCATGGGTAACTGCATCCGGAAATGCAAGAGAGCTGAGAAAGACAGCGGATGATCTTGACGTACTTACGGCAAGCAATCGGAAAATCTTCCTTGAGCGTTCAAATCTGGAAGAACAGCAGCTTGCAGACATGATGGAAGCAGAAACCTTCCTGACTCCGGATGATTGCCTGGAATATGGCCTGATCGACAAGGTAGAGGATTACGGACACGCGCCAGAGGGAGACATGACAAAAGAAGGAATGCAGAAACGTCTCCAGGAAGTTATGCAGCATATGAAAGATACGAAGTCTTTCAGAGAACAGCTGGAGCTTATGCAGAAAGGACAGAAACCCGAACCGGGAAAGAAACCGGAAGAACCAGAGAAACACACACTGCAGGGATTTCTGCAGGGATTCAAAAAAGGAGAGTAAAATGAAAAATAAAGATTTTGCCGCATTAAAGAGAACGGAAATCCTCAACAGAATGAATGCTGCTGTTGCGGAGAATGATTCAGAAGCGTTTTCAAAAGCATATTTGGAATTATGTCAGGATATCGAGGAGAACGTGCTTGAACAGGCGAAAGAGCTTGTAAATCAGAGTGATATGAATGTGCTTGCACAGAGGGGTGTACGTCAGCTTACAAGCGCAGAGAGAGAATATTACGAGAAAGTAATTGACGCAATGAAATCTTCGGATCCAAAACAGGCTCTCAACAATATTGAGACTGTTTTCCCGGAGACAATCATTGATTCTGTATTTGAAGAACTGACAACAAATCATCCGCTGCTGTCAAAATTAAATGCGACAACTGTAACTGGTCTCACAAGAATGATGTTGAACACAAACGGAGAGCAGAAAGCAGCATGGGGCAAACTCAGCAGCAAGATCATTGAAGAACTGACATCCGGATTCAAGGAAGTAGATGTAACTCAGGATAAACTGAGCGCATTCCTGCCAGTATCAAAAGCTATGCTTGATTTAGGCCCTGCATGGTTAGATAACTACGTGCGTCAGGTACTCACAGAAGCTCTTGCAAATGGACTTGAGTATGGAATTGTAAATGGTACCGGAAAAGACATGCCAATCGGAATGGCGCGCCAGGTAGGAGACGGAGTGAACGTTGTGTCAGGAGAATATCCGGAAAAAGAGACTATCAAAATGACAGCTCTTGATATGATCCAGCTTGGAAATGTTACATCTATCATGGCAAGAAACAGCAAAGGCCAGGCAAGAACAGTAGATAACCTGATTATGATCGTAAATCCGGTAGATTACTGGAAACGAATCCTTCCGGCAACACGCGCAATGTCTCCGGACGGAGTATATGTTTCAACACTTCCGATTCCTCTGGAAATCATCCAGTCGGCAGCAGTTACAGAAGGAACTGCAGTATACGGAATGGCCGGAAAGTATTTCCTTGGCGTAGGAATGTCCAAAAACGGAAAGATTGAGTATTCAGATGAATACAGATTTCTGGAAGACGAAAGAGTATATCTTATCAAATTATACGCTCATGGATTCGCACTGGATAACAATGCTTTTGTCGTTCTGGACATTACAGATCTGCATCCGGTTCGCTTCGAGGTTGTAAGTAAACAGGAGGAACACGTAGATAATGCACTGCTGTCTGACCTGAGAATCGGAGGATTAACCCTCTCACCGAAATTTGACAGCGACACAAACACATACACAGCAAAAACAACAACTGCAACAAATACAATCACAGCGTTCCCGAAATCAGGAACAGCAGCAATTGAAATTACTGCGGGATCCAGCAAAGTAACAAACGGCGGAAAGATCACATGGACCGCCGGAGCAAATACCGTAACTGTTAAAGTCACAGACGGAGAGCAGACAAAGACTTATACCGTAACTGTAACCAAGGAGTGATAAAATGAGTGCTATGTCAGAAAATGATTTATCAAAACTTCTGGAGGATGTCAGAAACTATCTGGACATCACCTGGGACGATCCAAAAGGAGACGAAAAACTCCTTGGAATGATAAAAAGGGGCATGGCATCATTGGCCGGAAAAATAGGGGAGTGCGATTTCCTGAGGGATACCCAGGAAAGAACACTCCTTTTTCAGCTTGTAATGTATGAGTATTCCGGAGAACTGCAGCAGTTTTGGGAAAACTACAAAAGCGAGATCGTTGGACTGCAGATAGCAAAGAAGGTGGAAGAATATGCCAAGAGCCAGGCGTAAACAGTTTGAAACGTTTACAGACGGGATACTCAGTATCTGCAAAACAGAAGACAGGGTGATCGTAGACACGAAGCTCAAGAACATTCGCTTCGGAAACCGAACAATCGGAGAGAGACGATATTTTGACGCACAGACAGCAGGAAATAAAATAACAAAATTGTTAAGCATTCCGGCAGCAGTGCTGAACAGGGAAGATATTGAAGCTCTTGACATTGTTATCATTGATTCGCAAAGCGGCTGGCTCTGGGATCCATTCGATTTTGAAAGAGATGAAATTATCAATGAACATAATCCGGCAATGTACAAAATAGTGCAGATTCAGGAGAAATTTGACGCTGCACCACCTGCAATATATCTGTCACTGGAAAAAATCGTACAGTTGTATAAAGACAGGAGGAGCGACAATGGCGGATAGTATTAAAATTGATGATCTGGCAGCAGAAATAAATCGCCTTGTTGAAGACTATGGAAAACAATGCGCTGAGACAACGAAGGAATGCGTAAATAATGTTGCAAAAAAGACAGTATCAAAGCTGAAACAGACATCCCCGGTAAATACCGGAAAGTATAAAAAAGGATGGAAGAAAACTGTTGTGAAAGAAAATTCTACAAGTTTAGTTATTGCGATCCACGATACAAAATACTCCCTGGTGCATTTGCTTGAAAAAGGACATCAGAAAAGAGGGGGCGGAAGGGTAGCCGCAATCAAACATGTAGAACCTGCAGAACAGGCAGCAATAGCAGAGCTGGAAAGGGAGATCACGTCAAGGCTATGATGTCAGTTGAAAATATCAAAGAAATGTTGAATGAAATCGGCTTGCCATATGAATACGATCATTTTTCAACTCATAACTGGATAGAGCCGCCCTTTATCGTATGGAGGATTCCGGAAAGTGATAATTTTCATGCGGACGGAATTACATATGCGAAAATCGACGTTCTGAATATCGAATTGTATTCAGACGAAAAGGACTGGAACAATGAAAAGAAGATAGAGGACATCCTGGATAAGTATGGAATCACATACGATAAGACAGGAGAATATCTTGACTCAGAAAAAATGTACGAAGTTTTATACGAAATGGAGGTATAAAGATGGGTAAAAAAGATAACAAAGTTAAGTACAATCTTAAAAACGCACATTACGCATTACAGAACGAAGGAGAAGATGGGACAATTACTTTCGGAGTCCCGAAAGCAATTCCGGGATCTGTATCATTATCGCTTGACGCAAATGGAGATATTTCACCGTTCTATGCAGACGGAATCCAGTATTATGTGTCAGCTGCAAACAACGGATATGAAGGAGATGCAGAATTTGCGTTAATCCCGGATTCTTTCAGACAGGATGTCCTGAAAGAAAAGAAGGACGAAAAAGGCGTACTGCATGAAATCAGTGATTCTACGGATACACAGAAATTTGCATTTCTGTTTGAATTTGACGGAGATCAGAAAGGAATCAGGCGAGTTCTCTATAACTGCACAGCTACCAGACCGTCAATCGAATCCCAGACAAAAGAAGATAGTATTGAACCTGGTACGGAAACAATTACGATCAGCAATGCTCCGCTTCCAAACGGACGTGTAAAAGCTCAGACCACAGTAGATACAGACGACACTGTATACAGCGGATGGTATAAGACAGTGTATTATCCGGAAACAGTCACCGAAGCAGCACAGGCTGTTAACGCAGATTAAAAAGTTGCGGGAGAATAAAAATGCTGACAAAAACAATTAAAATTGATGATAAAGAGGTGCTTTTTGCCGCTTCTGCTGCAATTCCAAGGATCTACCGGATTCAGTTCCGGAGAGATATTTTTCAGGACATGGCAAAAATTGAAAAGTCCGTAAAAAAATCACAGGATAAGCAGAATGAAAAGAAGGTGTCCGAGTCGGACATTCCTATCGAGGACTTGGAGATGTTCGAAAACGTCGCATTCGTAATGGCAAAACACGCAGCACAGAAAAAGGGACAGGATTTTCCAGAAGATGTATATGACTGGTTAGATCAGTTTGATACATTTTCAATTTATACAATTTTCCCGGAGATTGTAAAACTCTGGAACCTGAACCAGCAGACACAGGCAGAAGCAAAAAAAAACTTCGACCAAGTAGCCGGGAAATGACGACACCTCTATTCCTTCTCAGGTGCGCACAAGTTGGAATAAGTATCCAGGATTTAGACCTTCTGACAGTAGGTCTTGTCCTGGATATTTTTACGGAAAAAAATAATGACGACTATAAATGGCCGAAAATGGCAACTCAGGAGGATATGGATAAATTCTAAACGGAGGTGATAATTTTTGTCAAAAGGCCGCGACATAAGGGGACTTACGATTGAAATTGGCGGCGATACCACAGGACTACAAAATTCACTTAAAAATGTAAATTCACAGATAAAGACCACGCAGGCACAGCTGAAAGATATAAACAATCTGCTGAAACTGGATCCTACGAATACGGAACTGTTACAGCAGAAACAGAAAGCGCTTGCTGACGAAATCGAAAGCACGAAAGAAAAGCTGGAAACCTTAAAGACTGCAGAGCAGCAGGCACAGCAGCAGTTTGCAGAGGGAAAAATCTCCCAGGAACAGTATGACGCTCTGAAAAGAGAGATTATTGCAACAGAGGAAAGTCTGAAATCCCTGGAGACTGAGGCAAAAAATGCGCCTACTCAGATGCAGCAGTCTATTGATGGTCTGAATACAAAAATAAATACTACACAGACAGAACTCAAAGAAATTGATAAGTTGCTGAAACTGGATCCTACGAATACGGAACTATTACAGCAGAAACAGAGAGCACTGTCTGATGAAATCGGAAACACAAAAGAAAAGCTGGAACTTCTGAAAAACGAAGAAGGGGAAGTACAGCAGAAATTCCAGGAGGGAAAAGTATCCCAGGAACAGTATGACGCTCTGAAAAGGACAATTATAGAAACAGAACAGAGCCTGCAATCACTTGAGAATGAAGTTGGATCAGGATCTGCAAAACTGGCCGAGATTTCTGAAACATCCGGGAAAATAGGGGAGTCGCTGACATCTGCCGGAGAAAAAATGCTTCCGGTTACGGCAGCAGTGACAGGACTTGGAACAGCAGCAGTAAAGACTGCGGCAGATTTTGACAGCTCTATGTCCAATGTGGCCGCAATATCCGGATCATCTGCGGAAGACATGGATAAGTTGCGAGAGCGCGCAAGAGAGATGGGAGCGCAGACAAAATTCTCTGCAAAAGAAGCCGGAGACGCTATGGGATACATGGCAATGGCCGGATGGGACGCGCAGCAAATGTATGATGGTCTTCCGGGAATAATGAACCTTGCAGCTGCATCTGGCGAAGATCTTGCAACAACTTCTGATATTGTTACGGACGCGCTTACGGCGTTCGGCATGAAAGCAGAAGACAGTTCGCACTTTGCAGACGTGCTTGCACAGGCATCATCAAGTGCAAATACAAACGTCAGCTTGATGGGAGAAACATTTAAGTACATCGCTCCGGTAGCAGGCGCGCTGGGATACAGTGCAGAAGATGCGGCGGTAGCAATTGGACTCATGGCGAACAGCGGAATCAAAGCGTCGTCAGCCGGAACGCAGTTGAGAGCGTCTCTGACAAACATGATAAAACCGTCAAAAGATGTCGGAGACGCAATGGAAAAGTGGGGCTTTTACGCAACAGAAGCCGCAACCGCCGTAGATCAGGCAAAAGTTGATAAGCAAATGCTCAGGGTGCAGAAAGCATCACTTGCAGCGGATAAAGCACAGCAGGCATACAATGATGCGGTGTCAAAATACGGAGCTGAGTCAACAGAAGCTTCAAATGCTGCAGCAACGTTGGAAATAAAGCAGACGGAGCTTGCAAGTGCAAACGAAACCCTGACACAGTTGCAGGAAGGAACCACGCAAAACGTAAGACTGTACAACAAGGCTTTACAGAACGAAGATGGCAGCATGAAATCTCTAAAAGAAACCATGGATTTCTTGAGAGAAGCAATGGGAAATATGTCAGAAGCAGAACAGACCCAGGCCGCAACAGCTATTTTCGGGAAAGAAGCCATGTCCGGAATGTTGGCCATCATCAACGCATCAGATGCAGATTACGAAAAGCTAATCAAGAACATTGATAATTGCGACGGAGCCGCGGAGAATATGGCTGAAACCATGCAGGATAATCTTTCTGGACAGCTTACAACTTTGCAGAGTGCCTTGCAGGAGTTGGCAATAGCCTTCGGAGAAATCCTGATGCCATATATCAGAAAAGCGGTAGAGGTTATTCAAGGGTTTGTTGAAAAGCTCAATGGAATGAGCGAAGGACAGAAGAAAGTAGTTGCCACAATTGCACTGATAGTCGCCGCGATTGGTCCGTTGCTGATAATGGTTGGAAAAGTTGCAACCGGAATATCTGCAATTACAGGACTGTTTTCTAAGATGAAAACTTTAACAACAATAACGAGTATTATTGGAAAGCTAAAAGGTGCTTTTGCCGCACTGTTTGGAGTAATAGCCGCAAACCCGGTTATTGCTGTCATAGCCGCGATTGTGGCAGCTCTGGTATTGCTGTACACAAAATGCGAATGGTTCCGGGATGTAGTAAATGCAGTTGTACAAAAAATTGTGTCATTTTTTACAGAGACAATACCGCAGGCATGGAGCACACTGATGGACTTCCTTTCAGGAGTTCCGGAATGGTGGTCTGGAATCTGGCAGCAGGTATCAGACTTTTTCATGCAGATATGGAATGGAATTGTAAACTTTTTTACCGTAACAATACCGCAGGCATGGAACAGCGTTGTTACATTTTTTGCAGGTGTTCCGGCGTGGTGGTCCGGTATCTGGCAGCAGGTATCAGATTTCTTTGCAAATATCTGGACGACAATGATGCAGAATCCGGTTATATCCGGAATTGTGACAACGATCACAACGCTATGGCAGAATGCAGTTAATACACTGCAGAACATCTGGCAGGGACTTGTGACGATTGCACAGGGCGCATGGGAGTTGTTGAAAAATACAATTCTTGCACCGGTGATCTTACTGATCGACCTGGTAACAGGTAACTTTGATAAACTCAAAACAGACGCATCAAATATCTGGACAAATATCAAAGACGCAGCGCAAACAATATGGACCGGAATTAAGCAGGTTGTCTCCACTCTGGCAAAAGGACTTGTTACCGCAGTCACAACACTATTTACAGGGTTCCGGGACACAGTGTCAAAAATATGGGATTCTGCTTCTCAGGCAGCATCAAAAGCATGGACAGCAATAAAAGGATTCGTTGTCAACAATGCGAAAAAGCTGAAAGAAAGTGCAACAGAAGCAATCCAGAATTTGAAGGACAGAGCCTCAGAATACTGGGATAACATCAGAGAGAGAACGTCCGAAACGTGGCAGAACGTAAAGGAAACAGTTATACAATACGCCGGAAATATGAAAGACAGAGCTGTTGATACATTTAACAGCGTTGTATCTGGAATATCTGGAGCACTGTCAGGTGTATATTCCGCTGTTGTAAATGGATTTTCCAGCGCGATCAGTTATATTACGGGATTACCAGGGCAGGCAGTTCGCTGGGGACAGGATTTCGTGAATGGTATTGCAAACGGAATCAGGAGCTGCATAGGTAACGTAACGAATGCAGTATCAAACGTAGCAAACACAATAAGATCATGGTTGCATTTCTCAAGACCGGATGAGGGTCCGTTACATTACTATGAGGAATGGATGCCGGACTTTATGAAAGGCCTTGCGACAGGAATTGAAAAGAGCCAGGGACTTGTTGCTGACGCAATGAAAGATGTTCAGATGGATATGCAGTTAGATACAAGTTCAATGAAACCAGCTAATAATCTGAACAAAACAGATATTACCGGAATAACCGGAATGCTGGCACAGCTGATCCAAGTAATGAGCGCAGGACAGGAAATCTATTTCGACAACAAAGAATGGGCTGGAAAACTTGCACCCGCAATAAATACAGAGCTTGGAAGAATAGCAAAGGAGGCGGCGTATAGATGAATAATGTATTAACAATAAAAGCAACAATTACAGTTGAAAATACAGGGAAAGTCATTGATACGCTGGACGACTGGGGATGTGCGATTGGAAATAACAATTACATCAAAGAGCCGGACGTAGAAACATATTACATTGATATTCCAGGTACAGACGGATTTCTGGATGGATCGGAAGCGATAACAGGAAGAACAATCTATAAATCAAGAGAAATTGATATTTTGCTTGGGGGAAAGAAACCAAGGGAAGATTGGGACAGCTTTATCTCAAACATTCGAGGACAGCTGCATGGAAAGAATGTGAGAGTAACGTTTTCGAATGATCCGGCGTATTTCTGGACCGGCAGAGCATATATTACAGACTTTGACCGTTCCAGAGAGGTGGGACAATTTCATTTAAGTATTCCAAAAGCAGATCCGTACAAATATTCCCTTGCGGATTCAACAGAGGACTGGCTCTGGGACCCGTTTGATTTTGAAACAGGTGTAATAGACCAGGGAGCCGGAATTACAATTTCCGGCTCTGGATCATACACAGTATGCGCCGGAGATATTGCAATAGTGCCGGTACTGAATGTGAAAAGCATAGGTTCAACCGGATTAAAGGTTACAGGATGCGGAGAAACATACACACTGACGCTTGGAAGAAACAGATTTCCGGATATTGTTGTATTTGGAACAGATGAAACCCTGGAATTTTCGGGATCCGGAACACTGGATATTGTTTACAGGAGGGGATCATTGTGATTTATAAAATTAAATTAGATGGAAAAGTCCTGTATTATCCAGGGGACCGGCAGGCAGCAGTTATCAATCCAGAACTGGATTTACAGACTGGATATGCGGGGGAACTTACTTTAAAGGTTCCACCGTTAAATCCACTATACGGAGAAATCCACAACAGAAAAAGTATGGTTTCTGTATACAGAGGAAATACAGAAATTTTTTACGGAGAAGTCCGCACACGCGAGAAAGACCGATTTAAGAACCAACCGGTGAAAGCAACCGGAGCATTGTCTTTCCTTGCTGACAGCATACTGCCACAGCAGGAATGGCACGATATATCCCCACGAGATCTGTTAGACGCATGGTTACAACTTCACAATAATCAGGTGGAAGACAGAAAAAAGATATATACAGGAGTCGTAACGATCCACGACAGTAATGATTCTTTGTACAGAATTACAGACAGAGAGAACACACTGGAAGCAATCCGGGATAAATTAGTTGACCGCCTGGGAGGATACCTGCGGCTCAGGCACGAGAACGATAAACTGTATCTTGACTGGCTGACTATTCAGGAATACGGAAAATATTGTGAACAGCCTATACAATTCGGGGAAAACCTGCTTGATTACTCAGAGACAATGACAGCAGATGATGTTATCACAGCTCTGATTCCGCTGGGGGCAGCAATCGAACAGGAAACAGACGAAAACGCATCCGAATTTGAACGACTTGAAAAAAATGTTGATATTACATCAGTAAATGATGGAAAAGACTACATATACAGTAAAGAAGCAGTTGAAAATTTTGGCTGGGTATGGAGAACAGAAAAATGGGACGACGTATCAGTTCCGGCAAACCTGTTAAAGAAAGCAACTGAATTTCTGACAAGTAACCAGTATGAAAGTCTTGTTATTTCGCTGACTGCCGTAGACCTGTCTTTATTCGGACAGGATTACGATTCGTTTGACATAGGGGACAGAGTGCTTTGCAATGCAATTCCATACGGAATGAAGAAAGTTCTTCCGGTTATGGAAATGAAAATACCATTGCAACAGCCAGATCAGGCGCAGCTGACACTGGGAGAAAATCTGCAGCAGTCTTTCACAGATCAGACTACTGGGACATTTACTCAGATCCGGCAAGAAACAACAGAGGCTGGAAGAGTTCAAGCGTCTTGGATGAAATCCGCAATTGATAATCTTACGAAACAAATGACGGGAGCAAAAGGCGGATACAAACTCACAGAATTTGATGAAAACGGTCTCTGGCTTCGGGATCTGTACATGGATGCACCGGACAAAGAACAGGCAACAAATATACTACAGATAAATAAAAACGGAATCGGCGGATCTCACAATGGATATAACGGCCCGTACACGATCGGAATGACACTGGATGGCCAGATTATAGGAGAGAGAATCCTTGCCGGTTCTGTTAAAACAGAAGCACTATCAACAGAGTGCAAAAACTACATTGAAACCAAAATATCAGATGGAGACTCTGCAAATAAAACAGCGATTCTGAAAGAGGTCACAACATCCCTGAAAGCCATGGACGGAAAGATAACTCTTTCTGTTTCGAGTTTGGAGCAGCAGCTGGAGAGAAAATCCGGAAACTGGTACGGAAATTATGAACCAACATCCGAAAACAATCCGGCATCTGCCTGGACGACAGACGAATTGAGGCAGGAACACGAAAGAGATCTCTTTTTCAATACCACAACCGGCTATGCTTATCAGTATCAGAAAAATGACAGTAATGAGTATGGATGGGTAAGGGTAAAAGATAAGGACATTGAAGCAGCTCAGAGTACAGCAGAATCTGCGCTTTCCAAAATCGAGGTCCAGGAGGGACTTATAACTGCAGAAGTGTCAAGAGCAAAAGGGGAAGAGGAAAAGCTCAGATCAGCGATTACAATGACTGAGACAAGCATTCTTTCAACGGTCTCAAAAACATATGCAACACAAGAAATGGCAAACAAGCTCTATGCAGATGCAGTTCAGGAGGGACAGGAAGCGGCAGACTCCGCAGAGAAAAATGCCAAAGACGACACTGATACAAAACTGAAAAACTATTCCACAACGGTTGAAATGAATAGTGCAATCAGCCAGGCAGCAGACGGCATTACGCTGGAAGTATCTAAAACGTACGCCACAACTGGACAGTTGGAAGAAAAGTACACGGACGCGGTAAAAGCCGGTCAGACGGCAGCAGACACCGCCGAGAGTAATGCAACGAAAGCTGGACAGACTGCCGCGGATCAGGCAGAGAAGAACGCAAAAGCTGATACAGATACGAAGTTGTTGGACTATTCAACCACACTGGAAATGAACAGCGCAATTAAACAGGCGGCGGACAGTATTTCTCTGGAAGTGTCGAAAACATATACAACAACCGTGGAAACAGAAGAAAAATACAATGCAGCGGTAAAAGCTGGCCAGGATGCTGCAAACACCGCGGAAAGCAATGCCACAAAAGCCGGCCAGACAGCTGCAGATAATGCGGAGAAGAATGCAAAAGCCGATACAGATGAAAAGCTGAAAAGTTATTCCACAACAGAACAAATGACGGCAGCTATCAAAATGGCGACAGATAATATCACTCTTGAAGTAACTACGGTACGCCAGGCAGTGTCGGAAAAAAACGGTAATTTCTACGGGAGTAAAATACCGACAACATCAAACGAACCAGCATCATCCTGGACAAGTGACAATTTAAAGTCGTTACACATAGGAGATATTTACTATGATATCACAACCGGATATGCGTACAGATACACATACAAGGTTCCCGGATTAAAGATCACGTTTTCATCAAACTCCAGAACTGAAAACGTAAATTACGATTATGTAAAGATTTATTATAGTGATAACGGAACGATGAAACTTGCAGCAAAGTTGGGAGGAACTGACATTGCTGGTGCATCTGTTTTCGTCCCATCGGCAGAGTTCTATGTGTACTGGCATACGGACGGCTCAAGCGACAGTTTCTATGGCTTCACTATAGCATCAGTTTCCGGAGCAACCGGAGAAGCAACAGGAACCGCTGAGAGTCTGCCGAGCTACACTGCAACTGAACTGACGAAAGGAACATATCCGGAAAGCCCGAACCATGGAAGTTATGGAAACAATATAAATCTGTTGTGGAAATGTTCTGGAACAACATCAGGAAGCAAAACAGCATCCTGGGAAAGAATCCAGGATCAGGATATAAGCGTTGCAAAAGCTCAGGCGGATGCAGCACAGACAACAGCAAACACTGCAAAGAATACAGCTGACACAGCGAAAAGTACGGCCGAAACTGCAATATCAAGGATTACAGTTGCAGAAAACTCGATTACGTCAGAGGTTTCTCGCGCGAAAGGTGCAGAAAGCGCTCTCGGATCCCGAATCACTCAGACAGAGACGGAAATAGAGTCGAAAGTATCCGCTGGAGAAATTGCATCATCAATAAATCAGACCGCACAGTCAGTAAAGATCAATGCTTCGAAAATAGATTTCAACGGAATCGTAACGGCGAACAGCTATTTTAAGATTTTAACAGATGGTTCAATGGAATGCATTAGCGGCAAAATAGGAGGATTTTGGATTGATTCGACTAGCCTGTATGCATATGCAACAGGAAACTACAAAATGGAAATAAATTCGTCTGAAAAGAAAATGAGAATATCAGACGGTTCGGTTTATCATATTTCGCACAAAGGAACAAATAGAAATACAGTAGTAATTGGAGGTGCTACTACAACAGCACTGTTTGGCGATATTGATTGCGGTGATGGTGATTTTGACAGCATCAAGACGCAATCAATAACAGCCACAACAGCATCAAGCTTCAACGCTATTTCATCATCGTCAACTATAACTGCAAGAGGAAAGATAAAGTCGAGTTCACATATCGAAGCGTCAGGACATTTCTATAACATTGGATCCGGAAATGATCTTTCAGACTTGAGTGTCAGAGGAACTAAGAAAAGAATATTTGACACAAAAGACTATGGAATGCAGGCGTTTTATTGTTATGAGATGGCATCACCTATTTTTGGAGATATAGGAAAAGCAACGATATCTGACGACGGGACTTGTCTGATTGATCTTGATGATATTTTCCAGGAATCCATAAATGCAGAGATTACATATTATGTATTTCTGCAGAAAGAAAGTGATGGGGACTGTTGGGTGGAAGAAAAAGCGCCAACACATTTTGTGGTAAAAGGAACGCCGGGGCTAGAATTTAGCTTCGAGATAAAAGCAATGCAGACAAATTATGAACACATGAGATTCGCAGATGCAAGCGAAACAGCATACGACAGAGCAGTTGAAGAACTTGATCTTGACTATACAGCGGAAGAAATAGAAATATCCGAGCCAGATTATGAAACTGAATTGGGAAATGACAGAGTAACCATTATTAATCAGATGGAGGCAGCAGCATGAAAAAAGTACTGACGAGTTTTATGAATTTATCAACCGGAGAGGGAAGCAGAATCGCATTTACTTATTCCGAAGTTGATGAAAAAACAGGAAACATTATTAGCCAGAATAACAAAGGAAACTTTCTGGTGATGAACACAGAGGTACAGGGACACTTGGATGCAATTAAAGAATATATTGCAACAGCACATTTGAAATAGGGAGGGATAAGAAATGAGCGAAGCTAAAGAAACAGAAAGAAGCATGAAAGAAGATACACCAGAAGAGAAAAAGGTGTCCGAATCGGACACCCCAGAAGTACTGCCTCTTGGAGCAATCCTGGATAAGAAAACAGAAGAGCTTCGGAACGTGATATTTAAAGAAATGGCGCAGGGTGGAATCCCTGCCTCATTAATGGATTATATGCTCACATCTATTCTTGCAGAGGTAAGAGATCTTAAAGCAAAGGAATACTCAAAGCGCATTATCGGTAAGGAGGAATAATAGTGGCAAATGTAAAGAAATACACGGATCAGATCGCAAAAGCTCAGAAAGGACGTGACGTCCGTGATTCAATCGTTAAGGCAATCAATGAAGTATCAGACGAAAACAATGAATACAATCAGGTTAAAGCTGACATTCTTTCAGCACAGTCTGATATTGCGGAGAAAGTAACAAAGAACGAACAGACAGAGCAGACATTTGCAGCAGATGTAAAAAAGGCAGAAGAGTTAAAACAGGGACTTGATACAGACATCACCCAGGGAAC
>OGOC01000557.1_pt1 | contig 37608 bp, 35 predicted proteins | sample 1552561 | NCBI WGS metagenome assembly OGOC01 (sample SAMEA2580148, study PRJEB22360) | human gut metagenome | biome: human gut; feature: human-associated habitat; material: faeces | place: Denmark | collected 2008/2010
ACGATTAGCTGTTGTCTGTACAAACTGATGATCGTGTGAGGTGAAAAGGATAACACCCGGGAATTTGATCAGACCGTTGTTCAGTGCTGTGATGCTCTCCATGTCGAGGTGGTTGGTTGGCTCATCGAGGAGAAGGATATCCGGTTTGGAGATCAGGAGTTTGCCGAGTGCGACACGGGTCTTCTGTCCACCGGAGAGGGTTTCGACCTGTTTGGCAAAATCTTCGTCGGTAAAGCCAAGACCTTTGAGCACGCCCATCAATTCGCTCTTATAGGCGTAGCCGTTTTCCAGCTCAAATTCGTGGGTCAGGCGGGTGTAGGTGTTCATCAGACGGTCAAGTTCCTCGCCGGAAGCGTTTTTCATCTGGACCTCGATCGCGCGCATGCGGTCTTCCATATCGATGATGTACTGTTTGGTCGTGAGCAGTTCCTCGTAGACGGTACGGTGTCCGCTGACATCCTGATACTGTGCGAGATAGCCGATCTTTTTGTCCTTCATCAGAACGACCTGACCGGAATCTGCAGAGATTTCATTCATTATAATACGGAGAAGGGTTGTCTTACCTGCTCCGTTGTTGCCGATGAGAGCGGCTTTTTCACGCTCTTCTATATGAAATGAGGCATCTTTCAAGATCACATTTGTGCCAAATGCCTTATTAATATTCTGACAGGCTAAAATCATGGAAGTCTCCTCACTTTTTCTCTTCACCCCATAAGTAAAGCATTCTTTACAAGGGCTTTTTATAGCTGAAAATTCCGGGACGGCACACTATTCTGCCCTCCCGGAGTATAAAATTTATAACATTTTCTCTAATGTAGCACGGATTGCCTTGATAAAGTCTTCACTGTTTAATACAGTCGGATTTTCAATTGTAGTAATCAGTGCAAGGTCTTTGGTCATCTTTCCGGATTCAATCGTATCTACACAGGCTTTTTCCAGTTTATCGGCAAATGTGCTTAACTCCTGGTTGCCATCTAATTCACCTCTCTTACGGAGTGCTCCGGTCCATGCAAAAATAGTTGCTACGGAGTTGGTTGATGTTTCTTCTCCCTTGAGGTGTTTATAATAGTGACGCTGAACTGTTCCGTGTGCAGCTTCATATTCATAATATCCTGCCGGTGATACCAGTACGGAAGTCATCATGGCAAGGGAACCAAATGCAGATGATACCATATCACTCATAACATCTCCATCATAGTTCTTACATGCCCAGATAAAGCCGCCCTCTGCTTTCATCACACGGGCTACCGCATCATCGATTAAGGTATAGAAGTAGGTAATTCCTGCTTCTTCGAATTTTTCTTTATATTCTGCATCAAAGATTTCCTGGAAAATATCTTTGAAAGTATGGTCATATTTTTTGGAAATGGTATCTTTTGTTGCAAACCAAAGATCCTGCTTTGTATCTAATGCAAAATTGAAACAACTTCTTGCAAAACTTTCTATAGATTCATTTAAGTTATGCATACCCTGGATAATTCCTGCACCCTTAAAATCGTGAATTAATTCTCTTGTTTCTTCTCCTGCTTCATTAGTGTAAACAAGTTCTGTCTTGCCTGCTGCAGGAATCTTCATTTCAACACCCTTGTAAACATCACCATATGCCGTGTAGCCAAGCTTTTCATAGAAAGGCTGTACTCTCGTTTGCGCCGATAAGCCGACTTCCTTGTAGCCCACTTTTTCAGCCTGCTTTTCAAGGGCTTCCACTATCATTCTGCCAAGATCTCTGCCACGATATGCCTTTCTCACGCAGATGCGTCCAATGTGCGCCTCACCGTTTTCGTCAAACAGCCTGCCTGTTGCAATGGGATATCCGCCCGTGTAAATAACAGCATGATAAGCCTTAGCGTCAATATCGTCAAATTCGTTCACAAAGCCCTGCTCCTCAACGAATACCTGCTGTCTTATGAGCCTGGCGTCTGCGTTGTTTGCAAGCCCTTTTGCGATCTTTATGGTGTAATTATCCATTATATCAGCCCCCAAGACGTATCATTTCGTCGATACATTTTCTTGCAGAGGTTATCTCCTCGTCTGTCATTTTTATCTCAAAACCACCGCCGTTGCCGATGCCCTCGCAGGTCTTGTAAACGTCCATAAGAGTGGTGAGCTTCATGTTAGGACAAAGTATCTTCTTTGAGAGTACGTAAAACTCCTTCTCAGGGAATCTGTACTGCAAATGCTCCGCAATAGATATCTCAGTGCCTATGATGAACTCCTTTGCGTCAGACTCTGCCGCAAAATTCATTATTCCAGAAGTTGAACCAACATAATCAGCCATTTCGCTTACCGCAGGGATACACTCAGGGTGACAAAGCACCAGTGCATCAGGGTGAGCCGTCTTAGCCGCTATCATGTCAGCCTTTGTTACCGACGCATGAACAGGACATCCGCCCTGCAAAAGCATTATATCCTTTTCAGGACAGGCTTTTTTTACGAATGCACCAAGATTGCAGTCAGGAATGAACAGTATCTTGTCAGCGTCCATGTTCTTTACTATCTTCACCGCAGACGAGGAAGTAACGCAAACGTCGCAAACCCTCTTGAGTGCAGCTGTGGTGTTTATGTAGCATACTACCTTTCTGTCAGGCTCCTGCGCCTTTATCATTTCTATCATCTCAGGTTCCATTTGCTCTGCCATTGGACAGCCTGCCGATGGATTTGCAAGATATACGTTCTTGTCAGGGTTGAGCATTTTTGCCGCCTCAGCCATAAAATGCACTCCGCACATAAGTATATTCTTGTTTGAGACCTTCTGCGCCTCAACGCTTAGCTTGTATGAATCACCCGTAATATCTGCTATCTCTACTATCTCCTTAGCCTGATAGCTGTGCGCAAGTATACAAATATCGTTTTCTTTCTTTAACTGAAGAATTTTTTCCTGTACGTCCTTTATCATATCCAGATCATGCCTTTCGACCTTTGAAAAGCATATCCTCCTTTCGGTGTTTCGGCGTTTGCCGAAAGATTTATACCATATTATTATAGTATGATATAGACATTTTGTCAAGGGCATTTGTACCATACCGCCCATAGCACTTGACAAATTCATCAACAGGGTGTATAATCAACAGTGTTGACAATCAACCGCCTTGACATTTGGAGGAATAACAATGAACGATAAAACAGCCCAGCGTTTTGGAGAAGTTTTCAGACGATTTTTTGAAACAGGATATATGGACGACCTTGCAGAGCTTTTTCAGGGCGAAAGCAAAGTGATAGTCTATCTCAGCACAGCCGAGGGTATAGTCTATCCCTCTGATATAAGCCGTGACCTTATGATATCACGTCAGCGAGCAACGTCAGTGCTCAGTGCAATGGAGAAAAAAGGCTTTGTTAGCCTTGTGCGTGACCCTGAGGATAAACGCCGTGTTCAGGTGAAACTCCTCCCAAAAGGTGAAAAGTCCATTGAAGAAAAGCAGCAGCGTCTTGAAAAATATTTCAGCGTGTTCGTTGACGCATTGGGTGAGGAAAATCTCAAAAACCTCCTTGACAGCTCCGAAAAAGCTGTCGAGGCACTTGAACATACAATGAAGGGCAACTCTCAGAAAGTCTGAGGTGCGGAAAGGAAACTGCCATGAACATTTATAACGAATTTAGAAAAACGGCAATAAACCGCTATAGCAAGACCGCTCTCGTGATGATGAACGACGAGGGTGAAACAACGGAATATACATTCGGACAAACTTTGCAGCAGGCTGATGTTTTTTGCTGTCGCCTTAAAGCCATGGGCGTTGTGGCAGGGGATAGGGTCTGTATCGCCTCTGAGGGCAGACCTGAGTGGAATATCGCATTTCTCGCCTGTGCAAAGCTAAACGCCACAGCCGTTCTTTTGGATTATTCGCTTCCTGCGGCAGAGCTTGTTGCACTGGTGAAAAAGTCACAGCCTGTGTGCGTTGTCGCTTCTCAAAAGGCGGCAAAGAAGCTTACAAGCGTGAAAAATATACCTGTTCTTGATATCCAAAACCAGCTTGACAGACTTGACGGTTCAGGGGAAAATATACTCCGCCAAGGTGAAGTAGGCGACCCTGATATCGCAGTGATAATCTTTTCAAGCGGTACGACAAGGACAGCCTCAGGCATCATGCACACCCACGATTCTCAGATAAATTCCTGCAAAATGGTCTGCCAGTGCAACGGCATAACCGATAACGAACGCTATCTCGGAATCCTGCCAAACAGCCATATCTATGGACTTTTTGCACAGGTCTTAGCCCCTCTCCTCACAGGTGGAACAGTGTGCTTTATTGAGTCTCTCTCCGCAAAGGGTCTTTCCGCAGGCTTTCAAAACTTCAAGCCGACAGTTTTCCCGGGCGTGCCAAAGGTTTATGAGCTTTTGAAAACCCAGATAATGCAGCAGATCAACGCAAGCAAAGTATCTTCAGCACTTTTCAAGAAAATGTTTCCTGTTGCACTTCATCAGCGTAAGATCTACGGCATAAACAGCGGCAAAAAGATCTTCGCAAAGATACACAAAGCCTTGGGCGGCGAGCTTAGATTTCTCTGCTCCGCAGGTTCGCCAATGTCAAAGGATACATTTGATTTCTTCTATGGCACAGGCTTTAATATTGTGAACAACTACGGTGCGACCGAAACGAGCATACCAACTATCGGCACATATGGCAAGCACGTCTATGCTGATACCTGCGGTAAGCCATATCCTGATATAAAAGTTAAAATCGACCGCAGCGGTGAGCTTCTCATAAAGTCACCTTATATGATGATAGGCTACTATGGCGACAAAAAGTCCACAGATGAAGCTTTCAATCCTGACGGCTGGTTCAAGTCAGGAGACCTTGCAAGGTTCGATAAGCATAAAAATATCGTCATTCTCGGCAGATGTAAAGAAAATATCGTCCTATCCACAGGCAAAAAAGCCGCCCCTGACGATATCGAACAGGTCTATAGGGGCATCGAGAGCGTTGACGAGCTTGTGGTCTGCGGAGTGCCTGCGAAAGAGGGAAGCTATGACGAGGTGCACGCCTTTGTGGTCTGTGCTGAGGATAAGCGTGAGCAGACGGAAGAAAAGCTAAAAGAGATAAGCTCCTCCGCAGGTCAGGCAATGAAGCTAAGCGGCATACATTTTGTGGATTCTATACCAAGAACAGCTATCGGCAAGCCAAAGCGTTATCTGCTGAAGAAAATGGTCATGGAGGATAACCTTGACAGCCTTACAAAGCAGGCGAAAAATAGTATCGACCCGTCGGATATCCCGTCAATGGTGAGAAACGCCGTGGCAAAAATAGCACACGTTCAGCCGAATGAAGTCAAGCTCAGTACAAAATTTTTGCAGGAGTTCACCATAGACTCCCTCTCAGCTATCGAGCTTGCATTGGAGATAGAGGAGTTCAGTGGTGTGCGTGTTGACGGCTGTATGGATAAGAACATGACAGTGGGCAAGCTTATCGCCCTCGTTCAAAACCCAAACCGCATAAAGCCGCAGACAGTGAAATCAATGCTCTATCCTCTGGATAAGAAAAAGATAGACTATCGTATTTACCGCTTTTACAGAAATCTTGTGACAGCGTTCTATGAAGTCAAGGTCACTAACGAGGAAAATCTACCTGATAAGGACGGTTATATAATCTGTGCAAATCACGTTTCAAATTTTGATTTTATCTTCCTCGCCCTGAATTTCAGATACGAGCGTTTTGCAAAATTCTGCTGTATGGCGAAAAAAGAGCTTTTCAACGGCAGTTTAGCCAGCCGACTTATAGTAAGAATAGGCGGTATGGTGCCTGTGGACAGGGGCGGAAGAGTAGATGAAACAATGGCGGCTCTGCGTAAAAAGCTTGGTCAGAAATGGGGTGTGCTGGTTCACCCGGAGGGTACAAGAAGCAAAACTGGTGAAATGGGCAAGTTCAAAAGCGGTGCAGCCGTTCTTGCTATCGAAGCCAATGTACCTATAGTACCAGCCTACATCAAAGGCGGACACGAGATATTCCCACCAGACAGAAAGCTCCCAAGGCTTTTCAACTGGAAGCGTCTTAGCAAATATAAAGTAAAAGTCGTTTACGGTGAGCCTATTTATCCTAATGGCGAAACCCCCGAAGAGCTTATGGCGAAAGTCCGTGAAGCGGTTTTGGCTTTAAAGAACGAAGAGAACTGATTTAAAGTGAGGAGTGACAAATGAGGAATTAGGAATGAGGAATTAGCATAGCTGTGGTTTGAGATACTCCAAGAGGTAAGTTAATAAGACCATTAGTGAGTTAATTGTGCGAACGCAGTTCGCAATGAAAAAATCATCGCCGCAGGCGATACCTTCATTCCTCACTCCTCATTCCTCACTCTTTCCGTTTGACAAGTCGCAAAATATGTAGTATAATGTATTAATACACTGATACGGTGACGTGTTATCGTAATATTTTGTTAAGGAATGAATATTTATGACTTTTGAGGAAGTAAAAAAGGTCACGGAGATCCTGCTGGAGTTCCTGCCTAATACACTGAAACTTTTTGCATGGACCATCGTGCTTTCAATACCTGTGGGAGTGCTTGTGACAATGCTGAAAAAATGCCGCTTCAAGCCTATCTCGTGGCTGACAAATCTCTATATACTTGTCATGCGTGGCACACCGCTCATGCTTCAGATAATCGCTATCTACTATGCAGTGCCGCTTATTATCGCAAGTGCTGCAAAGCAGGGCAAAACAGGCGGTATCTATGACGTGCTCACCAATATAAAAAACAACGAGAACTATATGTTTATCGCCCTTGTTACGGCATTTGTCCTTAACTATGCGGCGTATTTCGCAGAGATATTCAGAGGCGGTATCGAGGCTATCCCAAAGGGACAGTACGAAGCGGCTTCAATGCTCGGCATGACGAAAATGCAGACATTTTTTAGAATAATCCTGCCCCAGGTCACAAAGCGTGTTATCCCTGCCACATCGAATGAGGTCATCGTCCTTGTAAAGGATACCTCACTCGCAAACGTTATCGCATTCGCTGAGATAACAATGAAGGCAAAACAGCAAATGAACCTGTATAGCTCAATAACACCGCTTTTTATCGCAGGCGCATTCTATTTCGTACTCAACGCTATCGTGACGGTGGCATTTGCCGTTATCGAAAAGAAATTCGACTATTATAAATAAGGAGAACTTATATGGCTATTCTTGAAGTGAAAAATATATCCAAAAGCTTTGACAGCCTTAGGGTGCTCAAAGATATTTCTTTTAACGTTGAGGTGGGCGAGGTAGTCGCAATAATAGGTCCGTCAGGAAGCGGTAAATCAACGCTTCTGCGCTGTATAAACCAGCTTGAAAAAGCAGACGGCGGAGAGATAAACGTTGACGGCGTGAATATGTTCCATACAGAAAATGGCAAGGCGGTGTATGCGCCCTCTAAGACCCTCAGGGATATCCGCCTGAAAATAGGTCTTGTGTTCCAGAATTTCAACCTTTTTCCGCACTTTTCTGTAAATCAGAATATAATGGAAGCCCCTCTCCATGTCCTTAAACAGCCAAAAGCCGAGGCAAAAGCCAACTGCGAAGAGCTTCTGAAAAAAATGGGACTCGAAACTAAAGGCAAGTCTTATCCCTGCGAGCTTTCAGGCGGTCAGCAGCAGCGAGTTTCTATTGCAAGAGCATTGGCTTTGAAACCGCAGATACTTTTCTTTGACGAGCCGACCTCCGCACTTGACCCTGAGCTTACAGGGGAGATATTAAAGGTAATAAAAGAGCTTGCCAAAGAGAAAATGACCATGGTCATCGTTACCCATGAAATGGCATTCGCCCGTGATGTGGCAAATCATGTTATCTTTATGGACGACGGCTATATCGTGGAGGAGGGTACTCCGGAGGAAGTTTTCGGTCAGACCCAGAACGAAAGAACAAAGCAGTTCTTGCAGAGATTCAATGACAGATAGGACTGACAATTGTTGTAAAAAGCAAAAAATGATAACGTTTTCTGTGATTAATGCACAAAAGAAGTGTGGCAATATTGTTAGAAATTTCAACACTTTTTGGAATAAAAAAAGTGAAAACCCCTTGATTTTAGGGAGAAAGTCTGCTATAATAAGACTAGAATTGAATGACAATTCATAAAACTATATTCATATGGAGGAGATTAACGATGAAAATTTCTAAGATTCTCGCTGGTATGTCAGCAGCAGCTATCGTAGCTTCTATGGCAATGATCCCAGCATCCGCAGCAGGCACAAAGCTCAACGTAAGCGATGACCTTCTTAAAATCGCTAGACAGACTCAGGATGACCTCTTCGCTGTATACTTCAATGGTAAGGACGAAGATATGCCTAACAAGGATGCTATTGCTGACCTTGGAACTGTTTACGGTGCTTCATTCACAATCAAGGTTGACAACAACGATTGGAACACGATCGGCGGTGGCGGATCAATCAACTTCAACTCAAAGTCTGGTGGCTGGAACGCTAAGGACTGGGCTGGCGGCTCATGGGTTGAGGACGATAAGCCAAAGGATACTCTCTGCTACACAACAGAAGAGGAAGGCACATACGTTCTTGAGTACCTCGGCGACGCTCCTGTTTTCGCAACAACAGACGGTGATGCTGATAATTACGCAGCAGTTGGTATCAACAACTGGGCAGCAGACCTTAAGGGCATCGACGTTGTAGGCATAAAGGTTCTTGGTGCTGATGGCAACGCTCTCTTCGAGGCTGGTTCTAACAAGGACAAGAAGGAAGTTCAGAAGAAGCCAGTAGCTGAGGAGTCAAGCTCTGGAACTGATTCAACAGCTTCAGGCACAGAGTCTAAGAAGGACGATTCTAAGAAGGACGACAAGTCTTCTGCAGCAGCTACTTCAACAGCAGCTACATCTTCAAAGTCTGGCACAACAACAACAGCTACTTCTTCAGCAGCAGCTTCTGACAACGTAGCAACTACAGGCGCAACAGCTGGTCTTGCACTCGCTGGCGTAGCACTTGCTGGTGCAGCTATCGTTATTTCTAAGAGAAAGTAATCTCTCACAGATAACACACTTGAATAAGTGAATTTATACAGAGCTTTCTGTCATTCGGGAAGCTCTGTTTTTTTGTTCGTTTGTGTAACCTGCACTAATTTGTAAACGATTTCTGTGCAAAACATATGAAATCATGTGCTTAAATTGTGCAAATAGTATATTGAAAATATGTGACAGTTGTGTTATAATACAAAGGTAAATATAGGTCAGGCTATGTGTATAGCATGACAATTAAACGGAGGTTATTAAAATGAAAAAGTTTTTAGCTTGCGCTCTTGCACTTACACTTACAAGTGCTATGTTCGCTTCTTGCGGCAGCTCTGATGATTCTTCATCAAAGGCTGAGGCAAAAACTACTACTACAACAACTACAGCTGCTACAACAACAGAGGCTACTACAACAACAGCCGCTCCTGAGTCAACAGCTGATTCAACAGCCGCTTCCGGCACAGAGTCTGAGGGCGAGGCTGCAAAGGATATTTCTGAAATGCCAGCTACTCTGAAGAACTATGAGGAGGCTTCTGTATATTTCAAGAAGGATATGGACGTTGCTTCTATCGTTGAACCTTTCGCTGAGAAGGATTACGAGAACGATGAGTCTCATGTAAATCTCTCTGTTGAGGAGCTTGCAGGCGTTCCAATGCTCAAGGTCGAGACTCTCGATCAGGACGATCAGGGCAACTACAAGATCCCTAAGATCAAGTTCCACATGGAGAAGCTCTTTGAGGGTCACGAGGCTGATCTTGAGAAGATCTTCACTATCAAGGCTGACGTAGTTACAAAGGCAGTTGGCGAGTTCACTGGTGACGACGGCACAAAATCACTCGTTCCTGGTAACTTCATGGGTGCATTCGTTACACAGCCTACAACAGGTGAAGGCGAAAACAGTTGGAACGACCTCTATGACTTCGGCGAGGCTGAGTGGACTTCTGAGTGGGGTTCTTATGAGCTTACAATGAGACCTGGTATCAAGGACGGCGCTACATTTGTAAACTCAACTGAACCACAGTATGTTTCACTTATGAGATGGGGCATTCCAAACCAGGCTGATTTCTACATTGCTGACCTTAGATTTGAGGACGAGGATGGTAACGTTATCGCTTGCGCAAACTTTGGTAAATAATTCATTTCCATACATAAGAAAGGTGCAGATTTTTTCTGCACCTTTTTTTATGTGAATTTTACGCTTACCTCACCTGATATCTCCAAGCTTTTTACCTTTCCGCCTTTGATTTTAGCCGAAAAATCCTGCCCTTTTATTTGACCTGTGGCGGTGATATCTCCCTTGTCATTTTTGAGATACGTTACGCCTTTCTGCGAAATAAGCTTGTCAAGCACAGCGGCAGTCATTGTGACAGCGGAGCTTTCGGGTATGTTCCCTCGGTCAGTTTCGTAGGTCAAACCCTTGTATTCAAGTCGTGCGCTTTCTCCTGAGCAGGTTATCACCATACCGCTGACAGTTTCTGGCGCAGTTATCTCACACTCCCACATATCTGCGCCCTCACGGGTGAAGCTTGCGACGTATTCCGTGCCGTCAATGGTGAACTCAGCCGGGGTCTTGTAATCCTCTGCCAACTTTACGGGTTTGACTTCGGTGCTTTCACCGCATGAGCATAAGCCCATTACCGCCAAAATCGTGAGAAAAAATGCCTTTGTTCTTTTCATTTTGCCCTCCATTAAAAAAGACCCTCTTCATAAGAAGAAGGTCTTTGTTTTTAGTACAGCCTAGTCGGCGTTTTCAAGGTCATACAAAAATCGTGGCAAAGCGTCAATAACATCTCTTGCAATGATTCCACGCTCAGATCTTTTGTATCCTGCAAGTAGAGCCGTCGAGCCAAGTGTGAACGACCCAAGTGCCGCCGCATCAAGAGCGTTGCACCCCTGAGCCACATAGGAGGAAACAATGCCTGCAAGCATATCCCCTGAGCCACCCTTTGCAAGCGCAGTTGTGCCTTCGGTGCAAAGATAAACTTTTCCACCGTCCACAGCAAAGGTGTCAGCCGACTTCGCAAGCATTGTCACACCATATTTTTCTGACAGCCTATATGCAGATCCAAGTCTGTCCGACATGACCTCGCCCACAGTCACGCCACAAAGCCTTGCAAGCTCTGCAGGGTGAGGGGTGAGGATAACTGTACTTTTCTTCTTCAACAGTACATCTATATTCGGACAAAGTGAATTTATTCCGTCAGCATCCAAAACTATGGGTATCTCCGCTTTTTCTATAAGCTCCGCCACCAGCTTTTCCGTTTCAGCCGTGTGACCAAGCCCACAGCCTATCAGCAAACAGCTTGCCTTTTCACACTTTTTCAGTATCGTCTCCGCATTTTCTGCCACCATAAAGCCGTCCTTGTCGGTTTTCATTGCTGAGTATGTACATTCATACATACCAGCCGACAGGGAGTTGACTACGCTTTTGGCAGTGCAAAGCTCAAAAAGTCCCACGCCTGTTCGCATTGCCGCCATTGCTGAAAGCCCTGCCGCACCTATATAGCTCTCCGAGCCTGCCACGCTCACCACCTTGCCGAACGTGCCCTTGTGTCCGTCAGCAGGTCTAAAAGGCAGTGAAGCCCTTGCTTTTACCACGTCAAAAGGCGTTATGACAGGGTATAGGGTATTCTCGCAACGCTCGTCAATACCGATATCTTTTACCAGAATTTCACCGCAAAAGTCCACCGCAGGCTGTAAATAAAGACCCAGCTTGCCACGATGAAAGGTCACTGTCACGTCAGCCTTGAACGATAGCTTGTCAGCCTGACCATTCTGTGCATTGACTCCCGACGGCAGGTCGCAGGCTATCTTCATGCCTTCACATTTTTCACAAGCTTTGAACACTGGCAGGATATTTTCACGCAAACTGCCATGAAAACCCGTTCCGAAAATGCAGTCCACAAGCACGTCTGCACCCTCGATAAAATCCAGCGCATTTTCAGTTTTCAGCACCTCTACGCTCTTATCAAGCCTAGCATACGCTGCCGAGGAGAGGTCAGTGTCAGGCTCACCGCAGCATAGGACCACCGCAGGCTTGAGGCCTTGATCCGCGAGTAAATTTGCCGCCACAAGTCCGTCACCGCCATTGTTTCCCTTGCCAATAAGAAGCACTATCTTTGAGGACGCAGACGAGTTGCTCGCAATGACCTCCGCAAGCTGTGCCGCCGCATTGTCCATGAGCTGAGCAAGGCTCACGCCATATTTTTCAGCCTCATGCTCGCAAAATGTCATTTGCTCCACTGTCAATATCCTATCCATTTTTATCCTCCTTTTCATAAGCTATCACCACTGCTGAAGCTATATCCTTGATGTGGGAAAGTGACACCGCAAAGGTCAGCCCCCTCTTTTCAGCCGCCAAAAGCGCATTCCCCGTAAGCTCCAGATAAGGACAGCCAAGCTCGTCACGCAAGCATGACACCTCGTTCAAGGCGAAGCCCTCGACCCCAGTGCCTAAAGCCTTTGCAAAGCTTTCCTTAGCCGCCCAATTCGCCGCCATGGATTCGTATGGGTTTTTCTTCTGTGAAAAAAGGGTCAGCTCCTTTTCGGAGTAAACCCTTTCACAGAAACGTCGGCTCTGACAGCTTTTTTTTATGCGTTCGATCTCAATAAGATCAGTTCCGACAAATATTTTCATTTTTATTTCCTCAGTGTTCTCGGAAGCGCAGGCTTCATAAGTGCCAGCATATCATCATCTGGTGTGAAGACAACAGTTGTAAGCCCGAGATTTTTGTGGTTGAATGTTATGTAGTAGTCTGTAAGGCTATCGTCACAAGCGCAGGCAAGGACCTGTGTTGCGCCCTCAGGTACAGAGAAATTCTCGTCAGCAATGCCGAAATCTGTCGCACTGCCGCAACGGAATGTTATAAGGCGCTTTCTTGAACGCTGAGCCGTTATCTTGTCAACGTCTATTTCTCCGTTTGTGAAAATGTATTCATACTCCACATCGAGTTTTGTTGTAAGATAATAACCGCCATAAAGTGCGGCGGCGGCAAGAAAAATGCCTATTACAGAAAACTGCGTGCCGAAAGGGAAGATAAAGCACAGTGCGGCAAGTGCCACGCTTGCTATCATGATGAAAATTTTCTGTATCTTATCGTTCTTTGTGGGAATCTTGCGAACTATCTGTTCCTTGAAGCTGTCCATTATTTGTCCTCCGTTTATTCAGTGCCGCTGAGAAGCTCTTTCATTACCCAGCCGCTTTTATCGTTGTATTTTACATATACCCATATGTCTCCGTCACCATCTGTTCTCTCGCCGTAGCCGTTTATGGTCTTGCCGTCAGGTATCTTTTCTATCACGTCATATTTCTTTGACGGACCGTATCTGAGATTAAGGTAAGAGGTGTCTGACTTTACAAGAAATGGGATAGAATCAGGGTATTTCACATCATCACCCAAAGGGAAAAGTGCGTCCTTTTTGAACTTTGTGGTGGTGGTTTTTTTAGTCGCCTTTGTTTCGGCAGATGTTGTGGTTGTGGTGGTGGTCGTCCTCTTTGTTGCCGTTGCGATTATGTCAGGGTCGTAGCCTTCGTCAATGCTCACGTCAGGGTTTTCAAGTGTGCCTGCCGTCACAGAAGTGGTGGTGGTGTAGCCCTCGTAATCCTCATCGTCCTCATCATAATCGTCGCCCATTGTGGCGGTCTTTGTGGTCTCTATAACTCTCTGGGCGGCAGTACCCGTGGTGGTCTCCGTTTCGGAGGAGCTTTCTGGAAGCATTGCCCCACATGACGCAAGCCCGAAAACCGCAGAACAAGCCAGCACAGCCGCAAGCAGTTTTGATCTCATTTTTTATATCCTCTTTTCAGAATTTACACAATTTTATTTTAAGCCAAGAAGTCTTTCTGCGTTGCCGCCAAGAATTTTATCTTTGTTATCCTCGGAAATGTTCAAGCGCAGTATCTTTTCTTTTATAAGGTAGGAACTGTCCCAAGGGCAGTCGCTTGCAAAAAGTATCCTGTCAGCCCCATGCTTTTCAACGATAGCCTGCATAAGTTCGTCAGGACACATACTTGTGAAAGCGGTGTCAAAATAAACTTCACCGTCAACTCCTGCCAAAACGTCACGCACCTGCTCCCACATCATGTTTGCACCAAGATGTGCAAGAATGACCTTGAGTTTAGGGTGCTTTTTTATCATGTTCAGCGCCCTCTCAGGTGTGGAGTGGATAAGGTCAGGGGAAACGCAGTCATAGCCCGAATGGAATATAACAGGCAGGTCGGCTCTTTCAATGGCGTCATATATCTTGTCCATGCGCTCATCATCTATCATAAAGCCCTGATAATCAGGGTGAAGCTTTATGCCGTGAAGTCCAAGCTCCTTTATGTGGGCTATCTCCTGCTCATAGTCCTCAGCGTCAGGGTGTATTCCACCGAAGCTTATAAATCTTCCGCCGTCTTGTTGGGCACACCAATCGTTTATAACTCTCTGCTGAGTAGGTTTTGTTGCCACTGATAACAGCACGCCCTTGTCAATGCCCCATTCGTCAAAACGCTGTATGGTTTCCTCTGCAGTGCCTCTTGTGAAAGGAGTTATTCCACTGCAAGCCTGAAGCTTTTCAACAGCCTTTTCCGCTACCTTTGGATTAAAGGCATGAACGTGAAAATCAATTACCATTTAAAACATCTCTTTCTGAAAATACTTTCCCATATGGTATTATACCACACTTTCAAGCTTCTTTCAACGAATATCGGCAATTTTCACAGTATTTTCATCTAGGGCTATTCCCAGCTTTTCCACACCTCAGGGCAGAAACCTACTGTGGCTTTCTTGCCGTTTCTTACGATAGGTGCGGCAAAAAGCTCGGGATAGTCAAGAAGCTTTTCTATTTTCTCCTCGGTGCTTCCAAGATATTTTATGAGCATTGCCTGCTCTCCCTTTGCCTTTGGGTCGATAAGCTTGTCGATATCGCCGACAGCCGCAAGCACTGAGCTTAGCTCGCCCTTGCTAAGCCCCTTTGTAGGCAGGTCAACAGATTGGAACTTTATTCCACGCTCTTTGAAATAACGCTCGGCCTTTTTTGTGTCAAAGGATTTTGACTTGCCGAATATCTGTATGTTCATGGGATTATCTCTCCGTTTCTGCATTCAAGAATGATAGTAAAAGGACCGTCATTGAGCAGTGAAACTTTCATGTCTGCACCGAAAACGCCCTTTTCTACCTTGCCTGAAATTTTCTCACCGCAGACCTTGCAGAAGTATTTATAAAGTCTGTTGGCTTCATCAGGTTTGCCTGCATAGATAAATGACGGGCGGTTGCCGTGGTGACAATCTGCATAAAGGGTGAACTGTGAAACGCAAAGAATATCTCCGCCAACATCGTTTATAGAAAGATTTGTCTTGTCGTTCTCGTCAGCGAAAATGCGAAGCTTTGATATCTTGTCTGCAAGCTTGTCGCAGTCAGCCTCAGTGTCCTCCTGACCTACTCCGAAAAGTATCAGAAAGCCCTTTCCTATCTCGCCTGTGACCTTGCCCTCGACCTCAACTTTTGCACTTGTGACCCTCTGTATTACCGCTCTCATCAGCCCACCTCCACGGTGTAGCTGTAGGTGTAAACAGCTTCAGGTGCAAGCTTGATAGCATGAGGCTTGTTTTCAATATCCTCAAAAGCGTCGTCCTCGTAAACAGGCACGCTAGTCCAAGGCTCAAGGCAGATAAACTGAGCGTCAGGGTTGCCTGTGGAAGTCCATACTGCAATGCAGTCAGAGTGTGGGAATGACAGCTTTACGAAACCGCCGTCAGACTTTTTCAGGGTGACAGCCTTTGAAGCAGGGTGGTCTTTCATGATAACGTCATAGTCGAAAAGCTCTCTTGTGAGAGTGATAGTCTTTTCACCGTCAAGGATAGTCCTCTCGCCGTTTGGGATAGGCTGAACGATATGCTCGTTTTTCTCGTACTCAACTGTGCATTTGCCACCTTGGATATCGCAGATAAAAGCAGGGTGACCGCCGAGATAGAAGTACATAGCCTTTTCATCAGTGTTCTTTACTGTATTTGTGACGGTGACTTTTGAACCTTTTATGGAGTAGGTGACTTCAAGCTCAAAGTGGTATGGGTATTGAGCAAGTGTCACGTCATTATCTTTTAGGAGAAAGCTCAGTGAATTTTTTGTGCTGCCTGAGAAAGCAAATTCGCTGTCACGGGCGAAACCATGGTTTGCAGCCATGTGATATTCCTGACCGCCTGCCTTGTAGGTGCGGTCTTTAGGGGAGCATATGAACGGGAAGAGGATAGGAGCGTAGCGTTTCCAAGCGTCACCGCATTGCCAGAGATATTCTTTGCTGTCCAGTTTGATAGAATGAAGCTCAGCACCGAAAGTGTCGGCTGAGACAGAGAGTTTATCATTTTTTATTTCATAAAGCATAAATCAGACCTCCGAGAGAAAAAATTTTATACCTTATTATTATAGCACATTGTTTGGGAGATGTCAAAACCAAGTGAGCAGTGAGGTTATGAGGTCGGCTGGGACTAGGGCGAAAACGTTTGAAAAAAATTAAAGACCTGTTGAAAATTCTGTTCTGATATCAATATTTTAACAGTTAAATTTTATGACTTTGATACAGAATAACTAAAATATTTTCAATTGTTTGTGTAAGCTGACAAAACTTGTGATGACTATTGACTTTAATTTGGAGATAGTCTATAATAAAATGGTAAGATTATTTAATGGTGCAGTGCTTTTTGTTCACAGCTTCAGACTGCACTGAGGAGAAATGACTATGAATATTAAAGACGCAAAACAACAGATACTTAATGCAATACAAGCCTATCTCATTAAAGACGAATTTGGCGATTACCGAATCAGCATAGAACATCAGAGACCTGTGTTCCTGCTTGGCGCACCTGGTATCGGTAAGACCGCTATCATGGAGCAGATAGCTCAGGAAACTGGCGTAAACCTTGTTACCTACTCGATGTCCCACCACACAAGAGAGTCTGCCCTCGGTCTGCCTGTTATTGTACATAGAAACTACACCGGTGCTGACGTGCAGATATCCGAGTACACGATGAGTGAGATCGTGGCTACTCTTTATGACACTATCGAAGCCACTGGCATTAAAGAGGGTATTCTCTTCCTCGATGAGATCAACTGCGTTTCCGAGTCCCTTGCTCCTGCAATGCTCCAGTTCTTGCAGTATAAGGTTTTCGGACTTCATCAGGTTCCGGCAGGTTGGGTAGTTGTTACAGCAGGTAACCCGCCTGAGTTCAACAAGTCTGTTTCTGAGTTCGATATCGTTACTCTCGACCGTGTTAAGAGAGTCGAGTGTCAGCCTGATTTCGGCGTTTGGAAAGAATATGCTTACTATGCAGGCGTTCACCCTGCTATCATATCATATCTTGAGCTTCACCCTGACCACTATTATATGGTAGACGCAAGCGATAAGAACAACTACCGCTTTGTTACTGCCCGTGGCTGGGAGGACCTTTCTGAAATGATGCAGCTTTATGAGGAGAGCGGTATTCTTGTTGACCACGCTCTGGCCGCTCAGTATGTACAGAACCCAGAGTTCTCAAAGGGCTTTGCGGAATATTATGACAGATTCAACTACTATCGTGAGAAATATGACGTTGACGCTATCCTCGAGGGCGGCATAACTGCTCAGAACATTGCTGACGCAAGAGCGGCAGGCACTGAGGAAGCTGTGGCTCTTATGAATCTGCTTATGGACGGCATCACATACACAATGAGAAGCTGTATCCAAATGGAGAAGATGATAAGACTTATCCACCCAAGAATGGAAGATATCCTTGTGAAGATAAACAATGGTCTTTCATGCCGTCAGATAATCAGTGAACACATCATGGACTGCAACAAGAGCCTTGACAAGGCGGTAAGAGCAAGAAACATCTCGCCGTCTAACAAGAAGATCCAGCACTGGATACTCCACAATCTGGAAGCTTATCTTGATAAGTGTACGAATGAGGGAAGAGATAACAAAAACCGCTGTACTGTTATTTTGCAGAACTCCTTCAACAATCTGCTCCATGGCGCAAACAACGTTACACAGCAGTCTATGAATGGTCTGAAATACGCTTTTGACTTCCTTGAGAATGCTTATGGCGCTGACAGCAATGTTATGAAGAAGTTTATCGAGGAGCTGAAAATAAATTGCCACACCACAAACTTCATCAAGAAGTACGGCTCAGAGCAGTTCTACAGACTTGCAGGTGAGCCTGTTCAGCAGCCTACCTACAACAATCTCTATGACCTTAATCTTACTGATTGCCTTTTAGAGCAGGAATAAGCATAGATACAAAATGAATATCACACGGGCGAACACTGTTCTCCTCTGCAATGTTTTACTACAGAGTGGGGGTGACGGACGTTCGCCCGTTTTGGTTTTTGAATGGCTTTTGAGCTGAACGCGTACATATTTGTTAATATAAAAAGCTTGTAATTTGCGAAAAAGTGTGATATAATAACTAAGAGTGTACAAACGAGAATCAGTGAGGTTTTTACTATGGGCAAGATTTATGATTTAGGCATAGACGTAGGTTCGACCACGGTCAAGACGGTAATTCTTGACGAGGGCGAGTTTATTTATAACAAATATGAAAGACATTTTTCAAAGGTAAGGGAAACGGTGGCTGAGCAGCTTCGCACTATCAGAGAGCTTTATCCTGAGGACAAGTTCAGGATAGCCATAACAGGCTCGGCAGGTCTTGGCATCGCTGAGGCAAGCGGTATCTCTTTCGTGCAGGAGGTCTTTTCTGCTTTTATCGCTGTAAACAAGAAGTATCCAAAGGCTGACGTTGTGGTTGAGCTTGGCGGTGAGGACGCTAAGATAATCTTCCTCACAGGGGGCGTTGAACAGCGTATGAACGGCTCTTGCGCAGGTGGCACAGGTGCTTTTATCGACCAGATGGCAGGACTTTTGGGCGTTACCCCTGACGAGATGAACGACCTTGCTCTTAAGGCTGAAAAGACTTATCCTATCGCTTCAAGATGTGGTGTTTTCGCAAAGTCTGATATTCAGCCGCTGCTCAATCAGGGTGCGAGAAAAGAGGACATATCTGCGTCTATTTTTCAGGCTGTTGTTGACCAGACAGTTTCGGGTCTGGCACAGGGCAGAAAGATCGGCGGTCAGGTGCTTTTCCTTGGCGGTCCGCTTACATATCTCAGTGCACTGAGAAAGGCATTCAGAACTACTTTGAACCTTGACGAGGAACACGCTATACTTCCTGAAAATTCTTCATGCTATATGGCTTTCGGTGCGGCACTTCATGCTGACACTCTTGCTGAGGAAATGACTATAGACGAAGCCCTTGACAAGATAGTGAACGCAAAGGCTACTGACAATATCGTGGTAGGCAAGCCACTGTTTGCAAGCCGTGAGGAATATAATGCTTTCGTGGAAAGACACAAGAAGTCTGACCTTAAATATGAAGACATCAGAACTTACAAGGGCGACGCTTATCTTGGCATAGACGCAGGCTCGACAACCACAAAGCTTGTGCTTATCACACCTGACGGAAAGCTTCTTTATCAGCACTACTGCTCAAACAAGGGTCAGCCGCTGGATATAATCGCTTCAAAGCTTGAGGAGATCTACAGCCTTGCTACTCCTGAACTTAACATAAAAGCTTCTGCGGTAACAGGCTACGGTGAGGATCTTATAAAGGCAGGTCTGGGCGTTGACTATGGTATAGTTGAAACTGTTGCGCACTATAAGGCGGCGGCTTATTTCTGTCCTGACGTTGATTTTATCATCGACATCGGCGGACAGGATATCAAGTGCTTCAAGATAAAAAACAACGCTATCGACAGCATTATGCTCAACGAGGCTTGTTCATCAGGCTGTGGCTCGTTCATTCAGACTTTTGCAGGTGCAATGGGATATGATATTGCAGAGTTTGCAAGGCTCGGTCTGTTTGCAAAAGCACCTGTGGAGCTTGGCTCAAGATGTACAGTGTTCATGAACTCATCTGTAAAACAGGCGCAAAAGGACGGAGCTTCCGTTGAGGATATCTCTGCAGGACTTTCTTCGTCTATCATCAAGAACGCAGTTTACAAGGTAATAAGAGCCAAGTCTATTGACGAGCTTGGCAAGAACATAGTCGTTCAGGGCGGAACGTTCCTTAACGACGCTGTGCTCAGGTCATTTGAAATGGAGCTTGGCAGAAACGTTATAAGACCTGCCATTGCGGGACTTATGGGTGCGTTCGGCTGTGCGCTTTTCGCAAAAGAAAAATCTCAGGGCAGGGACGGCAAGTCAGGCGTTCTTACAAAGGCTCAGCTTGAAGAATTTGCTTACAATTCAAGAGCCGTTCAGTGCGGTGGCTGTGGTGCGCACTGTAACCTTACTATAATAAGATTTAATGACGGCAGAAGATTTACTTCCGGAAACCGCTGTGAAAAGGGTGCAGGCATAAAGATAACCGACAGAACGGAAAACATGATAGAGTATAAGTATAACAAGATACTCTCTTATGCTGACAACAAGCCTGCAAAGCCTATTGCAAAGGTAGGACTGCCGCTTGCGCTGTCTTATTATGACCTTATGCCGTTTTTCTCAACACTGCTCACAAGCCTTGGCTTTGAGGTGGTGCTGTCTGAGGAGTCAACGAGAGATACATATTACAAGGGTCAGCAAACTATTCCGTCTGATACGGTATGTTATCCTGCAAAGCTTTGTCACGGTCATATAGAGAGCCTCCTTGACAAGGGTGTGGACTTTATATTCTATCCTTGCATGAGCTACAATGCTGACGAGGGTCAGTCGGACAATCACTATAACTGTCCTGTTGTTGCTTATTATCCTGAGCTTCTAAAGGCTAACAATGACAAGCTGAATGATGATAATTTCATCATGCCTTATCTTGACATAAACATCAAAAAGCACGTTGCAAAGGCAATGGCAAGAGCGCTTTCAAAGTATAACATCACTGCAAAGCAGGTGCTTGGAGTGCTTAACAAGGCTTATTCTGAGCAGGTGAGATACCATAGGGATATCGAGGCTAAGGCGCAGGAGATAATCGCTGAGGCAAGGGCGAAGGGTCAGAAAATAATCGTTCTGGCAGGCAGACCTTACCACATCGACCCTGAGATAAACCACGGCATACACAAGCTTATCGCTTCTCTTGGCTTTGCTGTTATTACTGAGGACAGCGTGGCAATGAAGGTGGATACACCTCCACTTGACGTACTTAATCAGTGGACTTATCATTCAAGGCTTTACAGGGCGGCAGAGTATGTATGCGAGAATGATGATATGCAGCTCGTTCAGCTTGTATCCTTCGGCTGTGGTATCGACGCTGTTACAACTGATGAGGTGAGAGCTATACTTGAAGAAAAGGGCAAGCTTTACACTCAGCTAAAGATAGACGAGATAACGAATCTCGGTGCGGCTAAGATAAGACTCAGGTCTTTGGCGGCGGCACTGGAGGAAAAAGAAGCCAGCGCAAATGCTGAGAAGAAAATGGACAAGGAGGCAATGTAATGGCTGAAAAAGAGATAAAACACGCAGGCTCGGACAGAGTAAAAAGGTCTTATTTTGACAAGTCAAGACGTGAGGAATACACTATACTTATACCTGATATGCTTCCTATACACTTCAAGCTTATCATGGCAATATACAAAAAATACGGCTATAACATGGAGCTTTTGCAAAACTGCTCACGAAACGTTATAGACGAGGGACTTAAAAACACACATAATGACGCTTGCTATCCTGCGCTTCTTGTTATCGGACAGTTTATGGACGCTCTCAAAAGCGGCAAGTATGACCTTGAACACACGGCTCTGCTTATGTCACAGACGGGCGGCGGCTGTCGTGCTTCAAACTATATCCACCTTATAAGAAAGGCGCTGTCAACGCAGTTCCCTGAAGTACCTGTTCTGTCGCTGAATTTCAGCGGACTTGAAAAGGACGCTTCCATAGATATCACCCCTGCCATTGCAATGAAGCTTATTTATGCTGTGCTTTACGGTGATATGCTCATGCTTTTGTACAATCAGTGCAAGCCTTACGAGATAGAGAAAAATTCTACGGACGAGCTTTTGGCAAGGTGGCAGCACAGGCTTGGAAAGCTGTTTGCTACCCCGAGCAGATATATGCACACAAAGAGCATTTACAATGCTATGCTCAAAGACTTTGCGGCGCTTCCAAGGACAAAGGAGAAGAAGCCTAAGGTCGGTATCGTAGGAGAGATATACGTTAAGTATTCACCTCTTGCGAACAATCACCTGAACGACTTCCTGCTGTCTGAGGGCTGTGAGCCTAACGTGCCTGGACTGTTGGACTTCGTGCTTTACTGTGCGTCGGACGCTATCAATGACGAGAAGCTTTACGACAAGAAAACCAGCCGCACTCTTATGTATGGCATTGGTTATGATGTGCTTTACAAGTTCCAGAAGCAGCAGATAAAGGTCATCAACGAGCAGGGCATTTTCCAGCCGCCTCATGATTTTGAACACCTTAGAAAGTGTGCTGATAAGTATATTAGTCAGGGCGTAAAAATGGGCGAGGGCTGGCTCATCACTGCTGAAATGGCGGCTCTTGCAGAAACAGGCACAAAGAACATAATCTGCACTCAGCCATTCGGCTGTCTGCCTAACCATATTGTTGCGAAGGGTATGTCAAGAACTATCAAGCAGGCTTATCCGGACGCAAACATAGTTGCAATCGACTATGACCCGGGTGCGACAAAGGTCAATCAGGAGAACCGTATCAAGCTTATGCTTGCTAATGCGGTCATGGATTAATAGAGAACCGAAAGATAAAACCCCCTCGGAGCTTGGCTCTGAGGGGGTTATTGTTTGTTCTTTTACACATAGTTAGGGGAGTTGGTTTGTTGCTTCGACGGGCGAACGCTGTTTGAACCTACACAAGTGGCGTATTTAAGCGGTTTGCGTGGCCGATATAATAATTCTAGTAGGCATATGACGTCTGTTCGGGTTCAACAAAGCTTAGGGATTTAAGCTTCTCTGTGACGTTGTCCACTTCGGCATTTGTTACTTCGAAAGAGACGTCGATAAAGTCAAGGTTAGTGTGGTCATCTTTTGAGGTATAAACATCTATTGCTACACCTACAGAATTTGGCGAAATCTCATGCGGCTTGAAGTGGTCGATATAGTCAGCAAAACTCTTTTTGCGGGTATCAAGTGCTTTATTGTATATATATATTATCTGCATGGCTTCGTCTTTTGAGAGTGTGTCGGAAAGATAGTGGAACGTTACGCCGTCGCTTGTTGAATTCATTACACACACACGGTTAGCGTCGCTGAGTCTTGATCCATTTATCTTGCCTGTGAAGCCGTCACAGAAGTATGCGAGAATGTTCACGCCGAATATGACAATCATATACACTGCGAAAATGCCTACCCATTTTACAAAGCGGACTATTGTGAGCTTTCTGTTTGAGGAGAGTATCCGCACAAGGAGATAGCTCAAGAAAAGCGATGGGAGAAGTATCAGATTGCTTGTGTCGGAGAGGACGTAGGTCGTGACAGTGACTACGGCTAGGATAAGGATAATCTCACGGTAGGCGCTGAATACGAATGGCTTGCCTGTGTCTTTGCCGTCACGTTTTTTGTAGAGAAAGTACAGCAGTGTGATGAGCAGTGCTGAGAAAATGGTGCTTCCAATAAGAAGAAGCAGGAGATTTGTGGAGTAGCCGAGGTCCATAAGCTTTGCTGGGAGAGCGCTCCATACAGGGCAGTAGTTAAAGAAGTTTTCCAGGTCATATAGATACTGTACGGTGTATGGGTTAATGGTGGAGTAGTGTATGCAAGCAGGGAGAGCAACCTCGCAGGCTGTTATTATCACCGCTGTGTAGAGCATTTCTGCAAGCCTGCCGCAGCATATCATGCACAAAAGCACCGCAAGTATCACAAAAAGGCTTGTGGAAAGCTGTAAGAACATAAATACGGCGGAATATCTTGCCAACATGTTCAGTGTGATATCCGTTGTGAGGAGTATGGCGATAAACTGAATGATGTTCCAGAATATCACAGGCAGGATATGCAGCTTCAGCAGAGTGAGAAGCTTTGAGAAGAAGCGTTCTTTTGCACCGACTGGGAGAGAATCCGCAAGGTCTGCGTGTGGCTTGCTGTAAAGCTCATGGAAAAGGGTAAAAACTGTAAATACTGCACACAACGCTATCGCCACAGAGCCTGCCTGGGCAAGACCATATCCTGTGTAACTGTTCGTCACGCTCTCACTGTAGTAGGTGATGAACTTCCGCATGGACATCTGCATGATGAAGTTTATGAACAGCACAAGGTTTGTGATGATGAAAAGCAGTTTGGTTACTCTGAAGTCACGGAGTGAGGTCTTTATTATTCTATTCTTCACTGACAGCATATCCACGCACCTCCATTTCGTAAATGAAAATCTCTTCAAGTGTGAGAGGGACAAGCTCCAGAACGGCAGGGGAGATAGCGGAAAGCTTTGCGGTGATATCCGCTTTTTCGCCCTTTGCCACCACGGTGGAAACTCTTCCAAGGTTTCTGAAACTGAGTACTTCGACGCCTGCGTTTTCTATGGCGGAGCGGTCAAGCTCGCCCTCAGGTAAGGCTATCTGCACCTTTTCAAAGCCCTCTCTTACGTCGTCGATATCCTTGGCGAAAATGACTTCGCCTTTGTGTAGGAGCATTGCCTTGTCGCAAAGCTCGCCTATTTCGGTAACGTTGTGGGAGGACACGATAAGGGTCGCACCACGGTCGAAAATATCGTCAACTATCATGGTGCGGATAAGTCTGCGCATGGCAGGGTCAAGGCCGTCAAAGGCTTCGTCAAGGAGGATATACTTTGTTCGGCTGGCAAGTGCAGCCGCAACGATAGCCTGCCTTTTCATGCCCTTTGAAAACTGGGACAGCGGTTTCTTCCGTGGCAGGTCAAGCTTTGAAATAAGGTCATCGAACACCTTGTCGTCAAAGGTCGGGTAGCTGCTTTGGTAAAAGCTTTTCAGGTCATTCACTGTCAGTCTTGAAAACTGCACCGTTTCGTCGCTCACAAAGAAGATGTCCTCCTTAGCCTGCGGCCGGTCATAGACCTCTGTTTCGTCAATGGTGACGCTGCCGCTGTCGGGGCGGTAGATCCCGCTTATAACACGCAGTAGGGTGGATTTACCTGCACCGTTCGAGCCTACAAAGCCGTATATGCAGCCCTCGGGGATATCCAGGGTGACGGCTTTCAGTGCCTCGTGATCTTCGTCTGCGTTTTTGAATGTAAGTGACAGGTCTTTTATTTCTATCATTCTTTGTCACTCCTTTCTTTCTGTTCCTCCGCCAGTTCTTCAAGGACGGAGGTAAGCGATCCAAGGCTTATGCCTGCCTGCATTGCGGCGGCGGCATGGAGCTTAAATTCTTCCAGCAATTTTTTCTCTATAGAGCCTTTCTGCTTTGCCACAAAGCAGCCTTTTCCTGCCACAGAATAGATTATCTCGTCATGCTCAAGTCTGCTGTAGGCTTTGGCGACTGTGTTTGGATTCAGACCCAGTTCCTTTGCCAACATTCTTGAGCTTGGCAGCTTATCGTTTTCTTTCAGCACGCCTTTTGATATAAGGCTTGAGAACTGGCTGCATATCTGTTCGTAGATAGGTGCTCTTCCTGTAAGATCAAGCGTTATCACCTTGAATACCTCCTTTCGATTTTGTTGTTTCGTTTCATTTGTTCTGCTGTACTAACTGTATTATCTGTTGTAGTACACTTAGAGTATACAACTATAAGTCTGATTTGTCAAGGAGCGTGGATATTTTTCAGCACTTTTCACAATACTGCATCGTTTTGATAGTTGGAAATGTACAAAAGTTCAGGCTTTGTGGAGGGAAATATTATTAAAATGTAAAAAATGTGTTTAAAGGGCTTTGGGGCTATTGACAGGGAAGAAAAATAGTGCTATACTTTAATACATAAAAGCTTAAAAGCATAAAACCTTTAAAGTGATAAATTTTATACAGGCGTGATAAGTACCTGCTTTTGGAAAGGAAGTAATCACAATGGCAAATCAGGCAAAGACAATAAATCAGAAAGGTGACCTTATGTCATATCGTCCTGATATAAAGCTTCTGGACGCAACTATCCGTGACGGAGGACTTGTAAATAATTTTGGATTTTCAGACGAGTTTGTAAAAGAACTCTATAAAACTAACATAAAATCAGGCGTTGAATACATGGAGTTCGGCTACAAGGCTTCTAAGGAGCTTTTTGACGTCAATGGGTTCGGTAAGTGGAAGTTCTGTGATGAGGAGGATATCAGAGCTATCGTTGGTGAGAATGACAGCCCTCTGAAACTTTCTGTTATGGCTGACGTTGGCAGATGTGATTTCAAGAAAGATATCCTGCCAAAGAGTGAGAGCGTTATCGACATGATAAGGATCGCAACATATACTCATCAGATGCCTGGTGCGCTGGAGATGATAAACTACTGCCACGACATGGGCTATGAAACTACTATCAACATCATGGCTGTTTCTGCAAGCCGTGAGGACGATATCGCACAGGCTCTTGACCTTGTGGCAAAAAGCTCTGTTGACGTTATCTATCTTGTTGACAGCTACGGCTCACTTTTCCCTGAGCAGGTGAGAAGACTTACTGCGCAGTATTGCGAGGTGGCTGAGGCTAGTGGCAAAAAGGTGGGCGTTCATATGCACAACAATCAGCAGCTCGCTTTTGCAAACACTATCGAGAGCATTTCTCAAGGCGCAAGCTTTGCTGACGCCACAATGAGCGGAATGGGAAGAGGTGCAGGAAACTGCTTCATGGAGCAGATGCTCAGCTTCCTGAGAAACCCTAACTACAAGCTTACTCCTACACTGAAGTTCGTTGAGAAGTACGTTGCTGAGGAGAGGGCAAAGGGTTCACAGTGGGGCTATGACGTGCCTTATATGCTCACAGGTGCGCTCAATCGCCACCCTCGTGCGGCTATCGCATTCCTGAAGGATAACAGAACAGATTACAACGAATTGTATATGGATCTTCTTAACGAGTTGTCATAAAATCATTCTTTCATATAAACGGCGTTTCCATAGTGATGTGGGACGTCGTTTTTGTGTTGCAAAATTTTTTATCGTATGTTATAATTATTTTGCGTTTTCATAAAACCTTTCGGCGGATATCTCGTCATTATAGGTGAAAGGACTTTCAATGAAGTATATTGTATAGGGGGGCGGAAAATGGAGGACAGCAAGATAATCGAGCTTTATGAAAACAGAGATCAGCAGGCTATCTCACAATCGGATATAAAATACGGCGGATACTGTTATTCTGTGGGCTACAATATTCTTGGAGTCAGGGAGGACACGGAGGAGTGCGTGAACGAAACTTGGCTCAGGGCATGGAACTCCATTCCGCCACAGAAACCCAGAATGCTGTCGGCATTTTTCGGGCGGATAACAAGAAATATCGCATTTGACAGATATCGCGCGTCCAAGGCCGCAAAGCGTGGAAAAGGTGAGATAGCGGCGGTCTTGGAGGAGCTTGACGAGTGCATACCTGACAATGACACCACCGAGAGTCTTTGCGACGGCAGACATCTTGAGTGGCTTATAAACGAATTTCTTGGCGAGTTGCAGGAGAGAGACAGAAATATATTTCTCCAGCGATATTGGTTTGCAACGCCTATAAAAGAGATATCAAAAAAGTATGCTATGAACCTGAACACAGTTAAGGCGAGCCTTTTCAGAAGCAGAAATAAGTTAAAGGCTTTGCTTGAAAAGGAGGGAGTTCTTTTATGAAAACAACAGGAGAGGATATTTTCAAGGCTTTGGAAAATGCTGACGAGCATTACATTGAAGAATGCAGACAGAGCGGCAGCGGCATAAAGATAAAAACCATATGGACAAAGTGGGCGGCTGTGGCGGCCTGCGGTGTTATCGCTGCGGCGACGGGTGTTATGATGTTTGCAGGCAGATCGGACAAAGATATAAAGGCAAAGTTTGCGGCTGACCAGCAGATGGCAGACGAGGAAGCAACAGTGTCATATAGAGTTCCTTGGGACGAATATGCAATGAATGCAAAATATGAGACGTTTGAATATAACGATGTGGAATATGTTTCAATGGGACATGTTGATAAGTCTTTTCTTGACAGCAAGCTCACCACCATGACTCTTGAAACGGAAAACTATGAGACAAACAAAAAGGAAACAACAAAAGCGGATATTTATTCAATAAAGGACTTGTCACCAAGCGTTTATCTGGCGGTGGTCTTTGATGACGGCTCTGTGGCGTGGTATGATGATTGGAAATACTCACCTGATTGCAAGACCGATATGACCCTTGATGACATAATAAATGACGTAAGTCTTGAAAAAACGGCTCGTGTGGACTATGCTTACAATGACGCAGGAATGGGCAGGCTCAGAAAGTATACTAATACCGACATCTCAAAGCTGCTTGACCTGTTAAAGGACGATAATGGTTCATACAATGCGGTCTATGAGGGAGACGCTTATGAGAGCGACCCTGATATTAATTTGTCGGTAACAAATGATGATGAATATTACATTGAGGGCGGAATAACAATAAGCTTCTATGTAGAAAGACTTGACGTCAACGGTACGGCTTATTTTACTGCTAACGGAGATCTGTATGTTCAGCTTTTTGCAGGAGATATATTAAAATTTGATATAGGCGGTGAAAAGGCAGAAAAGCTTGAAAACTGGCTCAATGAGAACTGCGAATACACTGACGAAAAGAAAAACGCTGAGGTCGCTGACGATGTTGACCCTAGTGAGAAAGCAGTGACTTCTGTCGCCAAGGACGATTCTGATATGGCCGACGAAGTTGATATTGGGTATATCGACTATTTTGAGGACGTTGGGGACAATACCTTTACAACAAAGGACGGCAGGCTCACGGCGAAATACTCCTATGAGGTGAGCGGAGGCGAGTTCATAAGCCATATTACCTACACAAACAACTGGGACAAAGACATGGTGCTTGACTTCACGACTGACCAGTATATCACCACAGAGGACAGTAAGGGCAATTCCACGAGCTATGGCGAAAGCGGCGACAGAAACACCATGAACACTTTGCTCAAAGCCGGAGAGAGCTACACGTATGACTATAAGACGGATATTGGTGCCGACTATGTGAAAGGCACGGCAAAGATAACGCTTATCGCAAACACTGCAAGCGATAAAAACTGCAATGGAGTAAACTATGTGACGCTAAAAGATATAGAGATAGATTTTCAGTAATGAAATAGTTTAATGTGTAGAGTTTTTTCGATAAAAAGATAAAAGCCTGTCGTATCGGACTGATACGGCAGGCTTGATTTTATTTGTGCTTGTAGACCACACGCTCTTTTACGTCTATCTGCTTGTAGGATATTTTGAAGCCTATCCATGTGGCAAATGGATAGAGTAGTGGGAATATGGCGGTCATGATGAAAACAAATGGGGACATATCTTTTACGTCGGCAGAGTGGGCAGCCCAATCTATAAGAGGATAGAAGCAGGCGTCGAGAAGCTTATAGGCGGGCATGAAATTGAACGAACCGCTGAATTTTGATATCATCAGCAGTATCATTGTTATGTAGCATGGTATGCTTGCAATAAGACCAAGTGTGAAGCCATAGTTAGGGCAATCCTTTTCACCGTGGAATGTGACCTTATTTCTGGCTTCCTCTCCTTGTTTCAGACCAAAGTCAGCCATAAGGCAGACCACTGTGAGAAGTCCTGTAAGACCGAAAATTATATTTGCCAATGCACCGAAAGGCTTTGCAACTGCGATAAAAAAGAGAAATACGAAAATTCCGAAGAACTCTGTTTCCACCCATTTCAGCAGTGCGGTGAGTATAGCTTTTTGTTTGTTGTATTTTTCCATTTTAATACTCCCGATAAAAATAGTATAAGATAATTATACCACGTTATCGTGATATTTTCAACTGTTATGCAGATTTTTCATCTGATAATCACAAAAGCTTCGGGCAGGATAATAACATAAAAAGGAGAGTGATAGCCATGAAAAAGCGTGACAAGAGCCGTTTCCCGCAGACTTCAGACGGCACAAAGGTATACAAGCCCCATGACGTTATCTCGGCAGGTCAGGAATATGTTGTGACGGACAATTACACTGCGCCAAACGGCAGAGTATACAATCGTCAGGAGCAGAATGCAGGCTGGGCGAGAAAATGGGTAGACGAGAACGAAAAGTAGCCGTTGAAAAACCTCCGCAGGTGTGATATAATTACAGTATATCATGATCTGCGGGGGTATTTTTATGAAAAAGACAGCATTGGTAACAGGTGGCTCTGGCGGGATAGGCTCTGAGATATGCAGGGCGCTTGCTGAGGACGGCTGGCAGGTGGCTGTATGCTACAAGAATGGCAGGGCGGCGGCGGAAGCTTTGGTATCTGAGCTTAAAGAGCGTGGCTTATGTGCAGAGGCTTTTTACTGCGACATTGGTGACAAGGACAGTATAGATAAATGCGTGGCGGAAGTCAGGGACAGTTTGGGCTTTGTTACGCTTCTTGTGAATAATGCAGGCACAGCGGATATAGAGCTTTTCACTGACATGACTGACGAGAAGCTATGCGAGATGATGAACGTGAATCTGCTTGGCGCAATGCGTATGAGCAGGGCGGTGCTTCCTGAGATGATAAGGGAACACAGTGGAAATATGATAAATATAACCTCCGTATGGGGCGAAAAGGGAGCTTCCTGCGAGGTTGCATACTCGGCGGCAAAGGCTGGGCTTATAGGATTTACGAAGGCGTTGGCGAGGGAAGTTGCCATAAGCGGTATAAGGGTGAACTGCGTATCCTGCGGAATGATAGACACGAAAATGAACGGCGAGCTGACAGAGGAAGATGTTCGTGTAATAGTTGATGACATACCGGCAGGCAGGATAGGCAATCCGAGAGATGTGGCGAATGTTGTGCGTTTTCTCAGTGGAGAGGGAGCAGATTACATTCACGGGCAGGTCGTCAGAGTTGACGGGTGCTGGATATAGGTCACTCGCCGTGACGGGCATTTTACGCTGCAATTTGTGATATGATGTAATTTTGCACCGCTTTTTGAAATGTGTAGGGGAGCGATGCTGTGGTTGCCATATCCTTGATGCCAAATTATTTTTTTGGTGACATTGTGTGATATTTTTCAACAATTCAACGGGCGAGAAATATCGGGCTGTCGCATTTCGGTGAAACCGAAATTGAGCCAAGCCCCTACAATTCTGAATTTCTACAAGTTCTGAGAACGGGCGAACGATGTTCGCCCCTACAGATTATTCTGGCAGGTTTGTTGTGCCGCAAAATCGCTACGCTTGGTGCTTGTGCACAACTTTGGTCAGCTATGCTAATTCCTCACTCCTCACTCCTCATTTAGCTTCGCCGTGTATACTCTCCACACACATCTGCATATACTAAGTTAAAACATTTCTCCCCATCAGGACAAGGAGGTCAGTATATGGATTATCTTATGCTTGTGGATAAATTCAATCCCATAGATATGGGATTTTACGATCGTGTGGAGTTGACAGAGGTGAACGGCAAGTTTATGGAATCTCAGGCAGGAAACAGGCTCAGGCTTCTGCTCAAAAAGGCGGAAGCTGACGGCATAAAGCTGAAAATTATTTCCGCCTATCGCTCTTTTGAATATCAGCAGATGCTTTGGGAGCGTGAAGTATCTCACGAAATGTGGGGCGGTCTGAGTTATGAAAAGGCTGTGGAAAAGGTGGGCAGAACTCTCGCTCTCCCCGGGTCAAGCGAACATAACACCGGGCTTGCTGTGGATCTCGGCAGAGAGGGTGACAATGATGTGAGCGACGATTTTTACAAGACGCCTGAATCACGGTGGCTTTGTGCAAATGCCGCAGATTTCGGCTTTATCCTCCGCTATCCTCGCCTTAAAGAGCAGATGACCGGCATTGATTTTGAACCGTGGCATTATCGTTATGTGGGCGTTGAAGCCGCTCGTATCATTGCCGCAGGCGGGCTTTGCCTTGAGGAGTTTCTGCACTTTTACTCGGAAAAATATATCTGAAAATCCTGTGAAAATAATTGACAGAAAGAGCATTGTGTAGTATAATTATAGCAAAGCTATGAGCGATAGCCGCAAGTTTTTGTATGCTATTGCGAAAGAAAGGAAGTTTTGTTATGTCAAACTATTCAAGAAAAAAGTCGTTCTGGACTTTAATGGGTGCGATGATACTTGTTGTTGCGTCAACTGCGCTTTTTGTATACAAATATTTTGAGGATAAGGAGCATGCCGAAAAGTGGAAAGACTATGAGGAGTGCGGTATACAGTAAATAACAGACAGCTTTAAAGGCACTGCTTTTTGTGAGCAGTGCCTTTGTATATCAACACAATTCATTGATGTAAAGTTTATCAAAATCGCTGAAAAAGCGTGCTTGCACTTGAAATGCGGTTTGAAATGTGATATAATGGTCGTAATGACCTGATGACAAACTTGTTCTAGGGAGGGACGTTATAATGCAGATAAGAGAATCAGCTGAAAATTATCTCGAAACGATACTTATTCTCAGCCAGCGCAAGGGCAAAGGCGAGGTAAGAAGCATAGATATAGTAAACGAACTTGAGTTTTCAAAGCCGAGCGTAAGTGTGGCAATGAAAAATCTCCGTGAGAACGGCTATATAACTGTCGACAAGGACGGTTATATTCGTTTGACAGACAAGGGCTTGGAGATAGCCGAGAAAATGTATGAGCGTCATACGTTGCTTTCACAGTGGCTCATAAAGCTTGGTGTTGACGAGAAAGTTGCAGTAGAGGACGCTTGCCGTATGGAACACGTTATCAGTGCGGAGTCCTTTGCGGCTATCAAAAAGCACACAGGTATGGCTTGATAAGATGATAATTGCCGTGGGTCTTCCTGCGGCATTTTTTATTGCAAACCAAAAAGGAGAACAGCTTTGTGCCGTTCTCCTTTTTCTGTTATTTGAATTTGTCTTTGAGCTTGTCAAAGAATGTTTTGCGCTTTGCGTAGTTCTTTTCACCGAGGGACTTTTCGTAGTCACGGAGCTTTTCTTTCTGCTCTTTGGTCAGATTGCGTGGAACCTCAACTGTTACACGAACGTAGTGGTCGCCGTGGTCGTTTCTGTTTACCTTCTTTATGCCCTTGCCTCTCAGGCGGAACACTGTGCCTGTCTGTGTACCCTCTGGCACTGTGTATTTTACCTTGCCGTCAACTGTAGGAACTGTTATCTCGTCACCGAGAGTAGCCTGTGCATAAGTAAGCGGTATCTCTGTCCACACGTCATAGCCGTCACGCTCGAAAATAGGGTCAGGTCGAACTGTAATGTTGATGTGCAGGTCGCCGTTAGGACCTCCGTTTATACCGCAGTTGCCCTCACCGCCTACTCTAAGTGTCTGACCATCGTCGATGCCAGCAGGAACGTTTATCTCCTTTTCAGATACCTTCTTTACTCTGCCCTGACCGTTGCAGGTATGACAAGGATTGTCGATTATCTGACCCTTACCGCCACAGCGACTGCAAGTCGTGGTCTGAGCGATGTTTCCGAAAGGCGTTCTCTGTGTTATCCTTACTGTACCAGTGCCGTGGCAGTCAGGACAGGTCTTAGGCGAAGAACCTGCGGCTGCGCCTGTGCCGTGACAGTCAGGACATTTTTCAGCTCTGTTTATGCGAATTTTCACGTTCTTGCCCTTGCAGGCTTCCATGAAGTCAAGAACAACGTTCGCTCTTATATCCTCGCCACGTCTTGGTGCGTTAGGGTTAGCAGAACGTCCGCCACCAAAGCCTCCGCCAAATCCACCGAAAATGGAATCGAAAATATCGCCCATATCGCCAAATCCGCCGAAGCCTCCTGCACCTGCTCCACCGCCTGCACCGTAGTTCGGGTCTACGCCTGCGTGACCAAACTGGTCATATCTTGCTCTTTTATCTTTATCTGAAAGCACCTCGTAAGCTTCGTTTACTTCCTTGAACTTCTCCTCGCACTCTTTGTCGCCAGGGTGAAGGTCAGGGTGATACTGCTTTGCAAGCTTACGGAATGCCTTTTTTAATTCATCGTCTGTGGCAGTTTTAGAAACGCCAAGCACTTCATAGTAATCTCTTTTTTCAGCCATATAAACGCCCATGCTCTGTAAGCTGCAGATCGTGAAAGTCTTGGGGCATGGGCTTGCCTCCTTTTTGTAAGTATAGTCCTTTCACGCTTTTCACACAGCCTTTTAATACGGCAATAGCCCCTGCTCGAAAAATCGGAGCAGAGGCAGCCGTTATGATTTATTCTGCGTCAGTAAATTCAGCGTCTATAACGTCGTCGCCACCGTTGTTTGAAGTGCCGCCATTTGCTCCGCCCATGTTGTTAGGGTCAAAGCCTGCGGCACCGCCTGCTGCCTGCTGTGCCTGTGCAGCCTGCTGATATACCTTAGTTGCAACGCCCTGGAATGTTTCCTCAAGCTCCTTGTGCTTAGCCTTGATAGCCTCGATATCAGTACCCTTGAGGGCTTCCTTAAGAGCGTCTATCTTAGCCTGACAAGCTGACTTGTCAGCAGCGTCTACCTTGTCGCCAAACTCGCCCAGTGACTTTTCAGCCTGGAAGCAAAGCTGGTCAGCAGCGTTTCTTGCGTCAACGTCCTCTTTCTTCTTAGCGTCCTCTGCTGCATATGCCTCAGCTTCCTTGACAGCCTTATCTATATCGTCCTTAGACATATTTGTTGAAGAAGTGATCGTGATGTTCTGCTCCTTGCCTGTGCCAAGATCCTTAGCGGAAACGTGTACGATACCGTTAGCGTCGATATCGAATGTTACCTCGATCTGTGGAACGCCTCTTGGAGCAGGAGCGATTCCGTCAAGTCTGAACATACCGAGCTGTTTGTTGTCCTTTGCAAACTCACGCTCACCCTGAAGTACGTTGATATCAACGGCTGACTGATTATCAGCGGCAGTTGAGAATATCTGTGACTTCTTTGTAGGTATAGTTGTGTTTCTCTCGATGATCTTTGTGCAGATACCGCCCATTGTTTCAAGACCAAGTGACAGTGGAGTTACATCGAGGAGGAGCAGACCGTCCTTAACATCGCCTGCGAGAACGCCGCCCTGATATGCAGCGCCAAGTGCTACGCACTCATCTGGGTTGATGCCCTTGAATGGCTCTTTGCCAAGGAATTTCTTAACAGCTTCCTGAACGGCTGGTATTCTTGAAGAACCGCCGACCATAAGAACCTTCTGAAGCTCGTTAGCTGACAGACCAGAGTCTGAAAGTGCCTGACGAACTGGTCCCATTGTTGATTCAACAAGGTCTGCCGTCATTTCGTTGAACTTAGCCTGTGTAAGTGTCATTTCAAGATGCTTTGGACCTGTAGCGTCTGCTGTGATGAATGGGAGAGAGATAGTTGATGAAGCAGTAGAAGAAAGCTCTATCTTAGCCTTTTCAGCAGCCTCCTTGAGTCTCTGCATTGCCATTTTATCCCCTGAGAGGTCAACACCCTCAGTCTTCTTGAACTCTGCGATCATCCAGTCGATAATTCTCTGGTCGAAGTCGTCGCCGCCCAGGTGGTTGTTACCTGCTGTGGCAAGAACTTCTGTAACACCGTCGCCCATTTCGATGATAGATACATCGAATGTACCGCCGCCAAGGTCGTATACCATTACCTTCTGATCCTCTTCCTTATCAATACCGTAAGAAAGTGCAGCGGCTGTTGGCTCATTGATGATTCTTTTTACTGTCAGACCTGCGATCTGACCTGCGTCCTTAGTAGCCTGTCTTTGTGCGTCTGTGAAGTAAGCAGGAACTGTGATAACAGCCTCTGTTACCTTTTCGCCCAGATAAGCCTCAGCGTCAGCTTTCAGCTTCTGGAGTATCATAGCTGAAATTTCCTGTGGAGTGTAATCCTTGCCGCCCATGTGAGCCTTGTAGTCAGAGCCCATATGTCTCTTGATAGAAATTACAGTGTTGTCATAGTTTGTAACAGCCTGTCTTTTTGCTACCTGACCGATAAGTCTGTCGCCGTTCTTTGAAACGCCAACTACCGACGGAGTTGTTCTTGCACCCTCGCTGTTAGGGATAACAACGGCTTCGCCGCCCTCCATAACTGCTACACAAGAGTTTGTTGTACCTAAATCTATACCGATGATTTTGCTCATAAGATCAAGTCCTTTCAAAATTTACTTAATTTATATCAAGACCTTAAGTCCTGATGTCTTTGTTTATGGGTTTGCTACTATTACCATTGCGTGTCTTATGACCTTGCCGCCTATGGTGTAGCCGTTTTGAAGCACCTGCGCCACAATATTTTCACCGAGGTCAGGGTCGTCAACTGTGCTTACAGCCGTTGCAACGTTCGGGTCAAATTCCTTGCCCGCAAGCTCCATTACCTCAACGTTGAGTTTTTTAAGTGCGTCGCTGAACTGATTGAAGATCATTTCAACACCCTGTTTATAAACTGCGTCCTGAGTTTCTGTGCCTAACGCTCTTTCAAAGTTGTCAAACACCGGCAGGAAGCCGTTTATCACATTTCCCTTTGCTGTGTCTGTAAGCTCCAGTCTTTCCTTTGCGCTTCTTTTTCTGAAGTTATCATATTCAGCCATAAGTCTGAGATACTTGTCATTTGCTTCGGCAAGCTCTTTTTTCAGCTTTTCTGTTTCGCTCTCCTCCGCCTTTTTCTCTGTATCCTCAGTGGCATTTTCTGCGGTATCCGCCGCTTCTTTTACTTCTTCGCTTTCAGCAGAGGTGTTTTCCTCTTTTTCAAGCTCGGTGTCCTTTTCAGTTTCCTTACTCAATTTACGCCGCCTGCCTTTCTTTTTATTCATTTTTGTCATCTTCTTTGGTTTGCTCTTGTGGCTTTTCGGATATCATTTCCGATATCTTTCCTGTGAAATACTCGAGATATGGGATAAACTTCGCATAGTCGAGCCTCATAGGTCCTATAAGCCCCAGCGCACCTGCTGTTTTGCCGTCCTTTGAGAACGGAGCTGTTATAATAGAGGAGTTGTGGATAACAAACCCGTCACGCTCAGGGGAGAACATAACGTGAAGCCCTGAGAACGTTTCGTCAATAAATCCTTTAAGCTCCTTCTGATTATCGAGAAAGCTTATTATCTCATTTTGGTTGAAGTCCTTGCAGGTGAGAAGATTGCTCTGACCTTTGATAGATACGCTGCTCATTTCCTTTGTCATCTTCATTATCTCGGAAACAAGCGGTGAAAGGGTCATCATGTACGTTCCCATTGCTTCTGTGAGCTTTTCAAGATAAGCGTCCGAAAGACTGTCGATAGGCACACCGTTGAGATTTTCCTTTACGAAGTTATCAAAAAACTCAAGCTGATCCTGACTGAGGTCGAACTCCAATCGGCAAACCTTATTCTTAATAGAGCCGTTGGACGTTATCATCAAAATAACGTACATTCTCTTTCCTGTAGGTATTACCTCTACCTTTGAGATAAGCGAGAACTTTGGCGTTGCGTTTGCGACCACCGCCGCACATTTCGTAAGATCCGCCAATGCCATTGAAGCCTTGTTCACAAGGTCTTCCTCTGTGACATATTCCTGCGGTATCATTGAATCCAGCATCTTCTTTTCATTTGCTGTAAGCTGGTTTTGCTCCATGAGCTGGTCAACATAAAGCCTGTAGCCTTTATATGTTGGTATTCTGCCTGCGGAGGTGTGTGGCTGTTCGAGATAACCTTGCTTCTCAAGCTCTGCCATTTCATTTCTTATGGTCGCTGAGGACGCTTTGACGTGAGCCATTATCGCCTTTGAGCCTACAGGCTCCCCCGTTTTGATATATTTATTTACTAACCCCGCTTTTTGCAT
>OGOC01000594.1_pt1 | contig 36043 bp, 36 predicted proteins | sample 1552561 | NCBI WGS metagenome assembly OGOC01 (sample SAMEA2580148, study PRJEB22360) | human gut metagenome | biome: human gut; feature: human-associated habitat; material: faeces | place: Denmark | collected 2008/2010
TTATTTGCTATGCCCTTTATTTCTTGGCTGTCCTCTACTTATTTGTTTCAAACTTTGTCCCCCTTGTATTACATATTCGATAATGGCTGCTACTACTTTTCCTGCCTTATCCGTGGACATTTGATTCCTCAAATCCACTTGCTCTGTAGCCCCTATAACACCCCTTATCATTATAGTAAATTATACCACAGAAAATTTTTCCTCTCAATATTTCCCACCATTTTGCTTGGATAACAAGGATATTCGAAATCCACTTTGCTATCTGCTTTTATAAAAGCGGCATTACGTGCCAGAATACACATATTGGTTAGATTTATTGCAATTGCTTTTTTCTACTCTTTTTGACCAAAATTGCGAATGCAACTCCATAGATAGAAATTTGCACAAACGTAGATACCGGAGATGCCAAACCAATATAAAACAGGGAAATTCCAGGGATTCTACTCACAATCCATGACACTGGTACTCTGATTCCAAATGCACCAATCATTCCTTGAATCATAACAAAGGTAGTCTTTCCCATTCCGCTGTAAAATCCGTTAAAACAAAATAGTTCTGCGGTCAACAAGCAATCAAATGCATAGGCCTTCAAATAATCTGCTGCCATCTTTATAACCTGCTTATCCTTGGAAAAGATTCTTGCCAAAATTTCTCCATGCAAATATCCCAAATACCACATAACAATCGCAGCAAGCAATGAAGTGCCAATAGCATAATACAGTGTTTTTCTTGCACGCTCCTCTTTCCCTGCACCATAATTTTGTGCCACAACAGCCGACAATGCCTGCATATAAGCTGACGGTATCAGCATCAAAAAGGCACAGACTTTTTCTGCAACCCCCACACCAGCAGACTGTTCCAGTCCCAGACTATTTACGATTGCCATGATAACCAAAAATGACATGTTTACAAGTAAATCCTGTACAGATACTGGAAGCCCGTATACTAAAATCTGTCGGATATAATTTTTATCCAACCGAATATCTTTCACGGAAAAAGAGATTCCAATCTGTCTTTTTTGAATTACGATAAAAGAGCAAACAACACTGATTGCCTGTGCGGCTACGGTCGCAATTGCGGCTCCAGCAGCCCCCATCTTTGCTCCCTCTACCAACAACAAATCCAATCCAATATTGGCTAAACAGGCAATTGCAACCGTAATCAACGGCATTTTTGAATCTCCCAATCCTCTAAAAATACTACCCAAAATATTAAAGGCAATAATAAACAAAATACCGCTGGAACAAATCCGAACATAAGCTACCGTTGTTTCAAAGGCATCTTTAGGTGCATGTAGTACTCCTGCAAAAAAGGATGCTCCTCCTACAAACACTACAGTACAAATTACTGCAATTACCGCAAATAAGGCAACGCCAGCACCGATTACCTTTCCCGCTTCTTCCTGTTTTTGTTCTCCAATCTTTTTTCCAAGCAAAATCGTAATTCCCATTGCCAAACTGGTCAAAACAGTGGTAATGCTCTGCATCAACATACTTCCAGTTGCCACCGCAGATACATCTGTGGTACTAGCAAATTTTCCTACAACCAGCAAATCAACAGCTCCATACATTGCCTGTAAAAATAAAGCACACAAAATAGGTACCAAAAATTTAAGTAATGGTGTCAAAATTTTTCCTTCTGTAAAGTTTTGCACTTTCTGCATTTTGTTTTTCCTCCAATCTTAAAATTTGAAACGAAAAAAGCTGGATAAGAAACCAAGCGCACTTGGCATCTTATCCAGCAGAATAGTTTCGACTATTTACCCTCCGATGACAGCTTTATTATATAAGAAAATGGAATAATGTCAAGGATTTGCAAAACATTATTTGCATCAATCAGTCATTGTAACATTTACTTTTATTAACATGTACTACACAAACCAAAGATTCCCAAATATTACTAACTATCCATAATATTGGTCGCTTCCATTATAATCCTCTTCATTGTCATTGTAGTTACTATCGTTATCATAATCATCATCATCGTTGTCATAATCGGCATTATCACCACTATACTGATCATATATAATTTTACATATTGCTTTAACCCCACTTTCAGTTGTTAATATAACCTCGTACTCCAATTCTTTTTCCTCCATCTCTTTCTCATCAAGATAAGACGGATTAAACTGTAATTTAATCTTTCCATTATAAACTTGTTTTTCATCATTGCCATCATAATAGTATGATAAATCAAAATCTGTCTTTTCAGCTTTAGGATGTATATAAAGAGTACTTGTTACATCTTCAGAATAAAGTTTCAAACTTTTTATTTGTATTGTTACTTTTTCTTTAGAATCATTGCAATCTGGTATATATTTTAATGTATAACATAATGTATCATCCAAATCTGCACGCGTTATTTTATACGTTTTTTGTTCAAATGATAAACTGTTTATTTTTGGGGTTACAGTAATCGTACATGTTTTTTTACGTTTACTTATTCCTGTTGTTGCAGTTATCGTAGCTTTTCCTACCTTTTTGGCAGACAAAATACCGTTTTTATCAACAGAAACAATAGAAGGATTACTAGATTTGAAATTCTTAGTATTATACTTTCCATTGTATTTCCAATCCCCTTTTATCTTTTTTTCTGTTCCTTCTACTATAGTTGCACTTTTAGGGATAAAATAATCTTTTTTCACCTTTTTATATGTTGTAAGTTGTTTTTTCTTTGCATTAATTTTTCTCTGGTATGTATATGATTTAGATGACACCTTAACTGCATTAACAACTGTACAAGTATAGGTATAGCCTCCTGCACTATAATTTTTAGTTTTTCCTGTCCTTTTTACGTACCCTGATACATAAGTAATCAAAAAGTCCATATTCTTTGCATTTTTTATCCAGTAATACGAATTTCCGAAACTACTTTGTACAATCAATGGATTAGTTGATATTATAGTTCCAATAATTGAAATTGTACCTTTCTTTTGTTTTTTTTCTTTCTTTAATTCCTTATTTTTTTTACCCTTTAAACTTTTTATTTCCTTTTGAAGTGTTGCTATTTTTTTGTTTACTTGTGGTTGCGATAATGCATAACTTTTTTTCGATGTGTTAATTGGAACCAGTGTCACTATAAGACACATTATCACGAATAGTGTTAAACCTCTTTTACATAATTTTTTCATATAAAAACCCCCTATCAACATAAAGTAATATAATGGTATCATAATTTAAGACACTTTCAGAGACAATTCTTAATGAATTTGATATACTCTTATTATCAAACAGAAAGAAGGAAAAAACATGTCTCGCACAAGAAGAAATTTTACTGCTCAATTTAAAGCAAAACTCGTATTGGAAGTGCTTAAAGGTGAGAAAGATATAAATACAATCGCAACAGAAAATGATATTCAGCCCAATCTACTGCGCAACTGGAAGAAGGAGTTCCTAGACAATGCTTCTCTTGTTTTTGATGAAAAACGAGAGGAAAACGTCAAGGAAAAACTTGCCACAGAACGCAAGGAAAAAGCTGCATATGCGAAAAAAGTAGGTCAACTCACCATGCAGGTGGATTGGCTCAAAAAAAAATCTGAAGAATTGCTTGGACCTGACTACGAGAGTAAATTTAGTAAAAAACCATTCGAAGATTAAGGAAAGTAAGCTTTCGCTCTCTGTTGTTGCAAATCTTGCAAGTATCAACAGAACAAGCATTTATTACAACGGAACATCCTTTTCTGATGAAGAACTAGAATGCAAACGCATTATAGACCGTATTCATACAGATAATCCAACTTGGGGTGCAAGACAAATGTCATCACAGCTAAAACAACGTGGTTACAAAGTCGGTAGACGCAAGGCACGTAAATACATGGATGAGATGGATATTAATCCTATATACCCAAAGCCTAATTTATCGAAACGTCTGAAACAAGCGCAGGTAGTTCCATATTTACTTAGAAATGCCGTCATAGATCGTGCGAATCAGGCATGGTCTATCGACATTACATATATTCCAATGAAGCATGGTTTTTTGTATTTAACGGCTATCATAGATTGGCACACTCGTTGTATTGTGGGTTGGGAACTGGATGATACTTTGGGCACACGTGCATGCATAGAAGCATGTGAAAAAGCATTCAAAGTTGCCAAACCAGAAATTTTAAATTCAGACCAGGGATGTCAATTTACAAGTCAACAATACAAAGATTTTCTAAAGGCACATCATATCAGGCAGAGCATGGATGGAAAAAGCCGCTGGGCTGACAACATCATGATTGAACGCTGGTTCCGTACCTTCAAGTACGAAGAAGCATATCTTACCGAATGGAAAAATATCAAAGAAGCACGCCAAGCTATCGCTGCTTATATTCATAAGTACAACTTTGAGCGTTGCCATTCTGCAATCGGTAATGTTCCTCCAGCATCGTTGTATTATCCAGCAATGCTTTATGAAGCTGCTAAAAAAGTAGCCTAATTGGAATTTGTCATTGGGAGGCTTCTATCCTCCTACAACCATGCATATCGGTTCATTATAAAAATCTTTGATTTTTGTCTTGACAACTGAGCCATTATATAACGTCAATCCATTACCTTTTTTATTGTTAAAGCTTTTTGCTCTTTATTTCATTGTCCTGTTTGCTTAAACACTTTATTACAAAAAATGTGTAATAATTTAAACCTTCTATATTTGTTGTTTTCCTGCAATTTTAAAAAATATTGTTATAATTGACATTATCAACTTTCTACTTCACTATCTCCAAACATTTCATCTCTTATTTCTTCAAGTGTCTTTTCTTTTGGATGATTTTTTTCATATTTTTTAATTATTGCATTAAAATTCCCTATTGGTTGATATGTATCGCAAACTGCAGACATAATCCCTGTAGAAATCAGTTCTGTATCATTATCATTAAATGCATTATCTGAATCAATTATATCTTCAAGTATTGCTTTATTCTTTTTAAATTTTAATGTGCACGCAAATACATCTGGGAAATTTTCTTCAAACAAATTATTTTTTCCCACATAAAATATTTTTGTTGAACTGTTAAATATTGATGACGATACACTTATATCGTGATTTCCTTTTGATAATATTAATCCAAATATTGCACTATCTCCTTGCTTAAAAGTACACAACTTACTTCCATCAATATACAAATTCAATTTTACATCTTTCTTAAAAAATAGATTTTCCTCGTAATTAAAACTAATAATGACAGGATATATTGTAGTATATAATTTTGATGCAGCATCCTCTATTGGATCAATTTGTTTTTTGTTATCTTTTCTATTTGCAACACTAGTATTGTTTGTTGAAACATCTGTTTCTTGCACATTACAACTGCAAAAGAATAAACATATACTCAAAAGTAACACTATGCTTATTTTTTTATTAATCATATAATTACCCCCTATTTCCCCTATTCAAGAAATTCTTACTAATTCTTTATTATTCATTTGAGCACTCTCTATGTAAAAATAAGATTAGCTTGCAATTCCATTCTCATTTTTACATTTATAAAAGCTTTTAGATTTTCACTTACTATATTTCTCCAACATACATGGCAAGTAAGCTTTTTTATTTCTTCCGTTTTACCACCAACTTATACGTCCGTTTCTTTCCATTTTGTGCGGTAACTACAATTTTTACGGTTTTCTTTTTTCCTTTTTTCAAACTTACTTTTATTTTGTTACATGTTTTTCCGTTGATTTTCATAATTGATTTTGAATCTGTTTTTGTTGCACTAATAATGGTACTAGACATGTTCTTACCTAATACCAATGAATAGGTAGTGCGATATTTTGAAAATTTTGGAGTGAATTTTCCTTGATTACATTCAATTTTTGACAATGTATTTACACTACTTAATGCAGGTTTAATCGTAAGTGTTTTTTCTACTGTAATATTACTGCCATCCGTTGTTTGGGCAGTAATGGTTACAGTTCCGGCTTTTTTGCAAGTTACTTCTCCCTTTTCGGAAATCTTTGCAATTTTTTCATCGCTGCTTGTCCACAATATCTCTGCATCTTCTTCTAATTCTTCGGGTTCGATACTGGCATACATCATAAATTTGTCTCCCACGCGAATCACCTCATCATCGTCCTTTTCACAATCCACATACATACTTTCAATCAATCGTATATCTGAATCCACTGTAGGTGTAATCTCTGGTGTTGCTGTTGGCACTTGAATTGGTGCTACGGTTGGAGTTACCTCTGGTGTTTGTATAACTGGCGTTGCCGTTGATGGTGTTGGTGTGTTTGTTGGCACAACCGTTGGGACTGATGTCATAACAATGATTGGTTCCACGGTTGTAACTGTGCTTGCGGTTGGTTCTGGTACCCAACTGGTTGGAATTGGTATTGGTTCTTGTGTTGGTTCTACCGTTGGTTCTTCAACTGGTGTTATCGTTGGTATTGTGGTTGAGGCTACGGTTGGTGTCGCTGTTGGCACTACGGTCGGCGTTGCGGTTGGTGCTATGGTTGGGGTTGGTACTGTCATAACCGTAAAATTATAATCCACCGTTGATTCTGCCCCGGTATCCCCTTTCTTTACCACTACATAATACTCTCCTGCCTCTAATTCCTTTTCTGTTGTATAAGAAACCGGGTTTGTATTCGTCTTTACCTCTACAATTTTCGAAGTAGCATTTGCCTTATAGAATCCAAAGGTAAACAACTTATCGGTAGATTGTCTTGGAATTTGTGTTTTTATTTTTACCTTTTTCCTGTCCGGCAAAGTAAATTTATAATAATCTACATCTTCACTGGTGGAAAGATTCCCTGTATACACTTTATCCGTATCCATACGGTTTGCTGTTTCCGCGGTATTGTTATACTCCTGCTCATAAGCATCTGCAGATTCGGCAGTGTAATTGACTTTTAGCTGATAGTCAGTAACATCTGCATAACCAGAATCATTAGGAGAATAATTCTTCACTAAAATATAATAGGTTCCCTTTGGCAATCGATAGGTACTGGAATAACGTGTTTTATTGCTTGTTTCCTTACCTAACACTTGAAAAATCTCGTTTACATTTCCATCTGCATCTTCTGTATATACTGTTATGGTATTTTCATTATAATTATATCCTCCAGTACTTAAATCCTCCAAGTAATACTCCACCTGTACTTTTCCAGGCTGATTCAATTGAAACTTATAATAATCCTTATCATAAGAAATTTCATCACTATAATAAGAACGATCATAGTTCAAATTCCCCGTATAGCTTTTATTGACCTCTATTTCATTTGCTGTATCCAGCGTATCGTTCCATTCCTTTTCACAGTCATCTCCTGCTTCTGTAAACTCAATTTGATTAATATCATAATTACAATATGCCTTATACTTTCCTACCCCAAGTCTATAGTCAGACCAATAACCACCTGTAATACTTTCCTCATTTCCATCGTCATACACTTTCCACAACTTTGCCTTTGTATAATCCCCATCTTCCGTCTTAAATTTCAACTTTCCTGGGCTTTTCAATTCAAAATAAACTGCACTTGCAGAATCAAAGTCCTCATTCAATTCCACATAGGAATTGGTATCTGCATAAACCTTTGATTCCATTGCCCCATTTGGTAGAACACTAACCACTCCTAAAGCGATTGCTAACATAACTGCACAACTTTTCTTTTTTGCTTTCCTCATAATAAAATCCCCTTTCTTTTTCTCTGTATACTATCTATCCCCTGTTTTGTATACCTAATATGAATTGACCTTTGTTTCTCTTACAATAAAACCCCCATTCCCTCTTATTTTTATTTTCAATCACTTTGCAAAAGAATATCTGTCTCTATTATTTTTTCCCTTTTTCTTTTGCCAGCAAAAACGCTGCATTTTTTCTTTCCAAAAGACTTAACCAAGTTTCCTGAAATTCATCTGGTTCGTACTCTCCCTCATACCAGCTTTTTTCATCAAAATACTTTTGCAATGTTTTGTCTTTAAATTTTCTACCATGTCTTGCATAAATCTCATTTCGTGCCAAACGAATCTCCTCTTTTGAAAAGCCTTCTATATCTTCCTCACTCAAATAGCAACTGTCACTATAAGGAATAATATACGCTTCACCCTCTGTATCCCTATCGCTATCTTCGGTATCATAATCCTCCTCTATCAGACCATCATCCGTATCATCCTCATAGTATTCCTCTACGCTATCATCCTCCACATAGGCATCCGAATCATTTGCCATAGTACTGTTTTGCACCTGATTGCTACTCCAGTTATTTTGCCCTGTAATGCTATTCTGAACATTTGATACTGTCGTATTATTTTTCTGTGCTTCATATTCCCGCAGGATTTCTGAAAAATCCACCTCTTGCTCTGTGCTATCATATTCTTTCTGCTGTTCCATTAAAATGCCATGGGCGTCTGCGTAATTGGTAAAAAGTTTTTTGACTATATATTCCCTTTCCACATCAGCTAATTCTATATCATTAACCGTCATTTTCCCTTCTTGAACAACTTCCCCATCTTCATCCAAAAGAAACTGCATACGAAACTTTAAATCCTTTTTATCTCTTCGATAATATCCAGTAAATTCAACTATTTTTTCATCACTTTTTCCTTTGAAGTAATTCCATGTTGTATTATGAAAATATTTTTCAAATACTTTTTCATAAGTAATCTGTGGTGGCATCCCAGCTGGAGAGTACTCTTTTACATATATGACCTCACTATCATCTGAATGCAATATATTCCCCACCTGATCGCCTACTGTATCCAGCACTTCATTTACCTCTTTACATCCTGTCAGTAATGAAAGCATACTTCCTGCAAAAATAAATGTTGCTATTTTTATATGTTTCATACTACCACCCTCCCCTTTAACTCCCCCTGCTATAAGGAAACTACATCTCATTTTTAATATCCACCAAGTTTTCTATGCACACATAGAGAACATTGTCACATTATAAAAAAAGAGAATATGATAGAACCTGTATCATCATACCCTCTTTTTACTGCAACTGGCTGACATTTTACAGTCCCTATAGTTTTGCGTCACAAGTTTTCACCTGTTTTGCCTTACTTATTTTCCAAATTTTTATGCTTATAGTATATCACATCCTTTTTGTTTTCGCAACTACTAGCATAAGATAATACAGCTATCAGCTTGTTATATTATTTGTATATTTTCTGTATTATCTACTTATACTAACTAACAGTTGTATTATTTGGGGGGATTTACTTGAATTATGAATTACTTGGAAAAAAAATAAAAATGGAACGAAATAAACTTAACCTTACTCAGGAACAATTAGCGGAATATGTAGATATTTCAACTGCATATCTTGGACAAATTGAACGTGGCGAACGAAAGGTTACTTTGGACAAATTACTTCCTATTGCTAATAGATTAGGTGTTTCCATTGATTTTCTATTATCTGATTCAATTCCGAAACAAGAAGACTACTATATCAATATGGTTCGACAATTATTTTCTAACAGAAGCAATTCAGAAAAAGAACTGGCAATAAACACAATTAAATTAATTTTTACCTATACACAAGATAAATTATGATAAAGCGACAATATTAATTATTTCTTCGCATTTCAAAAGGGGTTACCACAAAATATACCAACCTCCAATCGTTGTTAGATTTGGGGTTAACTTTTTTGGGACACCACAAAATGCAAACATTTCTCTTTTTTTCATTCTTTTCTTTTATACACATGACATAGTCAATCATCTAAAAAATTATTCCGCACAATCATTATTTTTCTACCCCCTGTTTTCTCTTAACTCTTATAACCAATCGTTCCCTGTCATTTTTATAAAAAAATTGCATTCCTTTTCCCAAAACTGTATAATAAAGTAAGGGGTTGTTACCGCATCCTTTCATTTTCAAAAGGATGTGCATTTTATTATTACCAAAGGGGGAATGGTATCTATGAAAATTCAAGATTTTACAGACATGAAAAGATTTCAGGAAATTATGGAAAACTGGGCTTCTGCTACTGGTCTTGCTACCGTTGCAGTAGATTCTGACGGCAATTATATTTCAGATTGTTATAATTTCACAGACTTCTGTATGAAGTATACCAGAAATTCAAAAGAGGGAAAACGACGTTGTGAAAAATGCGACAAAGAATGTAGTGGCGTTTATTATTGCCACGCAGGGTTGATTGATTTTAGCATCGACCTAGTCTTACGCGATCAAAAAATAGGGGCTGTTATTGGCGGACAAGTTCTTCCCGAACATCCAGATGAAGACAAATTTCGTACTGTTGCCAAAGAAATCGGAGTAAATGAAACTTCTTATATTGAGGCTCTCAGAAAAGTAAATGTTCGTTCCAAGACACAGATTGAAGCTGCTGCATACCTACTGGGAGATGCCTTAAATAACTGTATTTCCGCAAGTTACAATCAAAAATACAACAGCAAACTATTAGAACATCTGGAAGGTGGAATTGCTGACTGCCATACTTTGGTACAAGAAATCAAGGCAAATACATCAAAATTATTTAACATTCAAAAGCAACAAAAAATGTTGGCTTTAAATGCCAGTATTGAAGCCGCAAGAGCCGGAGAAGCCGGACGTGGATTTGCCATTGTAGCAGACCAGGTGGAAAAATTATCGCAAGACTGTAATACACTAAATTCCTCCATTTCCGAAAATGTAGAAAAGATTTCCTATGTCATTGATAAATTAACAAACGAGAAAGAAAAATAAATGAATAAGGAATGTGGTTTTGTATCATTTTACAATACGCACATTCCTTTTTTATGTTTAAAATTACTGTTCTTTTTCTTGTTCTCCAATCAATACATTTTTTCCTTCGAATGCAAAACCATATTTCCTTATTTGTTCTTTTTTAAAACCTCTTACAAGCAACTCTGTCTCATATTTTTTCTCTTCAATTTGCGAAAGAGCTACCTGTACCGTTTCCTCTAAGGTATGTTCTTTTTTTGCATTGAATACCTTAAATTCTAAAATGATAGCATCTTCTGTCTTTTCCTTTGGTTCTATCATTACATCATAACGACCAAATCCACTTTCCCGATTGGAAGTAATCCAATATTTTTCTGAAAGTTCCACAATAAGGCCAAGTACAAATCCATGATAAAAACGTTCCGGTTGTCTTTGGGAAGGTCCTTTTCCAGTATCAAAATTACTAAATACCTGCTCGGATACAAGATTCATATATTCGTTCATTTCTTCTACATTGCCACAAATCATTGATTTGACAAAATCATTGTAATCCCATTTTGATTTTTTAAACCATCCACGTACCATCTTACGAAACATTCTTTTTACTTCCTGATTGGTAAGTGCCAGTTCGTATAATGGTTCTTCGTCTTCGCTGATTTGGTCCATCTGTTCATATTTGAGGACTTTTAAATAGCCACTGGCAAGCATCAGACTCCAAACTGCATCTTCATCCTCATCCAATTGATCATATACGATCTGCTCATCAATAGGACAATGAATGCTATCACCTTTTAGCAATATCTCAAAGTTACTCTTTAATCGATTGCTTCCTTCTTGCAATAATTTACTTACCAATCTATTGCTACTGGTGTTTGCCCAATAGGTATCAAATTTCCCCTTCATTTTTAGAAAGTTAATAATAGACCATGGATTGTAGATGTCTTTTTGTTTTCCAAATACCAATCCATCGTACCACCACTTTACCATTTCTTTCTTACTTCCGTATCCATAATCTTCCAAAGTAGTAAACACTTCTTCTTCTGTAAAACCAAATGCTGTTTCGTATTCGTTAGAGGTCGTTGTAACTACCATAAGATTATTTAGGTCTGAAAATACAGATTGGCATTGAACACTTGACGAAGTTCTTATGAGTCTAGTGTGAAAGCCCACCTCGTTCACTCGACGAGGTTCTTTCGAGGTCAGTGACGATGGTGCTACTCCAACCCTCGTAATTCCAGTCATTACAGCTCGTTCAAGTGAAGTATTCGTCTTAAAAGTAGCATTAAAAAGATTTCTTGTAAAATTTATTAATTCGTCCCAGTATCCATTTACATATGCTTCTTGCATTGGAGTATCATATTCATCCAAAAGAATAATCACCTTTTTTTCGTAATGTTTATGAAGGTATTGCGATAAGCGATGCAACGACATACTAACAAAGGCATCGTTCATATTTTCTTTCTTTTCTATTGTTTCCCGTATATAAGACTTTTCATTTTCTGTAATATTTTTGCTTTGAAGCAAATAGTTATGATTGTCATAAAGATCTGCAATCATTCTACAAATTTTTTCTCTTGTGTTTACAAATCTATTCTCTTTTATATTTGCAAAAGAAAGGCTGTTTTCTTCCCTTTATTGTAGCAAATACATGCGTTTGAAACAAGAATCATTCAGGGATTTTTACGGACAAAATCAACGTTCTAATATTCCAACTTTTTATACGATTGAATACATATTCTATCAAAGAATGCTTACGAAATATCAATGCCCCATCTGCTTTTTAGAATGCATTTTCTGATAAAGAAAAAACGGATAAGAAACCAGATGTCCCAGCTTCTTACCCGCATACTCTTTTTCTATTTTATATCAAGTCAAGGATATTCGAAATCCGTTTTGGTACTTTTATGATAATAACGTATTCTCTTTTCACTTTATCCCATCAAGGGAAAATGCCCTTTATTTCCTCCGCAAAAATTAATTTTTTCAGCGCTACAATATAGGCACCCATACGATAGGTACAGGAATATTGTTCTACTGCCTCCTGTATCTCTGCAAACGACTGCGTCATCAGTTTTTCCAGCATATCATTGACTTGATTTCGTTCCCAAGTTAATTCCTGTATGTTCTGTACCCATTCAAAGTACGATACGATAACGCCACCGCTATTGGCAAAAATATCTGGAATTAACAGGATGCCTCTTTCTTTCAATATGGCATCTGCTTCTGTTGTAGTTGGTCCATTTGCAGCTTCTACGATATAACGACATGCCAGCTTTGGTGCATTTTCTTCTGTAATCTGATTCTCCAATGCCGCAGGTACTAAAACATCGCAGGCACAGGTCAAAACTTCCGCATTGGTAATGTGTGTGATGTTAGGTGCCTCATACTCCTTTAATAATTTTCCCGTCTGCTCTACAAAATCCGAAATTACATCCATATCCAAACCATTTGCACAGTAAATACCACCAGAAACATCGCTAACGGCTACCACCTTTGCACCTCTATGATGAAAAATCCTAGCAGCATTGCTTCCTACATTTCCCATTCCCTGAATGGCTACCGTCGTCCCAGCAAGTTCTTTTCCAACCGTCTTTAACAAAAGTTTTGTACTGATCACCACACCTCGCCCGGTCGCTGAATTTCTACCTCTGGAACCACCGAGTTCAATTGGCTTTCCTGTTACAACGCCAGGACATGGTTTTCCTTGCAACTGGCTATAGGTATCCAACACCCATGCCATGGTCTGTGCATTGGTGTTTACATCCGGTGCCGGAATATCCGTATCAGCTCCAATGATTGGTGCAATTGCAAAGGTATATCTTCTGGTAAGATTTCTTAATTCTCTCTTGGATAAAGTCTTAGGATCCACCTTTACTCCACCTTTTGCTCCTCCATATGGAATATTGGCAACGGCACATTTTAAAGACATCCACGTTGCTAATGCTTTTACCTCACTTAATGTACAATCCTCATGAAATCGAATTCCACCTTTAAACGGTCCCCGAATGTTAGAATGTTGTACCCGATAACCTTCAAACACCTTTACGGTCCCATCATCCATTTCCAAAGGTAAGTACACCTTTGTCTCACGCTGTGGGTTCTTTATAATGTCAAACATCGTTTTATCTATTTTACCAACTTCCATGGCCTCTTCCATCGTTGCCACTACGTTCTCATATGGATCATATACTTTTGCCATAATCGTCGCTCCTTTCCCTGCAAATCTTTGTGTAACCTTTTATACCATTTTGCTTGAGGCAGGTACCTTGTTTCTTTATGTATCAGACTATAAAGTATGTTTTCGCCGGCTTTGGTTTTGACCTCTTACACACCCACATCTTATGCCCTCCTTTTTCTTCCGTCAATACTTTTTTAAAAGAGGAAATTTCTTTATTTTTTTCAGCCCAAAACTTTATTTTCTTTTGTCTTTTTATTCCTTCACTTTCAAAAAATAAGTCAAACAAATCTATTTATCTTTTTTCCAAAATGTACCACTAGCATTTTTTCCCTTCATTGCTATACTAAAATTATGTAGAACTTTACAGGTCTGTAACAATCCGGAGGTGCATAAACATGAAAAATAATGAATTGGATTCCATTGATAAACGAATTTTAGAAATCTTACAAAAAGATGCAAGAACCCCTTTAAAGGAAATTGCCAGGGAGTCTTATTTAACTGCTCCTGCTGTTTCCACACGCATTGCACATCTGATTGAAAAAAATTATATTACTGGTTTTCATGCTACTCTAAATCCAGAGTTGCTTGGGTATCATATTAAAGCATTTATAAATCTGGAAGTTGCTCCCAACGATAAAAAAGAATTCTATCCATATATCAAAAAATGTCCCAATGTCATTGAATGTAACTGTGTAACCGGAGATTACTCCATGCTGCTGGAAGTACAGTTTTGTACAACCAATGACCTGGATCAATTTATTGGCGAATTGCAAACATTTGGGCGTACAAAAACCCTTATTGTATTTTCTACTTCTGTAGAACATCGTGGAGTGCAAGTATTCTAAATAATTCATCTCCTTCTACATCCTTCTTTTATTTCAATAATTTACCGGTATACTTATGTATCATTTTTGTGTTATATTGTCCGTGTTACTGCTAACAATCACAGTTTTATCTTTCAGAATATGGCTGTGATCTATTTTTATTACAACGGAAACTCCGCAGAACAATGATTTTGTTTCCCAAGTGGCTCAACTGGTAAATGTAGAACGTGCCAAAGCTAGACTTTTTCCTGTCACATTGGATACCACCTTATCCAAAGCCGCGCAGGTTCGTGCCAAAGAAACGGTAAGTTACTTTTCCCACACCCGTCCAAACGGAAGTACCTTTTCCAGTGCAATTACAGAACAGGGCATTTCTTTTCGTGGTGCAGGAGAAAATATCGCATATGGACAGAAAACACCACAAGAAGTTATGAATGGCTGGATGAACAGTGCAGGACACCGTGCTAATATCCTGAATGCTAACTTTACTAAAATTGGTGTAGGATATTATCAGCAAAATAGTGTAAATTATTGGACACAATTATTTACTTATTAAATTTAACATAGCACTAAATTTTTAATTATTCGCTAAATCGTTTTATTACGGTTACCCATTTTTCATTGCCAATTATCTCAATGATATAATTTTCCAAAAAATAGCATTATTAAAAATTTATTGACAATCTGATATCTGTACTATATAATCAAATTCATAATAAAAACGAGGAAGTTTATAGAGACATAAACTTTCTCGTTTTTTATTTATGCGAACAATCCATGCCAGTGTGTAACCCGACAACGTAGTTTTAGGAACCTAACAAAGACAATTTACTATTGTCAAAGATGCAAGTACGTGAAAACTATTTGCGCTGGTTTAAAAGGAGGATGAAGCAAATATGAAAAAACACAACTTAATTAAGAAAGAATTTGCCGCATTTGCATTGTCAACTGCTATGGTATTTTCTATGTTCCCTGCAATAACCCCTGCACCAATTGCTAATGCTGCAACTGCTGCCACAGAGGCTTCCAATAGCCAAAAAGTTACTACCGCAGAGGATGACCTAGAAAATATTTTTACAACAATTGACTTGATGGATGCCAGTATATCCGAGCTTAGTTCCGCAATGGAAAAAGGTGAGTTGACTGCTGTACAGTTGGTACAAATGTATCTTGATCGAATTAACGCTTATGATAAGTCTTTAAACCTAAACTCCATCATTTCCATAAACCCTGACGCTTTAACAGAAGCTGCTAAGCTAGATCAGCTAAGAGCAGAAGGAAAAATCAAAGGAAAGCTCCATGGTATTCCTATTATCGTAAAAGATAATTACGATGTAGCAGGAATGGCAACTACTGCTGGTTCCGCTTCTCTTGCAAATTCCATTGCACCAGATGATTGCTATGTAGTAAAAAAATTAAAAGAACAGGGCGCTATTATATTAGCAAAAGCAAATATGTCCGAGTTTGCATCCAGTGGTTCTGACTCACGCTCCACACTTGGAGGCACCGTACATAATCCATATGATACTACACGTTCCTCCGCAGGTTCTTCTGGTGGAACAGCCGTTGCAGTTACTTGTAATTTTGCAGCCGCAGGTTTAGGAACCGATACTGGTTCTTCCATTCGAAGACCATCCTCTTTTAACAACTTATACGGCATCCGTCCATCGAAAGGGTTAACCTCCATTGATGGTGTAATTCCACTAAATGCAGACCGAGATGTAACAGGTCCTCTTTGTAGAAGTGCAGAAGACTTAGCTATTATGTTAGAAGGAATGGCTGGAACCGATCCTGCTGACAGTTATACTGCTGATGCAAATAATTTAATTCCATCTGGTGGTTATACTTCTAACTTGACTAGTAACAGCCTAAAAGGAAAGAAAATCGGTTACCTTTCCAACTCATTTGGATATTCTGTATTAAACACAGGAGAAGTTGCTACAGGAAGCGCAGTATCCTTGGATAACAAAATTAGTGGTATGGTTACAAAAGCAAAAAGTAACTTAGTAAAAGCTGGAGCAACACTTGTAGATGTATCAAACTTAATTCCAGAAACATTGATTACCAGCCTTAGACAAAAAACCAGCTACAGTGTATTTGAATGGGATATGAATGAATATCTTGCTTCCCTTGGTGAAAATGCTCCATGTAAAACAGTAAAAGATATTATGAATACAGGATTAGGTGTGAATTATATTAACATTAGCGTAAAAAATCCTGCTAATTCTCTATCTGAGATGACAAATCCACGTACAACAGAGGATTGGAATACTTGCTGGAATAATATGTTGAATTTCCGAACAACAATAAGCAAGATTTTAAAGGATAATGGCATTGATGCTGTTATTTATGTTTCACAAACCGATGTAGCCAATGTGCAGGAGGAAAATGCAAACCTAGCAAAAACAACTGTCAATAAAAATAATGCTGCAAGCTACATAAACTATTTTGGACCTGTAGCAGGACTTCCTGACATGATGATGCCTATGGGCTTTGCAAAAACAGATGCCGCAAATGGTTATACCGAAAAAATGCCTTTAGGTATGTCAATGTTTACAAGCTACGGAAATGAAGAAACCTTATTTGAAATTGCATACGCATACGAACAACAGGCAGGAAGCAGTATCAGAAAAGCACCAGATAGTGTTCCAGCTTTAAAAGATGAAAATGTAAATGCTTATCTGGATAATCTTATGGACGCCGTTTACAGTATCGATTACGACAAATATACGGTATATCCAGAAGCAAAGATAAAGAAAATGTATAGCAAATATGATGCGGCTGAAAAAGTAAATACCAATGATATCTATGAGACTTATGATGCTGCATACGATTTAGCTGTTGCCTATGACTCTGTTTTAACTGCTTTAAATGGAAAGGAAAAAGTAGAAACACCAACTGTCAGCAAACCTGCTAAAGCAAAAATTTTGAGCGTAAGCAGAACAGCCTCTAACAAGAAGATAACAATAACAATGCAAAAACAGAAGGAAATTACAGGATATGAAATTCAATATTCTACATCAAAGAATTTTACTTCTCCAACAACTAAAACAGTTACTTCTTCCACTGTCAAAAAAGCAGTAAACAAGCTGAATGCCAAAAAGACTTATTATGTTCGAGTACGTGCATATAAAACTTCAAATATCAAAAAGATCTATGGTGCATGGTCAGCAATTAAAAAGATTTCTATTACTAAGTAAAACATGCATCGGTAAAAAACGAGCAAGAAACGCTCCATAATGAATGTATAAACTAGCCTATAGTTTTTTGAAAGAGTAAGCTTACTTAAACTATTTCAAAAACTATAGGCTATATAATTGAGGAACAAAGTGGACAAGTCCACTTCAACTTCCTGTATCCCTCACTCATGAGGGACTTGCTCCACTTTACGTACCAGATGCGGGTTGCACGCTTTTTGCCCCCTCTTCCTTTCGCATCTGTGCAAATCCACGCGGAGCATTTTTACTTTATAGGACGCATTTCCCTATAAAGTAAAAAGCAGGCATCCTTTTTCAGATGCCTGCCTGTTCTGTTTCTATTTTGTACCCTTACAAAATCTTTTCTACTACCCCATTGTAGTTTCTTCTAAAATCTTTCTTATTCAATTTTCCTCTGGCTGCCTTTGGCTTTCAACATACACCCCAATAACAGCCATGCTTTTTTATATGATAACTCATATCCATAAATGCATTGGAAAATGAGTATCCATCCAAACTATATGCCGTCATACTAAAACATAACGGACATGAGCAAGGTTATAGAGAAAAAGCATAACACTGTAGTCACCATAATCCCTCTGGACAATAACTCTGTGTCCTCTCCAACCTTTTCTGCCTGTATAAGTGGTAGATTTGCCACAGGCATTGCTGCCATCAAACAAAACGCCTGTACCATTTCTGTTGGGAAATGCAACGCTTTTAACAATACCACCAAAACAATCGGTACCAACAGCATACGGATTACAATATAAATCCAAATACTTTTTTCTTTTAGTCCCTCCTCAACGGAAGACTTGGCAATAGACACACCTAACAACGCCATAGATAAAAAAACTGTAGCGTTTCCAAGGTAAATAATGCTATTGGAAAGTACCGCTGGAAGTTTCAGATCAAACCAGAATATCACCAATGTCAAGAGTGCCATAATCGTGCCCGGAGAGAAAATCTTTTTTAAATCGATTCGTTCCTCTTTTCCACCCAATACAGTTACTCCATGGGTATAAAAAAGCAGGCAATACATCACATTACACACAATGACATACAACATAGCACTGTCGCTTAGTACAGCCCTTCCCACAGGGATTCCAATGAAGCCTACATTTGTGTATACAGTCATTACATTATAAAATTTTTCTTCCGATTTTTTGATAGGCAATAGTTTGGGTATCACATATCCTAATACACATAAACAAGCATACAATCCAATACCTACGCAAATGGCATTTAACAAATCCTTATGGGTTGTTGTGATATTCCCAGATAACACACAGGACATAATCAATGCCGGATTCACAATATCCATCACGATAACCGACAATTTTTTTGCCGTATTTTCATCTATAATATCTTTCTTCTGTAAATAGACACCCACTAACACTAAGATTGCAATGACTGCCATTTGTTGCAAAATCACAATTGTACTCATAACTGATTTTATTCGCCTCCTACATGCGAGCGAATGCAGCTAATATGAAGCTGCATAGCCTCAAGCAATTGCTTTTCATTTTTATTTTTTAGTGCCTGAATAATATTCAAATGCTCCTGGTTCGCACGTTCCCGGTGTTCTCTTCCTTCTGACAAAAATTGCTCTCGATTAGCCATTTTATTAAGCGTACCTGTCATAATAGATAGCACCCTGTTATGGGTACAGATAGAGAGTGCCAGATGAAACTTTGCGTCATACAAAATAAATTCATCTGGCTCCTCTATATATTCTTTCAGCCGTTCATACAATTCTTCCAACACCGCAATATCCTTTTGTGTCACTCTCTCAATCAACATAGGAATCATAGCTGTCTCCATCAGTTCTCTGGCTTCCAACACATCTACCTGTGTAACGCGACTACTATCCAGCGTATCCTGAATCTTATCTATGGACAATCTATCATTCATTTGATTCACAAAGGTCCCTTTCCCATACTCTGTACGAACCAAGCCTTTTTCATTTAATAATTTAATTGCTTCCCGGATAACGGTTCTACTCACCTGATATTCTACTGCAAGTTTTCGCTCCGATAACTTCATATTTTCTTGCAGTATTCCTTCCTGAATCTTCTTAATCAGGCTGTCAGATACTTGCATATATAATAATTCTGACATACACATCCCTCTTTTCTTTCTCCAGGCTACAAACGATATATCTATCACACGCAGAATCGTTCTGCCAGAAGTGTTTATAAAGTGACCGGATACAGGAAATAACAAAAAGATTTTCCTTTTTCATGCACTTTGTTTTTATTATATCCAATTTTATAGGAAATGTGTAAAACTGTTTTTTCATAACATTATTATTTACGGCTTTCTCCTATCCATTCAGAATATCCAAATCATTCATATGTAACCTCTTTATTTACAATATTGGTAGGTCTTTGTTGCAACTTCTTTGATAACCGCTGTGCAAGATGTTCCAAACACCTTCTCCTTCCTTCATAGAAGGCATCCTCCGACATAAAGGCTGCATGCGGTGTTAAAATACAGTTCTCCAACCCAAATAATTCACTGGTTTCCGTTGCCTCATCTTCGATTACATCAATGGCTGCTGCCTGTATTTCTCCCTCTTTCAATGCTTTTACAAGTGCAGGTTCATCCACAACCGAGCCTCTTGCCGTATTGATGAAAAATGCCGTTTTCTTCATTTTCTTAAATTGTTCTTCCCCCATCATATGATAGGTAACACCTTCAATCAATGGACAATGCATGGATACAAAATCAGATGTCTCTAGCAATTCATCCAACGTTTCCGCCTTTTCACATCCATATTCTGCTAAAAATTCTTTTGTTTTTGTAGGTGCATATACTAAAATTTTCAACCCTAGAGACTGCAACATTGGTACCATTCTTTTTGGAATCTCACCAAAAAACACCATACCAAATACCTTGTCTTTTAAACGGTAAGTCTGATAGCCTAACAATGGGTCCCATTTTCCACTCTGTACTGTGCGGTCAAAAAAGGTAATTTTTCTTGCAAGATCAATGGCAAATCCGACTGAATGCAACGCCACTTCATCTGCACAAAATCCTGGAATATTTGTAACACAAATATTATGCTCGGTAGCTGCATCAATGTCCACACAGTTATAACCAATACTTTGCAGCGATACAATCTTAAGCTCTGGCGCCATGTCCATGACTTCTTTTGTTACCTGTTCATATTCTACTACAAGTCCCTCGGCACCTGTATCACGTACATATTCTCCAAAGGTCTTTTTATATTCTTTATCCTTAATTTCAATCAACTCTAAATCATCAATGCCCCATTCCTTCAAAAGTGCATTTTCATAATCCAAATTATCATCAATGTTAAAATATAATACCTTAGCCATAAGCAGTTCCTCCTTTTTGCCTCTATTACTTTAGGTGATTGCGAAATTTTACAATACAGCACCCCAACTACTCTTCCAGACAAAATTTTATCTTAACCATCTGCGCCAGTGCTTCTGCTGTGCCATTAATGCCGAATATATCACTATTGATCAGCAAATCCAAATGTTGTGGATCTCCAGGAGCAAAACCGGCATAATGCAAATGATATGCCTTTCTTGCTTTGTCTACTTTCTTTATTGTTCTTTTGGCTGCCTCCTGATCCATGCGAAGAATATCCACACAATTGCGGTATCTTGCCTCATATGGTGCATAAATATGGACCCGCAAGCAATTCTTTTCATTTTCAAACACATAATCTCCACAACGTCCCACAATAATACAAGAACTCTTGTCTGCAACCTCACGAATAATTCTGGTCTGTTCATGGAATATCTGATCCTGCTGCTCCGTAGCCTCATTTCCCAAAGGATAACTCATATTAAAGAAACGGTTTCTTGCACTTTCTTCCTTATCTTTAATCACCGATACCGGAAGTCCTAAATTCTGTGCCGTTTTTTCTACAATGTCTCTATCATAAAATTCGATTCCCAAAAGTTCAGCCAGACGCTTTGCAATGGGACGTCCCAAACTTCCAAATTCTCTGGAAATCGTAATAATGTATCTCTTCTCCATCCCAATTCCTCCTTTTTCTTATGATGTACTCTCGGAATCTCCCTTGCACCCACTTTTGCGACTGTTTTTCCGCCAGCTATACACAAATTTAATCAACGTACGCTCCACGTACGCCTCATAAATTTGTGCATATCTGACAAAAAACCATTTTGCAAAATCAGGCACAAAGAGACTCCGAAAGTACATTATGATAATTTCTGATTGCGAAACTCAATTTACTTTGAAACTTTTTGTGCCCAACTTACATAGCAACACAAGGCACATTTTCGATGTCTTTTACAAACTTTCTTCTAAAATTTTATATCCCAGTTCTTCTGTGAATGGAATTGGATTCATCCAAAGCAACCGATACCCCATAGTACCCTTTACAATTTCCGGGAACATATCCTTTGTGACTTTAAGGCTGGTAATATTATCTGGGATGCCAATTTCCGCATTGATTTCTGCTATTTTTTTACCTGCTGCCTGTGCCGCCTCTTCCGTAGTCATCTCACTGATATCCACACCCAACAAAGCCGCAATATCTGCAAATTTTTCCATATCACCCTTATAGTTATACTTCATAACCTTTGGTAACAGGATTGCATTGGTAATACCATGTGGCGTATGTGCCACGCCTCCCATAGACTGGGAAATTCCATGTACCGCCCCTAATCCTCCATTTGCCATGGTTATGGCTGCCATTGTGCTTGCCTGTGCCATCATCATGCGACTCTCTAGATTTTCCGGTTCTTTTACGGCAATTGGCAAATGCTTTGCGATAATTGCAATAGCTTTTCTTGCATACATTTCCGTAAATACACTGGAATTTTTTGAAGTATAGGATTCAATCGCATGGGTCATGGCATCCATCCCGGTTCCTGCCGTTACAGATGCGGGCATTCCTTTTTGCATCAACGGATCTAAAATTGCCACTTTGGCATATAAATTAGGATGTGTACAGGAGAGTTTGATATGTTCCTCTGTATCTTCAATTACGCTGGCACAGGACACCTCCGATCCACTTCCTGCTGTGGTTGGAATACAAATTAATGGTACGGAAGGGTATTTTGGTGTTTTGGACCCTCCAAAAAGATATTCCTTTATTCTGCCTTCATTATTTTTTAACATACATACTGCCTTAGCGGTATCCATTGGACTTCCACCACCCACTGCAATGACCAGATCATATGCTTTTTCTCTCACCTGGGCTGCCAAATTATCAATCAATTCCATAGGAGGTTCCGGTATAGTATCTGAAAAAATATCGAATGAAATTCCCTGCTCCTTCATAGATTCTGTCATTGCCAAAAACGCATCTGTTTTTGCAACAACACCATCTACAATGACCAGTACAAGATTTGCCTGAAACAGTTCTACCCATTTATTTAATTTCTGACTTTCTCCAACTCCTGTCACAATCTTGATTGGAGAATAAAACTCAAATTCCGTTCTCATCTATTTTACCTCCTCATATATTCCTTCCTGTGCATTTGTCATATGAAACAACTTTCTTCGTCTTCTTGCAATTGGAACACCAGGTTGCAAATATCTTCCAGCCCTCTTCTCCAATAGACGAAATGCTTGCTCAAAAACAATAAAAATAACCCAGTAACAAATTGCACAAACAATATAGCATTCTAAAAATCTCTGACTCATAGTAGCATAGTTTCTTGCTTCTCCCATCATTTCCATGATAGTTACCATACAAGCGAGAGAACTTGCCTTTAATAAGTTTACAAAATGATTTCCAAAGTTTGGTATGGCAATTACTACACATTGTGGAATAATAATTCTAGTCATCTTCTGCCATGCCGTAAATCCACCTGCATCGCAAGCTTCCCATTGTCCCTTCGGAATGGTATGTAATGCTGTTGTAATCATGTCACACATATATGGTGCATAGGATAATGCCAACGCAAATACCGCAAAGATATAGGTCGGTGGTTTCCGAATATCATAGGTATAAAATGCAAATAAATGATCAATACCTCCCATAATTCCATCAATAGCCGTATGGAACACATATAAGAAAATCAAAATAGGGATTCCTTTTAAAAACGAACATAACACAGAAAAAAGCATTCGAACCGGGGTCCATTTACTCAACACACCAAAGCTTAACAAAATTCCTAGAAGTAAAGCCAGCAATACAGACCACAGTGTCAAACTTAACGTAGTCGGAACTCCAGCTAATACTTTTTCCAAACAAGTTCTATATACTTCCATAAGTCACACCTCCTATCCTTTTGCTGCAAAAAGTTTCTTTGTTTGCATTGCGGGATTTCCTTTATTGAGCCTTCTCGTTACCAAATTGGAAACAAATAAAATAAGTAATCCCATAATCCAGAAAATCACTCCTGCTGTTATGTACAGTTCTAACTGTCCAACTCCATAATTGTTTTTTACCAATTGCTGTGCCTTTCCCAGAATATCATAGACTCCAATTACCGCTGCAATAGAAGTATTTTTCATAAGTTCCAAAGACATATTTGTAAGATTAGGCAAGGCACTGGCCGCTCCCTGCGGCAATATAACTCTTCGAAAAGTCTGTAACGGTCCCATTCCCAAACTCTGTGCTGCTTCAATCTGCTTATAATCCAAAGCAATATATGCGGAGCGAAAGATTTCTGCAAAAAACGCTGCCATATTTAAGGAAAAAGAAATTAAAGCATAAATGATGGGATCCCATGTATTCGTACTTATGCCATTGTCATTGCAAATAAGGGGTATCCATATAAAAATTAACAAAAGCTGTACCATCATCGGCGTTCCTCGCATAAAAGATATAAAAACACTGGATAGTCCTTTTAACAACGGATTTTTTCCAATCTTTGCCCATGCGAGAAAAAAGCCTAATATTGCAGCAATGAAAACAGATATTACTAACATATAAAGTGTTGTCGGCAAAGATTCCAACAAAGCCGGCAAATACTTCCATACAATTTCCAAAGACTTTTTCATAATCTCACCTCCGCATATCCCCTACCTGAAACACAAGTGTTCCAGGCAGGCAATCAAACTTTTCTACTTCTCATACCAATTGGCATTCTCGGCTGTATAACCATCATAGTCAAACAAAGAATCCGTATCCTTCGCTGTCTCAAAGTAATCTGCACCCAGATACTCTTCTGATAACTTCTTTAAAGTTCCATCCTTATATAATTCTACGGTTGCTTCATTTACTGCCTCTCTAAAATCTGTCAATGACTTATTGATTACACAAACACAGGCTGCTGCTGTAATTGGATCCGAACAAAATGTGGTATCCTTTAACTCTGGTTTTGAGTTAAGCAAGTCCTTATACATAGATTCTCCCCCAAACCAACAGTCATACTGTCCCTTGATGACCGCTTGTACTCCATCCAAGTAAGGAATATACTCGGATGTAGGATCTTGTTTATACTTTACATCCGGATATTGTTTTGCCATATCACTAAGTGCCACTGACAATCCATCATTTGGTGGGTTTGGAACTAATGACTTTCCATCCAAATCTTCAAACTTTGTAAAGCTATCCTCTTTTCTGGAAATCAAGTTGATCGGATAATAACTTTCTGGAATACTTAACAAATAATTTTCTGCTCTTGCAGGTGTAACAAAGTGTGCAGAAACAGACATTGCATAGGTTCCTGCCTGGATTGCTGCAGGTGCCGCATCTGCACTGGCAGCTACATATTCAAACTTATAATCTTCCAGCTTTTCATCCAACGCCTTCATATATTCATAATCATAACCTTGGAACTGTCCTTTTTCATCGGTATATGTATAAGGTGCCATTGCGTCTAAGACAGCAACCGTTACGGTATACGTTCCGTCTCCATTATCCTTTAAGCCTGCAATACTCTTGGAAGAAGATTTTGACCCCGTAGAACTATCGTTACCACTTCCTTTTCCGCAACCTGATAAACAACCAATCACCATTGCCATCACTAAAAATGTAGTTATCGCTTTTCTTACAAACACCCTTTTTCTCATAAGCGTATCCTCCTTTTGTTTAAGCATTAATACGTGCTAAAAATTCCTGTGTACGTTCTGTTTTTGGATGATCAATTACCTCCTCCGGAGTTCCATCCTCTACCACTACCCCACCTTCCATAAAAATCACGCGGGTTGCAGCTTCCTTTGCAAATGCAATTTCATGCGTTACAATCATCATAGTAATTCCTGTCTTTGCAACTTTACGAATACAAGAAAGCACCTCCCCAACCAATTCTGGATCAAGCGCTGAAGTAGGCTCATCAAATAGTAACAAATCCGGTTCCATCACCAACGCTCTGGCAATTCCTACTCGTTGTTGCTGTCCACCAGATAACTGCGATGGATAAAAATCCTTCTTTTCTAAAAGACCAACATCTGCTAAAGCCTTTTCCGCTTTTTTTCTAGCTTCCTCCTTATGCATCTTCTTTACAACAACAAGACCTTCCATAACATTTTCTACTGCTGTTCGATTACGAAACAGATTGTATTGCTGAAATACCATAGCTGTTTTTCTTCGTAAATTTCTAATTTTCTTTTTACTCTTTTCTTTTGCACCTACTGTATAAGCATTTACAGTAATACTGCCTTCATTGGCCTGTTCCAAGAAGTTAATACAGCGAAGCATCGTCGTTTTTCCAGAACCACTTGGTCCCAGGATTACAACCACTTCTCCTTTATTCACTTCAATGTTCACACCATTCAGTACGTTGTTGTCTCCAAAATGCTTATACACATTTTTAATGGATAACATTCTCTCTTCTGGCATCTTACATTCCTCCAATCTGTTTCGCCTTCTCTCCGAGAAGGAATTGGGATAATACATCTGCTTTTTCAAAATACCTGTTGTCAAGCGGATATTCGCAATTGAAGCAGGGGACTTACTTGATTCGATTAAAAAGCAAAAAGGACGCTATCTTCACTAGAAGAATAGCGCCCTTGCTAACGAATCAATCTAACTGGTCTAACCAGTTGTCCTTGAATGCATTCAATATAGCATGGTTTATTTTTGCTGTCAATACGTTTTTTTTGGTAATTTTCCCCTCTCCATCTCTGTTTTTTCTATACTTAAAGCTATCCCATTACAATTCTCCCAATACTTCATTCCAAATCTTTGGAATCCTTGCAATTGCAAAGTCTACAAAACTTTTTGCTGCTGGAGATAATTTTTTATAACTTTTCATTCCAATTCCCATATCCCGATAATAAGGCGGGTCTACCGGAATGCATTCCACCTTATAATGGTATCCAGTACAGATTAGTTGGGTCAGTATACTCAATCCTAATTTGTTTTCCACCATGGATAAAATCGTATGGTCATCTAACACCGAATAATTATATTTTGGTGTAATTCCCGAACACTCTAATGCATTATGAATATCAAAATCATTTCCATCTGCAGAAAGAATAAAGGGCTGTCCTTCAAAGCTTTCCATCGGGAAGTTTCGTTTATGATCTAATGCATATCCTTCTGGCAATACAGCTACCAGTGGATCTTTCCCATAAGAAAAAAAATCCATTGTTCTGGCATACGGACGACTGATAAAAGCAAAATCTATCTCATTGCTGTCAATCCAGCTTAAAATATTTTCCGCACCACCCTCTCGAATATCGATAATCAGATTAGGGTGGAATCCTTTAAATTCCCGTAATATCATTGGCAACAAATGTATGGATACACTGGAGTAGGCTCCAATCGTCATCTTTCCATACTCTAGTCCTTTGATACTATAAATCGTTTGTTCCAGTCTTTCTTGTATCCTCATCAATTCCCGCATGGTGGGAAGTAACAATTCTGCTGCCGGAGTCAGTGTAACTCCATATTTCTCTCGAAAAATAACAGGAAAACCTAATTCTTCCTCTATTTTTTTTAATATGTGACTAGCTCCTGGCTGAGAATACCCCAACCGTTCTGCTGTTCTTGTTATATTTTTTGTTTCTGCAAGGTCCAGTAGCAATTCATATTCTTGAAAATCCATATTCAACACATCCTTACCTAATGTTCTGTTGCTATCATACCTATTTTTGTTTTTGCTGTCAATCCAGATATTCATTTTATTTATATCTAATATTAGTTTTTAGAAGTTTACTTATCTCTCAATGTGCCGTATGATAAGGACATCCAAACGAGATACCACAGAATGGTTCTCGAAGAGATTACTTAAGTTTAAAACAGAAAACACATCAAAGGAGGTCGGTTCATATGCCAATGAAATTTGAGGACTATAAAAAATATTTAAGTCCTGTCTTCTACAAGCAGACAAACTTAGTTGCAAAATCTGCCAGTGGTTGTTATTTGACAGATGTAAACGGAGACAAATATTTAGACTTTGTACAGGGTATTGCAGTAAATGCAATGGGACACAATTATCCGCCCATTGTGAAAGCAATTCAGGAACAGGCAGGTAATCTAGTCAATGCTTCCTTTAACCTGGTAAATTATGAGTCCACCTTAACACTTGCCAAGGAGCTTGCCGGTGTCACCCCAAAAGGGTTAGACTCTATCTTCTTTACCAATGGTGGTGCAGAAGCAACCGACAGTGCATTAAAACTTTCTATGTCCTATACAGGCAGAAGTGCTGTAATCGCCTTTATGGGTTCCTTCCACGGAAGAACTGTTGGTGCTACCTCGATTACAGGCTCCAATTCAAAATATCGAAAGCACTATAATCCATTGATGGGAAATGTTTATTTTTCTCCCTATCCAAGTAAAGACCTCTGCCCAGAGGGAATGCCCGCAGAAGAACGTGCTGATTATTGCTTATGGGAATTAAAAAAATTATTGCAATATATTGTATGGCCGGAAGATGTTGCCTGTATCTATATGGAACCAGTCATGGGCGAAGGCGGATATGTGGTGCCGGATAAAAAGTTTGTACAGGGTGTTGCAGACATTTGCAAGCAGTACGGCATACTTTTGATTTTTGATGAAATCCAATCGGGCTTTGGTCGTACCAGTAAAATGTGGGCCAGCCAGCATTTTGATGTTGTTCCTGATATTATGACTGTGGGAAAGGCAATTGCAGGAGGACTTCCAATGAGTGCTGTTATTTCTACTCCTGAAATTATGGACAAGTGGCCAATTGGTACACACGGTACAACTTTCGGAGGAAATCCGGTTGCTGCCGCCGCAGGATGTGTGGTACTGGAACAGTATAAGGATGGCAGCCTTTTGAAAAATGTAAATGAAATGGGTGCCTACCTAAAGGAAAAACTTACTGGCTTGATGGAAAAGTATCCTTGTATTTCCGATGTTCGTGGAGTTGGTTTAATGATTGCCATTGAATTTTCCCATGAAGATGGCTCTCCTGCACAGGATATCTGGGTAGACGTCAAGGCAAGGATGTTAAAGCGACATATGCTGACCTTAAACTGTGGTGTACACGGAAATGGAATGCGTTTTGCCACTCCATTAAACGTCAAAAAGGAAGAACTGGACGAAGGACTTGCTATTTTAGAAGATTCAATTAAGGAAATGTACGCAGAAAAGAAATAGAACATATTTATAGAACAAATAAACCAATTGGATTCATGTCCGCATGGCTCTTCATGAATCACATAAGCACAAAGCCATGCAGAAAAGAGGTATATTATGAGAACACAGATTACATCAGAAAAATGCGGAGAATGTCATGGACCATACGCTTTAGGCGTAAAAATGGGAAATATTATTTTTACAACTCAGATTGGAACCGATGTCACTGGTGAAATGGTAGCAGGCGGTATGAAGGAACAGACAAAGGCAACCATGGAAAATGCTAAGGCTGTTTTGGAAGCTGCTGGTGCTTCTATGGATGATATTGGAAAAGTCACCATTTATATTAAGGATATTTCTCTTATTCCAGAAATGAACGAAGTCTATAAGACTTACTTCCCAGAAGGTAACTTCCCTGCAAGATGCTGTACACAATGTGTAGATATGGTAGATGGATGCCTGGTAGAGATGGAGTTCGTTGCCGTAACGGAATAATAGGTATTTGGAAGATTACCTTAGTCAAGCGGATATTCGCAATCCGCTTCCCTACTTGATTCGGTTAAACAATAAACTAGCAAAGGCGCTGGATGGTATCAAATTCCATCCAGTCCTTTTTACATAAGGAGGAAATGCTATGTGCCTAAGAGTGGATCATCATGTAATTTTGGATTGCACCCATGCCGGTGATGAAGTAGAAATCACCGTAGATGGCAAGGTAATAAAAGCCTACGAAGGCGAACCGATCTTGGCTGCAATCCTAAATGCAGGAATCAAAATAAATCGTTACACAGTAAAAAGGAAAGAACCTCGTGGCTTATTTTGCGGAATTGGACAATGCACAGACTGTGCGATGGTCGTAGATGGCAAAGCAAATGTTCGTACATGTATTACCCCAGTCAAAGCTGGTATGGTAATCAAAACACAAGATGGATTAGCAAAGGGGGAATAGATTATGCTCGAAAAAGATGTATTAGTAATTGGTGCCGGTCCTGCCGGATTAGCAGCTTCTATAGAAGCTGGAAAATATGGTGCCTCCGTTCTTCTTGTGGACTTAAATATGCAGCCTGGAGGACAACTATTTAAGCAAATTCATAAATTCTTTGGTTCCAGTGCCCATCGTTCCGGTACCAGAGGTTATGATATTGGAAAACAGCTTTTAAAGGAAGCAGAGGAATCAGATGTAGAAATTTGGATGCAAAGCACCGTAATCGGTATCTTCCCAGGGAATAAAATTGCCATAGAAAAGGGATTAGACAGTGGTGAGAAAGAAATGGTTACTATGCAGGCAAAAAAAATTATCATTGCCACAGGAGCATCTGAAAACGCAATCCGATTTAAGGGTTGGACTACCCCTGGTGTTATGGGTGCGGGAGCCGCACAGACTATGATCAATGTAAATCATGTAAAACCAGGACAAAAGATTGTAATGCTTGGCACTGGTAATGTAGGACTGATCGTTTCCTATCAGCTTATGCAGGCTGGCTGTGATGTGGTCTCTTTAATCGAAGCCGCACCAAAAATTGGTGGATATGCGGTACATGCTGCTAAAATTCGTCGTGCAGGCGTTCCAATCCGTTTGCAGCATACCATTATAGAAGCGAAAAAGGGAGCAGATGGCTGCGTCTGTGGTTGTGTCATTGCTCAAGTAGACAATCATTTTCAACCAATTCCAGGAACAGAGGAAACCATTGCATGTGATACCATTGCACTGGCTGCAGGATTAAAACCTACTATGGATCTTGTAAAACTGGCCGGTTGTAAACTTACCTTTAATGGTCCATTTGGCGGTTATATTCCATTGCACAATGAACGGATGGAAACCTCCTGTGAAGGTGTGTTTGTTGCAGGAGATACTACAGGTGTAGAAGAAGCTAATACTGCTTTAGAGGAAGGAAAAATTGCTGGTATCAGTGCTGCTGAAGATTTAGGACTTCTCACTGCTGACGCAGCATCTGACAAGCGGGCAGAAATCTGGGATCGTCTACATTCCCTTCGCCTTGGCCCATTTGGAGAACGACGTATGATAGAAAAAGAAGTGGTTATGGATGAGTACAAAGAACGGATTGGTACTCCATCACCAATTCAGTAAGGAGGAACAAGCTATGGCATTGATCAATACAGGATATTTAGAATATGAAGAATTAGAAAGCATTCAAACACTTCCCAGTGATGAGCGTTATGCCGAGGGACCGGTAGCAATTATCGAATGTGTACAGGAAATTCCCTGTAATCCTTGTGAAGCAGCCTGTCATTTCGGTGCAATTAAAATTGGAGAACCCATCACAAAACTGCCAACTTTAATTGGAGAAAAATGTGTAGGCTGTGGTATGTGCGTAGCACGCTGTCCCGGTCTTGCAATTGTCGTGGTAGACAAGACTTTTACAGATACTACTGCAACCGTTGCTTTTCCTTTTGAATATTATCCAACCCCTGTCGTTGGAGAAGAACGAAATGCAATGAATCGAAAAGGAGAAATTGTCTGTAAAGGCAAAATCGTCAAGGTCGTAAATCCAGCCTCCTACGATCATACGCCTGTCGTAACAGTAGAAATTCCAAAGGAATTTGCAGATGAAGTAAGAACAGTAGAACGTATTTAACATGAGCAAGTAGCAGAGCGGATTGCGAATATCCGTTTGACTGCTTTTTATACAAAGACAGAGAAAACAAGATACCATACGCTATTTTCATATAGAATAGATTGGAGGAATGAACCATGAGTGCTGAATTGACAGATGATATGATTGTATGTCGCTGTGAAGAGGTCACAGTTGGAGAAATAAAAGAAGCCATCCGAGAAGGTGCAAGAGACATTGTTGGTGTAAAGCGAAGAACCCGCGCAGGAATGGGCCTTTGTCAGGGTCGTACCTGTGAAAAGTTAGTGCAACAGCTTTTGGTACAGGAATTAGGAATTAGTCCAAAAGAAGCAGGTACTTCTTCTGCAAGACCGCCAGTTCGGCCTGTTACCTTCGGAGAATTAGCAAAGGGGGAGGTATTATGATGAAGAAAGAATATGATGTAGTCGTAATCGGTGCTGGTGCAATCGGTACAAGTGTTGCTTATCACCTGGCAAAAGCGGGATACTCTACTGCTATTCTGGAGCGTGGCGATATTGCCAGCGGTTCTTCCAGTCATTGTGATGCGGTTGCCCTGATTTGTGATAAATTGCCCGGTATTGATACCAAAATGGGGCAGGCAAGTATTGATTATTTTGCAGAAATCGCCGAACAGTTCGAGTATGACTTTGAATATGTCCCAAAAGGATGTCTTTATGTCTGTGAAACCCAAACAGAATTTGATGCGGCCTCAGAATACTGTGCAAAACAAAATGCAGATGGCTACAAACTTCGCATGGTAGGCAGAGAAGAACTTTGCAAAATGGAACCACACATTGCAAAAGATTTGGCAGGTGCCTTGTATACACCAGAAAGTGGTGCCATTGCCGTCAGTCCATATAAATTATGTTTTGCTTTTATACATGAAGGAAGAAAATATGGATTGGAAACTTACACCTACTGTGATATTTCAAAAATCAATCTTGATACAAAGACAAACGCAGTAGAAAGCATTGAAACCAATTATGGAACCATCAAAACAAAGCGTATCGTCAATTGTGCAGGTGCATGGGCTCCATTCGTAGGCGAATTGACCGGTCTTAAAATTCCAATCGAACCAAGAAAAGGTACTAATCTAGTATCCGAACAAACCGAACGTCTATGTAATCATAAGATTTTGGAATACGGCTATATGCTCAGTAAATTTGACAATATTAACTTCAAGAGAAAGGTAAGCCCTCTGGTAGAAGAGCAAAACATTGCATTCAATCTGGAATACACCCCTTCCAACAACCTGTTAGTCGGTGGAAACCGTTTATTCCGTGATTATGATATTCGATCCGAAATCGAAACTTTAAAAGCAATCAGCGAACGTGCTTTACGTTTCTTCCCAGAACTAGCCGATATTAAATGTATTCGTGCTTATTCTGGTGTACGGCCATTTGTAACCGACCATTTGCCAATTGTATCCGATGTAGACAGTATCCCCGGATACTACATCGCGGCCGGACACGAAGGAGATGGTATCTGCTTCTCTCCTATCACGGGACGATTTATGGAACAGATTATCAGCGGAAAGCCAACGGATTTTGATATTACGAAACTTGATTTTGCACGTTTTGCAAAAGCACAGGCATAAGTTTTCCATTCCAAAGGAGGGTGAAGTTTATGGAAGCAAACAGACGTTATGGATACTTTGATACTAGCAACAGCAATGTCACAATACAAATGCGACGAGGACAAAATATTGCAGGTTATCCTATTGGGATTGTATATATTGAAGATGTATTTTATCCTATGGTTCCTGGAAATATTGTAAATGGCTATACTTTTCCATTTCCGGTCCGACTAAAGGCAGTGGAAGGCTTGGATTGTCAAAACCTGTTTGATGCAGCGGATGGAGTATATGAAATGGTTTTGGAAGCCTGCAAGAAGCTTGAAAAAGAAGGGGTACGTGCCATTAGCGGTGCCTGTGGTTTCTTTGGAAATTATCAAGCCAAGATTGCAGAAGAACTGTCTGTCCCCGTTGCTCTATCCAGTCTGGTACAGCTTCCCTGGATTGCAACCCTTCTAAAAAAAGACCAGACAATCGGGGTCCTCACCGCACAAAAAGATTCCTTTACAGATCAATTATTAGATAGTTGCGGTGTCTGTACCGAACTAAAAAAACGTCTGCTTGTAAAAGATCTAGGTCATGAGGATCAGTTTTCCTGTATTCCAGAAGGGCGTGGTGTATTTGATAATGGATTGGTCCAACAGGAAGTGGTCGGAAAAGCAATGGAAATTTTAAAAGAAGCCCCAAACACCGGTGCCATCCTTTTAGAATGCAGCGATATGCCACCTTATGCCTATGCGGTGCAAGCTGCCACTGGTGTTCCGGTTTTTGACTTTACTACGTTGATTCGCTGGCTGCATTCTGCAGTAGCGCAAACCCCGTACTGCGGATTTATATAGAATACACGTTTACTTCTAAACCAAAATCCGAAAGTTTTTCTATTACTTTCGGATTTTGATTTTTATAATACGCAATCTTTTATTCTTTTATCTTTTTTTATTAATCGCTCTAATCTTTTTTGCTAAATCCTGCAATTTTCCATTTATCTCTCTCGCCTGTTTTAACTCATCATCCGAGCAATCCAACCATTGAAAGCATTTTAATTCAGCAATTGCTTGATTAATTTTCTCTACTGCATCATCCACTTCCTGTGCCAACTCAGAATTTGTACACAACTGGTATACGCCAGCTTTTACACATCTAATATTGCTATGTTTTCTTTTTAAATGAAAAATTGCATTACGCACTGTAGGGTCATTCATATCTGCAATTACCTTTTCTTCGTATGCAGCTTCAAAAAAATCAGAAACCCGATGTGGTTGTCCATCTGCTAAAACATTATATATAACTTTTTTCGTTTGTCCCAATTTACTGTTTCTCATTATTTCATCCTCCTAATTGTTCTTTCCGATTTCCTAGCAATATTCTTTTCATCAATGTAATGTAAATATTTTCTTTACTGTTGCATTTTCACAAACCAAGTAGATTACATAAATCGTTAATATCAAATCAGTTTCAACTTATACCATACATATATTTCATGCAACCAAAGTAATATTTCTTGTTTCAAGTTTGTTTTTATCATATTAACATCACTACATTTTCAGTATATCAGTTTTCTCTGATATATTCAACACAAAATTTATATTTTTACTTTGCTCTCCTTTTGCACCCCCATTAAGGTTCCCAAAAAATTCCCAGATTTAACGGGTGATATGTAAATACTACAAACAAAATTCCCTGTATTATTACAAATATTCTTAGCCATTTCTTAACTTTCATTTCCCACTGTGTTTCAAGTGTATGATACATTATCCAGAATGCACCGCCGACACTTACAAAAAAAGTTCCTATATCAAAAGCCGATATACCAAACCCTAAAATACCTCGATAGGTATAAAATAAAACAGGAATTAACCAAGTCCCTACCAGAATCCCTAGCAACCATTGTGCGCTAAATTTTTTCAAAAAAATACATCCACACAAAACCATAGGTAAATACACTAACTTCATATGTTCCCATGTTGACTCATTCACAGGAAAAAAATATCCTGCAATTCTATTTTCCTGTAACCATCCGTACATAAAATGAAAAATGGTTCCTGTAACTGCTACAAAAGCATATGACAGAAACCATTGTTTTTTCTTCCATTCTTTCATATTCTACCTCCTGTTTATCATATTTTCTCTTATATAAAAATATGATAAACAGGAGGCTTTTATTCCGTTAAATTTTCAATTTAGACCATATTCCAAAACAGTTTTATTCTATTTCCGTAATATACCCCTTCAGCTTATTTTTAAAGAAATCTTTTTCCGCCAACATATAAATTTCAATTTTATCTTCACTCCGCACCAATTCATACAAAATTCCATCTATTTTTTTTAGGCTTCCTCCATCTACAAACCAATACATTGGAACTGCATATTTGGTTGCCTTTCCATTTTCTACCCTAACAATCGAAGTTCTATCATTTCCATCTACATTATCATATATAGAATAAATAGATGCCCCTGTATCTGGATTTCGATAGCAGTATTCCCAACCAACGCTACTTGGAAAAATTTTATTTAATATCTTAAAAAAAGATACTTCTTCCTCTGTGCTCTTATCACCATCATAATCTGTATTCAAATTTCCAGACACATCAAAATAATACTCTAGCAATACTTTGTCCGCA
>OGOC01000620.1_pt1 | contig 35401 bp, 60 predicted proteins | sample 1552561 | NCBI WGS metagenome assembly OGOC01 (sample SAMEA2580148, study PRJEB22360) | human gut metagenome | biome: human gut; feature: human-associated habitat; material: faeces | place: Denmark | collected 2008/2010
TGCCATATCCATCTTGGATAAATGACCCTTCTGGAATATAGATATTATATTCTGTAGACCAAGAGCCAAACAAAACATTTAGGACGGGATTTTTAAGCGGACAGTGTTTTCTGTTGCATATGGAGCGTCGGAAGTTTCTTGAATGTAAGTTTTATCTGCTTTAATAGACTTTGAAGTGATGCCTTTATCCGTTTGATATAGGAACGAATAGCAAAGTCCATCTTCTGAACTAAAGTTATCACTTAGTGCGATAATATCATAGGTTGCGATAGTTTCTGCTGAATAGGTTTCGGGGTTTGCACATTCAATGATGAATACGCATACTACGAGTGATAGAAATGTTAGAAATATAGAGCCAAACATGGAAAAGAGTGAGCATACTATATACTCGATAATGCTGTCACAACCTGCGAGCAAAAAGATGAGCAGCATAATACAGAAAGCAATAGGTAGAATAATAGGTAGCATTACATTAACCTCCTTTATATATAAATATAATACCATATAAAATATACAATTTCAGATGCGGGAGGGCATACAACGAATCGTCATAATTTCTCACGGATGCGGGAAAATTTTAGGCAAGAAAATTGCCAGTCCGCAGTTGTTATATTGTTTATTTTTTTAGAAAAAAGTTTAACAAATTTTAGGACAAAGCAGAAAAATTATGGTATAATAAAAGTGAAATATAGTAGAGAGGTGATAATATGAATTATTCGACTGTTTCTGTTAGATTAACAGAGGAAGAAAAAAAGACTTTAGAAGAGTTTGCGAAGGATAGAGATTTAACTATGTCGCAAGTAATTAGAAAAGCAGTAAAAGAATATATAGAAAACCATTCAAACGACTAAAGGAGACGAAAACAAAATGACTAATAATTATAAGGTTTTTACTTTGAAGTTAGCTAGAAAGCTATGTGAGTTGGGATTTAAGGTTGTTGGAACAGCACCAAATGCTTAGAAACCTTGGTTAAATGTTTATCTTTTTGAAGATACTTAGGAATTAAGAGAAGCGATTGAGAAATATAAGGGACAAAGTTCGCTATTGGAGGATGATTGCCATGGCAGACAAAAGAAGAAGTCCTAATTAGCGAACAGTAAGTCATATTCATAAAGAGCCTTGTAATACTAATAATATATATGCTAGAATTAATAAGGATGCTTTATTTGCGGCGAGAAGAGAACTTAGTGATGGTGAGTTTTCTTTATGGATATTTTTTGCTAGTTAGTCAGAGAAGTTGACAGATTATGATTTTGGCCCTACTATTATTGAGAGGGAGTTGGGTATAAAGAAAGCTAAATATACAAATGCAATAGAAGGATTGGTAGAAAAAGGGTATTTGATTCCTCTTGAGAAGAAGGGGTATTACGATTTTTACGAAGTTCCTAAAATTATTGACGAGGATAAATATAATTATGTCGCTCCTAACGGAGAAAAATTTTCGTTTTAATTTTCATGTATTTCTGAGAATACCATGAAATTTCATAGTATTGTGAGAAACCTATGAAATCATGTATTTGTTGGAAAGCTATGAAAATTTCATAGTATTCTGACAATACTATGATTTTAATTGAAAGATTTATTTCATGGTATTCCAACAATACTATGACATGGTATTCTGACAATACCATGAAAGTAAATAAAAATCCATTTCATGGTATTCTGACAATACCATAAATATAACATATATAAGATAACAAAGAAAAGACAACGGCGACTTTTTCATGTATTTGTGAGAAAGCGATGGATAGGGAGGATAACCATGGAAGATTTTCAGAGGTGGGAGGATATTCAAGGAAGTATAGATGGGACGATGGGAGCAAATGATTTAGAAAATCGAATTGAAAAGCTGGAAGAAGGTTTTAGAAAAATCGAATCAAAAATTAAAGGGAAAAGTCAAGAAGAAGAGTAATGGGTAGGGTAAGAGAGATTAATAGAGGTAGAGGAAAAGGGATTATTGAATCTATATGAGGATTCGAGTTAGATTACAAGCGAAGCCATAAGAAAGTGGATAGACTATAGGGAGAATATAAGTGAAATTGGAGAAAATTAGAAGAATAGTAGAGAAAATTGGAGAAATAGTAGAGTTGGGTGCCGATCGGGTCTAGGTACAACCATCACAACACTCGTCAAAACGATCGTAAACCTAGGCTTCCGCGATTCTTCTACTTCTTTCCTCTTGTTTAATAGCAATAAAAAAAGAGAGGTATCTCTACCTCTCTTTTATCTAAGCCCTCTCAAGAACTTAGCTACCACATCTTCATCATTGTTGCTCTTGATGGAAACGGAGACCGATTCATTTCGCATCTCCTGAATCGCCTTCTCAATTATCTTATCAAGCTCTTCCTCTGTCGCTGCAAGTGCATCATTGATATTATTCATCCCGACAATTCGGGCAGAAATACGAGCAGTCTCAGTGATAGCCTCTGCATATTTATTGATAGTATCAGCATCCCACTCAGGGTGAGAAGGAGCATAAATAAGAACTGCAAGCTGTCCGATATGCTCTGCATCAAGATGCTCATCATCAACAGCATTTAGAAAGTCGCACTCAATTTCATCCAAAGCTTGCTGACGAGCCTTCCGAACCTGATTCTGCTTATTAAAGACATTTAGAGCATCAGTAAACTCCTTAGCAATATCGTCGAGAGACGCACCGCCATCAAGAGCACATTTAATCATATTAGTATAATCCATGGAATATATTCCTCTTTTCTTTCCTTTTATATTTATATTATATAATATTATTTTATAAATTGCAACCGATCGGCCCTAGCTTAAAGATCTTTTATTCTAAAATAACTTCTCTGATTGAGGCATCGACTAGAAAATTCTTAGCTAGAGAATAAGTCTTTTTAATTGTATCTATAAAAGTATAGAAAGGGTGAACATCAAGAAGATTTGCTGAAAATGAGGCAAATTTTGCTAATTTTTAAGTAATTTTATTAGAAAAATGTGCGTTTTTGCTAGATTTTTAGAGAATTTTCGCTATATTAAGAGAAAAACAAGAGGAAAAACCTGCGGACCGATCGGTTTACCTAGTTAAAAGTAGAATTTTCTAGCTATTTTTATTATAAAATCTCGTTAAACCGATCGGTACCGCAGAAAAATCTCTCGGTGGTATTTGTTTTTCATAGCAACATCTTTGCTATTGTTAGCTGTATAGGGGATAATATTAGTCTTATGAACACTTGACAATTTTGAATTTTTTTATTATAAAAAATGGACGAGAAAGCCGCTATTGCTGGACTGATCGGAGTAAGATAGAAAACCGATCGGATTATGGTATAATTTCGGGAGATTCTAGACTAAGTTGCGTTATGGCCAACTTGCTATGAAAATTTTGCGCTATGGTCCGATCGGGGAAATTCGGGCCGAGTCGCCCGCGACCGGCCCGCCAAGTTTAATAAAAATGAAAATAAAAAGAGGGCCGAAGCCCTCTTTATTTTAGTAATTATCTCTTTCTTCAAAAACTCCGATGGTATCAAAATCAATATTGTGGAGATTTATTCTAAAGTCATCCTCATATGCCAAGGAACAAACAATATCGCCATATGTTTCTACATAGTCAGCAATAGCAGTTCTGACAGCCTTCCATTTTCTCTCTTTATCTTTATTCTTTCTTGCTTGCATTTCTTTTTCACAAGCGGAAAGAAGATATTGCAAAGTTTCATCATTCATTTCCGCAATATTGAATCCAGAATTATCCATCTTAAAATCTCCCTTCTTTATTTGAAAATCTCGGTTGGAATTTCATTAAAAATTTGCTTGAATTGTTCCATAGTAAGCTCTTTAGCCGCTCTTTCAACTCTTTCTTTTGACCAATCGCAAACCATTTTACAAGAAACAAGTTCATATTCATATCCAGAGATAAAATAGATTTTATCTGACATTTTGAATTTTCCATCGGGAGGAGTATTCCCGCCCAAAATCATATAATCGCCGGTTTCTTGATTTTTCTCCGATTGCTCAACATATCTTTCAATATGCTTTTTGATATAGGTTTCTGCTATTTCAATAGCTTCTTTTTCAGTTCTGGCGTTAATATAGGATAGAGTTTCCATAGGGTCATTGTAAAACGTGACTGAAAATCTATAAGCCTCTCTGCGGAAAATTCCTTTATAGCCCCAACAGTGATAAGTTACCTTGTAACTAACTCGAAACTGCTTCAAACTCTCCATTCTCTTTGACCTCCTTTGTTGAGATAATAATACCACATTTTTAGGAGAATGTCAAGTAGTCATTTTGCACAAAAAATCGAGCGAAAATTATCTAAAATGCAAATAGAAGAAAAACTCGGTCCGCGGCGCACGCAAGCGGACCGCCCGCATATTGGGATAAAAAAACCACCCCATTTCTGGGGTGGTTCTTCTTAATTCAGAATAACGGGGTATGCCTTGCGGATAATGATTGTTACCATGCGCGGGGGCGTATCACAGAGAAAACGGTCATTTCTGATAAAATGTCCAATTCCCATATTTTGCCATAAAGTCCGGTTCAAGTCCTCATATCGAAGGGTATTATACTTAGATAACCGGATATACCAATCATAGGAAAAAGCACTATCCGTAGGCATAGTATAGTCTCTCGCTCGTTTGTAATTCCTTGTATGCTCGGCGGCACGTCTTTCAAGGTCGTTTGTCGTGCCAATCTTGAGAATATAGCGCCCCTTTACGTCTACATAATGCCCGACGTATAGAAACTCCTTTTCCCGTGTCTGTGTGCTAACTATGGAATACCTCTTTTCTGGTAGGGCTGGGGTAGGCCAGCCCTACCCCGTTATTTTTTCGGTTTACGCTTTTGCACAAGCGTTAACTCGAAACTATCCCCACCGATAGAAAACGCAATTTGGCGTTCCTTGTTTGTTATGGCAAGGTCAACAATCGAGAATTGACTATTTTTTTCCAAAAAGTCCGCCAGCTCTGCGATTATGCCGCCTTTAGTTGCGTTTGGCTTGCGTTGCCGTGGTGTAAATTTGTAGGCGGTAGGGGTTTTTCTTGTGCCAGCATGGGCGAATTTCTGCGCGATTTTCGCTTTATCGGGCGATAAATCGTATTGCGTTTTTTCGCCAGCTTCCACCGCCTTGTCATAGGCCAATAGCTCCGCCTCCTCCTCTGGTGTCAGTTGGAGAGGCTTATATCTCGATAACCTCTCGGCGTCAGTGATACGGCTCGATATAGTCTCACCCCCCTAAGATAGAGTAGGGCGGGGATTTTCACCCCGCCCTATACGGGGTTACGCCATCTTAAAGAGAGACTTGCCCTTCTTCTCCTGACAGGTCACACGGCCGTCCAGCTTGAGCATCCGCACAAGGGCGGCGGCCTTCTGAGTGGAGAAAGCGGCCAGAGAAGGCACAGACTTGAAAATGTCGGTACAGGTCACGCCGTCGGTGTCCTCGGGCAGACCGGCAAGATACTCCATAATCTGCTCCTTAAGGCTCTCGTTCTCCTGCTGAGTCGGAGTCAGCTTCTTATCTCCCCCGGAGCTATTCTTCTTCCGCAACAGCTCCAACTCATGGTCGATAACAGTCATGGCAATCTCCATGGTCGTGCCATGCTTTACCTCGCCGCCGGTCAAGAGGGCCTTAATGTCCTCAAAACGCTGGGCCTTGGTAATGCGGATTTTCTTCTCACTCATAATGATACATCCTTTCTGGTTTTTAGGACTGTCCTTGTCCTTTGATTATATTGTACCACACTATTAGGAGTTTGTCAAGAGGTTTTTCAAACTTTTTTCAAGAACTTTTGCCCTTTACTTGTTTGCCCTCTCTCGTTCCCCTTATAGTGTAACACACTTTGGAGAGTTTGTCAAGCCCTTTTTATTCACTTTTCAAGGTTCCTTGCCTTGTTTTCTGTACTTATTATAGCACACTCACAAGGGCTTGTCAAGGGGTTTTTGAAAGATTTTTGAAAGTTCGCTGTCGCTGTCTGCCGTTCGTCTCTCTCACTTTCTGAATGTATTTTACCATACCAGAAAGCAGATTGCAATAGGCAAATTGCACAAAAAATCAGAATTTTGGGATAGGGCTTTTGTGCAGAATTTTACACAAAATGGGGCTGAAATTTTTGTGCAACATTTACAAAGAAAAACTCGGGTCGCGCCGCCCATGCGCGACCCGCCAAAAATAAAAAATAAAAAGAGAGCCGAAGCTCTCTTTATTTTATCCAAAAAGACAATTATCCAAAAAATCAAACAAGTGTTCATCCTCAATGGGAATAGATACCAACATATCCCCATTTTCATCTGGTTCATCATGACACCATCCCATACGCTTGATAATTTCAAGCGCCATGAAAACAGCATCTGGACAAAGGGAAGAGGTATATACAGTTTTTATTTTCATATTTAACCCTCTTTCTTTGAGTAGAATTGATCGACATAAAACTGCATCTCTTTCCGCGTCACTTTGGAAAGCATAGCCTTAATGGTAAATACATCCGGGCACGTCCGCTCAAGCAGAAAGCGGATAGCCTTATTTTTTAATCCTTGAAGCATCTTTATTTCTCCTTCTACCGGGCGGGGCATTAAGCCCCGACCCGGATTGTCGGAATTTGCCGCAGACTTGCGGAAAGCTGACGCTGAAAATCTGTCATGGGCGGAAACTCCCGCTTGTTCTCATACAGAGCCTTTCTCATGGGCTTATGCTGGCGCATACAATACCACATGATTTCCGCTTCAATCAGAACATCTTCCAGCCCCGTGTGGCTTTCCTCAAAATCGGTATTGCCGGAGATAAACCGCCATACGATTTCCGCAGTCTTGCGGGGAACGCCGTTAGCCTGCATATACCCATGTTCTTCACAGAACTTTTTATAGGTGGGCATCTGACAAATGACATCTTGTGTCATTTTCATAATGTCCCAAATTTCCACGCTGTCAAAGGGGAACCAATACCGGAACTTGGAACAAGTGACCCAACGCTGAGTAACCCGAAGGGCGTTATCATCAAAGCGGGCGTTATATGCGGCGACCTCCTTAATACCGTATCGCTCGATAGTATCCAGCATGGCCTGACGGATTTCATAGGTAGTAGCCATCTTGCGACTGCCGGCACGCAATTCCTCCACATACCGGGGGATTTTCCAGTTATAATAGGCCGTCCGCATTAAATCCCGCTCGTCATTGAAAATGTCCCGATTTACAAAACTTGCGGTTTCATAAATATTGCCCTTGGTGTCTACGACCGCCCAGCCGCAGTCATACACCAAAACATTTGACATATCCATACGGATGCGCTCCGGGGTAATGATTTCCCCGTTCTCACCGATTTCAGCGGGGATAGTCTCGGTCAATGTGTTGGCGGTTTCTGTATCGACCACCAGCACATAATGTCGGCGTTTATCAATCATAATCTATCAAGTCCTTTCTTCTCTTGATGATATTATTATAGCATATTTAATGCTTGGTGTCAAGAGGGAAAAAGGAAAGACTTTTTAACTTAATCCTCCCGATAGCTAATCGGAATTTAGTTATTTTCTCTTTGCTTCCTCTACTTTCTAAGAGTTCGCGACCTCTTGATTTCTTGGCCTCTCCCTCCTGACATGATAATAATACCATAGTTTCGGGATAATTGCAAGATGGCATTTTGCACAAGATTTCTGCTTGAAAATTGTGCAACATTACAATAGAAGAAAAATTCGGCCCGCGGCGCTTGTGCGCGGGCCGGCCAAGTTATAAAAAAAATAAAAGCGGGGATTTTCACCCCGCTTTTATTTAATCCCTATGAATTACGGTTTTGAAAATGCTTCTGAGGATGCAAATGATAATCCAGATGCCGAAAGTGATTTTCCATGAGAAAGTGAGAGCGAACGCCCAACAGATGAGCCAGATCAGCAGGGCTGTGCCGAAGAAAGAAATTACGCAGGTGGCAAGAACCGCGAGGACAGCAACAAGAAAAGCAAACATTTTTGAGACCTCCTTCCTATCGGGGAACGCCTTAAATGGCGTTCCCGACCTTAAAGCACTTGGCCGAAGGCGACCAAAGGGAACCAGCCTTGCGCTTGGCGTCAGAACGGGCGCGGTCAACATCCTTACCCACACCCACGAACACATGGCCCGCCGCAGTCTTAAAGTAGAAATTCATCATAACAAAAACTCCCTTTCTTTTATGAGGGTTCTCCCCTCTTGATGATTAAATTATATCACAATGTAGTGAGATTGTCAAGAACTTTTTTACGTATTTTCCAGATATGGGGCGGGGATTTCACCCGCCCCTTTTATTTAGTCCAGATTGTTGATATATTCAATAATGTTTGTAGTTTGGGGGTCTACAGTATCCCCTAAATGCCAGCCGTTTCTAATTTTGTCGTTATCATCAAAGAGAATGAACGGCGGTTCATAAAAACTGCGGAATACGCATTTAGCTTTAGTTGTTCCATACGCCACACAATGGCATTTATGGGCCGGAAATTTATGCCTTGCAAGCCATTCCTTTTTGGCGGCTGTGACTGCTTTCTTATATTCAGGGGGGCTTTCAGGGGGCAACCATGTAATAACTCTAACCTCCCACCCTTTATTGATTGCGTTTAGAAGCGCATTTCGAAGGGCCTTCATATCCCACATAGGGGCGGCGTCTTGGAATGGGCTGGGGTCTCCCTTGCGGAGTTTTTCGAGCCAGTTAGGGACTGCATACAGATCTGCAATAGTCCCATCCATATCAAAGCAGAGCATTTTTTTAGTTATCATATATATAACCTCCTTTTGTTTTATTATACTACCTGTTGCCTATCTTGTCAACAAGTTTTTCAAAGAAATTTTTATGCCGATATACCTTATAAGGCATTGACGTATAATCCACATAAATTAGAGGGTCGCGCAAAAGAATAGCTTGCATATAGACCCCATAATTCTCTAGGGTGGTAGTACCACCAAATTGGCGGCGGTAGATTTCAGCCACAGTTAAACACTCATTAGGCCGAATAAACTTTGAAGGTTTCATTTAGTGTCCCTCCTTCTTTCTGTACTAATAATACCATAATTTAAGGATAATTGCAAGATGGCAAATTGCACAAGATTTCAAGTCAAAAATTGTGTAGAACTTACAAACAAGAAAACTCGGCGCGCTGTGAGCGTCAGCGCGCCGTCGAAATTTTGATATAAAAAAAGAGGGCCGAAGCCCTCTTAGTTTTCTGCAAATTGAGCTAGAAATTGCGCAGAAAGTCGAATCATATCATGCGCCGATTCTTTATCGTTTTTATAGCAAATAAAGCCGATTACCTCACCTTCTGCGATAATAGGAGTAACAAACAACGACTTTCCCTTCCATTCAGTACCCCAATTACGAATATTGAGCCATTCGTCCGGGGTCTTTGACATTCCGAAGGGGCGAGGACCGCACAAAAGACTTGAATTATCAAAAACCGACGCGGAAATGCCGTTAATGCTCAAAACTTTTTGAATATGTGCGGCCTGAGGAGCAAAAGAAGATAGTAGAGAATATTTCTTGAAAACCACTCCGCCATCTTCAATAAAGATTTCTAGCGGGTCGCCCTCCCGAATATTCATATTCCGACGAATTTCCTTAGGAATTACTACCCGGCCGAGATCATCAATGCGGCGCACAATGCCAGTTGCTTTCATTTTTTTTATTAGAGAGGGCAAGCAATAGCCTTGCCCTCTCCACCTCCTTCCTTAAAACTCCTTGCGCAGTTCTTCAAGCATAGTAGTCAGAGTGTTCATATCTCCGCCCATTTCCAACTTGACACACATAAGTCGGGTCTGCTCGTCAATCCATGTGTTAATCTCTGCGATTTCATCATCCATTTTCTGCTTGGCAGGAGTGTAAATGCCGAAGGTAGAGGTCTGGACGATATTCTCACAATATCGAGTTGTCTTGTAGCCCTTAGTAAGCATTTTCGCCCGGATAGTATCGTCCAGCTCCTTTGCCGACTTGACGATAGCCTCCTTAAAAGCCTCCAGCGCATCAAACTCCGGCTGATACCTCTCCCGGATGGCCGCCTCCTTACAGGCAGAAATCTTGCGAACCTCATCACGGACATATTCTTCAATTCTCTTAGTAACACGCATTTCTAAAAACTTCCCTTCTGTTTTAATTTGAGAGGTTTTACTTGTTTCCCCTCTTGACATTAAATAGTATAACAGATTTCGGGAGAAGTGTCAATCGTCAAATTGCACAACATTTGCGAACATATTTTGTTGAAACTGCTGATCCAGAAAAAATCGGACCGCGCCCATCCTGCGCGGTCCGCCCGCGAAAAAAGACAAAAAGAAATGCCCCGAAAGGGGCAAATCTTTTAAAAATTTCCCTCTACATTGTCGCTACAAACCTCCCACCACATATCTTCATCCAGCAGGCCCAGCTCTTCAAGCCACCTGCAAAGTTCCTCTGCCTTTTTGGAAAGTGAAACCAGATGAACCATGCAATCCTGATCCCGGAAAACAAATATCTTGTCCTTTTCTTCGGTTTCCACTCCCTTCGGGACGGGTTCATTCCCATAGGCTTCGCCGCATTTCTGCATAAGCAGGCCCCGGTCAGTACCTACAATCTCCAGAAAATCGCCCTCGTTAATTCCGAGAGACTGGCGCACCTCCTTGGGGATAACCACGCGTCCCAGATCATCCATCCTCCGAGTGATGCCGATAACTTTCATCTTTATACTTCCTTTCTAAATTTTATGGTAGGCGCCTAGTTGCCCAGGCGCCTTTATCCAGTTTACAGCATAGACAGAAGGGCGTCAATGTCAACCTCACTGGATACGCGGTCGGCTCCTCGTCAAAGACTGCCTTCAAAATGTCGGCCGCATCATCTGGAGTACAGGCATCCTCAAGCAAGAACTTCCCCAGAGATTGAACCAAAGCTGAATCAGCCGAATGGCGGTCTACCGTACGCATCGCCATATGAAGGGCAATCAGGCCATCCTTATCCTCCTGGGTCATCTTAGGCAGAGTAGTCATAATATGCTTCCTTTCTGGTTTATAGAGTTTTCCTTCTCTTGATAGTGTTATTATATCATAAAGGGCTAGGTTTGTCAATACCCTTTACATCGGAGTATTTATAATATATCCGAACATTGCGATTTCAGCCGTGAAGAATATAGCAAGCCAGAAATGCTCTTTTACCAGAGCCACTACATACTGGATCGTTAGGCAAATGGCAAGAATGATTATGATAAAAGTTGTCATATTTGTTTCTCCTATGGTGGAGAGGGATTACACCCTCTCCACCTCGATAATTTCCATGTCGAAATCTTCCCAGCAGGCCCCAAGGAGCATATCATGCCGCAGGTCGTTTTCGCTTTCGTAGTCCATATCCTCCAGAATATCCTGCCAGTTATCGGGATTATATTGCTTTTTCAGCCAGTCCCAGCCCGCGCCACGAGCTAACCGCAGATCATCAGATACACAGATAATCTTCTCACGATTATCAGCCATAACCACATAGCTTTTCATTTTCTTTTACTCCCTTTCTTGAGGGCTTTTGTTCTCCCCTCTTGATGGTCTAAGTATACCAGAACGGGAGGGGAAAGTCAAGCGATTTTGGGAAATTTCCTCTCGTCAATTTCACCAATAAACTGATCCAAAAATTGTGCAAATTGCCTCTTGACAAAAAATTCCGGCCGCTGCGCTCATGCGCGGCCGGCTGAACAATATATTTTGAATTGGAAAAGAAATTCCTCCCATTTTGGGAGGAAAATCTCAATCTACATATTCTCGATTTAAAACTTTTACAACCTCTTCAGGTTTACGTCGAGACCGGAAAAGAGCATCTTCATAGGAATAACCAGAGATATTGTCGGTCGAGCCATTTTCAAGCAAAATCTCAAATTCATACATATCTCTCAACTTCCTTTCTTTTGATAACTTAATTTTAACATAAGAATTTCGGGAAGTCAATCGGTACTTTCAACAATTTTCATTCCATTTGCTTGTATAATTCGCATAGCTTCTTCAAGAGAAGTATTGTCAACGGAGCCACAGTCGATACAAATATATTTTCTGCCATCCTTTACCATAGTAGTGAAATAATATTCTTGACCAGAAACAAGGCCCATCTACTCTCGTAGTCTTACGGGAATCATGATGCGCCCACTTGAATCCAATTTCCTTGAGAAAGTAGTTTCTTGCATTTTGATAAATAAATTCTAGTGACCTAGGTTCGTGCGAAAAATGACTCCATCACGGGAATCGCCGATTTGTAACAATCGGAGGGAATAATTACCACTCGCAAGGCATTTTCTGGCAGAACTGAGCCATAGGACAATTCTTACAAGAATCCTAGTTCAAACAGAACTCCAGAATGACCGCAAGAGCTTTCAGCACTTCTAAGGTCATTAGAAAACTCCTTTCTTTGTTTTTCTATATATATTATAGAATATTTTTTTAAAAAAAGCAAGGGCTGACTTATGCCAGCCCCAGCCTCTGCAACCAGACAAGGTGATATTTCCCCAATCTTACCAAAACTGTTCCATATCCCTTATTAGTCCAAACGGTGGAACCAATAGGATATTCACGCGGAAGTCTCTCGATAGTCATTGATAATCCCCTTTTCTGTAAAGAATCCGACAAGATGTTCTGCTGCACTGGACTTATGCGGAGTTATCAACAACCACGCACCGCGAAGATTATCAATAGTCGATAAAGACCAGTCCGCGCCCATCTGACTAATTAAGCACTCGAAACTTGCTCGATCCTCAAGAGAGCTAAACGAAACTACATATTTTCCCATGCGGAAATCGACCTCCATAGAATTTTTTATCATGGGGAGTGGAAGTCATAGACCTCCACTCCCGCAGGTTTCTTATGCGTTAATGTAGATATTAACGCCACCTTCTTCTCTCATTTCAATCTCAGTCACCTGCTTCTTGAACAGGGCGCTGAGGTCATCGCCATAAAAGTCACCGCCGAGCTGGAGCTTCCATTCCTTGTCAAACCGGAAATGTGCGCCGGTATTGCTGTCGATTACCTGAATAGCCGCATCCTCTTCCAGACAGAAAGAGTATTGCCGGAACAAAATCACAACATCTTTGAAGCACACCATTTCTTTTACTTCCTTTCAAATTCTTTTTGTGGTCTGTCCCTCTGGACAAGTATAATATACCATACCCACAAAGGAATGTCAAGCGATTTCGGGAGAAAAATTCTCGGCAGATTGCACAAACTTTTGGCCATATAATTGTTGAAACTGCCGAATAAACAAAAATTCGGGCCGCGGCGCACGCTGGCGGCCCGGCGAAAAGTCAATATGGGAAAGTTCACAAAAATATCCGGCAATCTTTGTGCAGATTGCCGGATAGAATATTTATTCATATTTCATTTACAAGGAGGAGAAAAGCCTCGCTTTTCTGCATCTTCCGCAGATTTCCAGATGTTACCTCGATATGATATTTGCTCTTGATTTTATTCGCGGCACTGGCTTTATCTCTTGCTTCCACGATAACAGGGAAAGCATACTTTTTTGCGTTGGGTTTGCTTAGTGTAAAGAAACCCATACGAGTACGCTTGCGGCCTCTGGCATCAATAAAAGTTCCTCGATACATTTTCTTTTTCCTCCTTATTAAAACATTACAGTAAAGAAATTGTACTCACTGTGCTGCGGATTGGGATAGTTGTTATCTGCCACTATATCGGCCCAACTTAAAGCAATCCAGAGAAGGAGTGCGGCATAGAGGCCGCCTCCTATATATTTTAGAACTTTCATAACTTTTCCTCCTGCTCTTGTACCCACTCGATACTAATAGTATCGTTTCTCATTGCCGCCTTATATTCTTCACGGCTTGCGGGTCTGGTGTGGAGTTCGCTATTAATGTACTTGCGATTGATATACGCCCAGTGTGGCATATATGCGACACGCATAGAATTAAAAGCGTCTTTATCAAGGATAATGCCGTCGCTGACCTCTGCGGCTTCGACATTCATCTTATAGCGCAAGAGTTTAATAAAATCTCTTTTCCTAAACATGGGTCCGACGAACCACTTAATATAATTGTTCATAGTCTTTTATCCTCTCTCCCCGTATAGCCGTTAGGTCAGCTTATTTTTAGGCTACGATTTCCCCAGTGGATAAGTCTATAATCCAGTGGTTAGGATTGATAATCTCATGTTCTACTCTCCATCTTGCCATTGAGAGCGTGCATGGGTCATAGTAGCGCATCTTATTGCGCACGAGAACTTGTAATTGATACATAATATAGCCCTCTTTCTTTTGATTATTATAATCCCGCCTTGCCTTGTGTCTTGCAAGGCGGGATTTATAAACTACTGCTGATTGAGTTCTTTTTGTTGGTCTTTCGTTGCCCAGTCAAGAGAGGTTCTGACCGTCGGACGCTTGCGGTATTGCTCCGCCTCTGCCTCTGTTCCACCTAACGCCATAGCGTAGGCTTTCCAGTCTATCGCTCCTTTAGCAGTAGTCTCTTTATATACCACCGCATAAGCGGCGCCCTTTATCTGGACTGTGCCATACAGATAAGAGGTCTTATCTGTGGTCTTGAACTCTTTCCCTAACCGGGTGAAAAGCTCTTTCGCTTTAGCCTTAGCCGCTTTCTCTGCGACCTCCGCCGCCGCTACTGCCTGTTTAGCGGCCAGGTATTCCATGATGACTTTTCTGTCATCGTTGGTAAAGTCGATTTTTTTCATTTTCTTTTACTCCCTTTCTTTTTGTGGTGTGGTTCTCTTTTGTTCTGTCTGTATTGTATCAGACTTTAGTGGGCTTGTCAATACCTTTTTTTGAAAAATTTTTGATTTTCAAGGTACATTGAGTTTTGCCCTGTCCTCTACTGGACAAGTCCAGTTTACCACCAAAACGCCCACTTGTCAATAGTTTTTTTGAAATTTCTTTCTCTCTCTTTTGCACAAAATAAACATCGTTCAACTGTGCAAGTTGCACAAATTCTTTACGCGCGCGTATTCCTTTAGGGCGTGGCTTTTTACTTTCATACTTTAGCGAGCGAAAGAGGCCAACTACACTTCAACACTTTACCATGTGAAAGGGGAGGGTGTATTTTGGGAAAAACTGGAAATTTTTTCGCAAATTCGTTCTGCCACGCCATTTCAAAATCTAAATCGCACTTTCAATCTCAATAACGAAAAAAAGATGAAAGGCTAAACTTTTAACCTTTCATCTTTTCTCCACAGTTAGGGCAAAAATATCCCTTAATGGTATAATTGATATTTCTTCCCAATTTTATCAATCTCCTCAGCTTCCATTGGTCTAAATCCAATACAAGTGAGAGTCCCTTCAGGACTCTCTTTTTCCAGCTCTGTCCTGCAAGCATCATAAATCAAAAAGTAATCTTTATACTCCTCCATACCAAGCTCTTTAGCTGCTTCGACCGCTCGCAATAAATCATCTTTATTCTTCGCGCGGCAAACAACTTTAGTTTCTGCTCCAGTTATCCAATCATGGAATAAGTCTGTATCGAGACTTATATCCATATGATACATAATGCCATCTCTTTCCCGAACCACTTCTTTGCTTCCCCAAAGAATCTTTTCCAAAAGAAAAGCAATAGAAGCATGGGAAACTTGCGCAGCTAGCTTACCCGGAGACATATTTAAATCTTTTCTAGCTATAATTAACTGTTTATACATTCTTTACCTGCTTTCAAAAATGCTCTAAAATTCTGGGAATTGCGGTCAGGAATTGCAAAATAAATATTTGGAATATTATAATTGCGTGCTGCGCCTATGAGTAAGGTTGCGACCGTGTACGGATCCTGCATAAAAACTCCACAACCCCAAGCTCCCGCGACTAGATTTTCCACACCGTTTTCCTCAGCAATCTGATACATAAAGTGAATTCGATTTTCAAGAACTCTATCATTCTCGCTTTTACTCACACTCTGGTATCTATGCGCCGTTCGGAAATTCGGGGCCGCGCAAGTTATAACATCTGCTTTCTTTTGTTTGTCATTCCGCTCGAATACTACACTAGGAGAATACAGCGCTCTATTCAAGTATAAAGCCTTATTTAACCTCTGCCGATTCCATGCGTAATACGTCCCATCAAAAGCAAGAAGAATAGGGTAAAGATTGGATTCATGACACAGAGCCTCTTCTTGCGCAGGACTACCTTCTAGGAAGAAACCACCAGGACTTTTATAACTGGCATAGTTAAGAATTGCTGTTCTACCATTGTCAGATAAGTTGAATAGACAAGATACGCTATCCATATCTGTTAGAGTAAAAGCTGGTTTCTGATTGCCGGATTCATGCTGTGTAAAAGAATCTGGACTATATACATATGTGCGCTCGATAGATAATTTAGTGTTTGCGGCAAGTCTAGTTTTAATATCTTCATAATGCGCTCGTGCCTTGATTGCGCGCTCTTGTTTTGTCATCGCGGCCTCCTTTTATAAAAATGCCGTTGGGCAAAATTAAATAATTGTCTTATTTTATTTTTCAAATAAAGTGTGTTGAGTTTTTAATTCCTCGATCTTCTACTTTAACTCTTTGTTTTCTTTTATTACTTTTGCATATTCGCATGAATCATCGCATCTAATTGGATCATACTATTGATGCAATCTAAGATAACAATAATCAATGCATGGGTTCATATTTACACCCCTTTATTCTACAATCTAGTAAACACTGTCCTGTAGCTCCATCACAGGGAATTGCATCAGGGTAATCCTCAAAATAAGACGAAGCTAATAGGACTTCATACCCGAGTTCTCGCAATATTCTTTCTGCGATATATCTATTCCTCAGCTTTACCCATTCTTCTCTATTTATTTTTGTTTCTCTGTATATTTCTCTGGATTTCTCCATATCTACTGTTATGCTGCCATCAATATTAGTCTTAAATGTTGAATCCTGTGTACGATAAAATTCTCGAAAAGGATTTTCAATATGAAGAACCTCTCTAGCATAATTATCAAAATCTTCTGAGAATTTCATTATCTTCGCGCCTGTTTCGCTAACTATAAGCAATTTTTCATCAACCCCAATCTAGTCAATAATCCCACCCCTCCGGGCACAGGAGTTGACCACACTTCATTTCTCTTTGCAATATCTTCAAGTTCAACAAAATCGCCTTGAATAAAATTCGCCTAATTTCTACGAATACCAACATCAACAACAATAGCGTGAGGGCAAGCCTCTCTTGTCAAAGTAAAATCTCCAACTGCGGATACTACTAAATCTGCTATTCTTGCTAAATAAAGCTTCGCATTTACATTTGTTTTACTGTGACAGATAGATACAGTCATATTTCTCGCCAACAACTCTTTCGCCATTGGCTTACCAACTATATTACTTCTACCTAATATTAAAGCACTTTTACCTTCATACTTAAAACCACAGTCATCAAGATAGTCTACTATTCCTCTTACCGTTGCCGGTAAAACAAGAGTAGAAGAAGTTAAACCGTCGCAGTCTTTTATCGTAGGAATTACATCAATAGAAAAAGAACTCAATGAATCTCTTAGTGGCATTTGTGCTATAATACAATCAGTATCTATACTATTTATGTAATTATTTAAATCTGCGGGAGTCCAGTGTTCTGGAACTTTAATCACGCTTACTGGCCATCCTAATTCATCAAAGTCGTCTACTTTTTTCTATATATAAATCTAATTTCCGGCATCCCCGTTAGTTGCATCAATTATGGTCAATGATGGCTTGACATCGGACTGCCGCAATTCATCTTTCTATTGTTTAAAATATTCTTTTATGTTAATCTATTGCATCTGGTTCTAGCCCCCATGGATCATCAGTATCATAATCAATCATATCATAGAATGATATTTTGTTATTAGGCGTTATTTCTAAAACCTAATGTGGGATACAACATATTTCATAATCAGAATCTCTATCTAAATTATATGAAGCATAAATATGCAAAGCCGTTGGTCTTGCATTATTGATATTTTGAACATCCCATAAGTCAACAGTGTTTTTATGTCCAAGTATGTCTGTTAGAACTTCTGGCTATACTGCTATGCTTATAATTAAAATGTTAAAGTAATACTATGCTCGTTTTGGTAATTCAGAATAGGGTGTATCGAAAAACATTTTATTAAAAACCTCCCTATTTATTATATTTAAATTATACCATTTTAAAAAACATTGGTCAAATAAGATTTGACAATCTAGTTTTTTTTTGTTATTATATGAGTATAAAAAGGAGATGAACCAGTATATGATAAAATTAGACTATACGATTGAATCTCCCGAAGAGCGCAAGGCGCTTGTCGAAAAAATAATCGCAGAAAATCCTGATTTAACTCCAGGTTATTTAGAAGTATTAGCAGATTATTTAGTTCTATGTATGGAGAAACAAGAGAAGAAAGAGAAGAACATATTGACTGATAACCGAATGGCCACCGTCAATAAACGAGAATGTTCTTTTGAGGGACTCGCTTCATAGATGGAAAATGGCGAGGATGGCATTTATGGTTTAATGTCAGATAATAAAAATGTTATATTTTAGCCAAAGATTTCTATTACACAGAAAGATTTAGATTCTATACCATGTTTAAAATAGTTAAGAGAAACCATTAATGCTTGGGAAGGTGCCTTGAAACGCGCCGCGGGAACGAAACAAGCTTATATGATGAAAAAAGCATTGATAGAAATGCGAAAAGATTAGTATATTATTAAATAGGCATATCAAAAGCCTATAGTTCCTTGTAAGCTAACAAGAAATACAAGAACACATATACCTCTTGATGATGAAAGTTATCTTAATGGATAGGAAGTAGTCGTTAAAGGTATTTCCTTAATGGATCCAAATGTAGTTTCTGCTATTTTATGCAATTATTCAAAATTAAAAGAAGATAGTTATGATTAGTTCGATGGGGATACGTGGTATCTAATTCAAGCGTTTGAAGAGATATGCGATAAAGCTCTTGAGGATTTTCCAATCTATTTACGAATTGTTGAGTTAAAGATTGATAAAAAGCAGAATAATGAGATATAGGAAATATTAAATGAAGAGTTCGGAAAAACATATAGCGTGGAATATATCTCCAGTTTATGGAGAAATAAAATTCCTAAATTGATAGCCGAAGCCGCCCTAGAGGATTTTTTATATTGGTAGTATAAAAACAGAAATTATCCAATGAAAAAATGTTCTAAGTGTGGGCAATTAAAGCCAGCTCATAATCAATTCTTTTCAAAAAATAAGACAAGTAAAGATAATTTATATAGTATTTGTAAGAAGTGTCGTAACAAGAAAAGAGGTTGATTATAGTGAGTCATTATTGTAAAAAGTGTGGTAAAACTATGGATGATACATAGTTTTATACATCAAAGAATATAGAAAAATATCCTCCAGATGGAAAGATGGATGTCTGTAAGAAATGTCTTACGATGCACGTAGACAACTGGAATCCAGAGACATATAAGTGGATTTTGTAGGAAATTGATGTTCCATACATCAAAGAAGAGTGGAATGGCTTATTAGAGAGGTATGGAAAAGATCCAAAAAAGGTTACTGGATTAACTATTATTGGACGCTATTTATCCAAAATGAAATTAAAACAATGGAATAAATATACTTGGGCAGATACAGAGGCACTAGAGAAGGATTCAACTGAGAAAAAAGTTCTTAATATGAAAGCTCAAGGATTTACAGAGGATGAAATTCAAGAGCAATTAGCTATTGATAGAACTCCGCCAAAACCAAAGGAGTTAGAAGATGTTTAGGCTCCAGTTGGAACTCCAGAATATCAAGATCCAGAAGAGGAAGAAGATGACTTTAGCGATTAGCTAACAGAAGAAGATAAATTAATGCTTCGTCTTAAATGGGGTCGAGGTTATTCTTGGGAAGAAAGAGTGCGAATGGAGTAGCTCTATAAGGATATGATGAGTTCATATGATATTTAGGGAGCTGGACATAAAGATACTCTTATTATGGTATGCAAGACTAGTTTGAAAGCGAATTAGTTAATTGATGCTGGAGATATTGATGGCTTTTAGAAAATGTAGAAGGCCTATGATAGCTTAATGAAAAGCGGAAAGTTCACTGCCGCTTAGAATAAGGGAGAATCCGGCGAATTTGTTGATTCTATTGGCGAGCTGGTAGCATTATGTGAGAAAGAAGGATTTATTCCTAGATATTATACTGATGGGCCATAGGATAAAGTAGATAGAACTCTTTAGGATTTGTAGCAATATACGCATACTCTAGTTACAGAAGAAATGAATCTTGGTAATATGATTGAGGCTTCTTTGAGAGAAATCGTGAAAGATAAAGAGCGCGAAGCGAATATTGATGTTGAGGATAGCGATGAGGATGAAGATTTATTTAATTATGAACATCCAGAATTAACAGAAGAAGATTATCAAGAGTATGAGGATATGAAAGAATCCGAAAGAGATAAGGATGAAGAGATGCTAAATAGCATACTAAAGGAGGTTTAGTAATGGCATTAAAAGATTTATTAAACCTCTCGAATAATAATAAAAAGATTGGTCTTTCAGAAGAAAGAGTTCGAGCCATAATCCCCGCGGCAAGATAGTATATAGCTTTTTGGAGAGAATATCCAGATATGTTTATTGATTTCTTGCAGACTGGTGGGGATGAAACTAGGAAAAAAGAAATTAACTTTTATTTTTACTAGAGAGTTTTCTTGCGGGCCGCAATGCGGTATAAGTATGTATACATGGTATTCCCCCGTGCTTATTCTAAGTCATTTCTTTCTGTAATGGTGCTTATGTGTAGATGTATTTTATATCCCGGATGTAAGTTATTCATTACTTCTGGAGGAAAGGAACAAGCAGCTGGAATTGCTAAAGAAAAAGTCTAGGAAATATGTAATGCAATCCCCGCGCTCCAAAGAGAAATTGATTGGAGACGAGGTAAGACATAGGAAGGAAAAGATTATTGTAAATATATCTTCAAAAACGGCTCCTACTTTGATAACGTAGCAGCTAGAGAATCTTCTCGTGGTAAACGTAGACATGGCGGACTTATTGAGGAGTGCGTCGGCGTAGATGGAGATATTCTAAACGAAGTTTTAATTCCCTTGATGAACGTTGATAGAAGATGTTTAGATGGTTCTGTTCATGAAGAGGAAACACTCAATAAATCCTAGATTTATGTTACTACTGCGGGATGGAAGAATACGTTCCCCTACAATAAACTTATTACTCTCCTTGTACGCATGATATTAGAACCAGAAAAGAGTATTGTTATGGGCGGAACATGGAGAATTCCTGTACTAGTAGGATTGCAATCCCGCAATTTCGTATAGGAACTAAAATAGGACGGTACTTTTAATGAAGCTTCATTCGATAGAGAGTATGAATCTAAGTGGAGTGGAACTGTTGAAGATGCTTTCTTTAATGGAGATGCTTTTGATAGAAGTAGAAAACTTCTTTAGCCTGAATATGAATCGTCTGGAAGATCTTCTGCACAGGCTTATTATGTTCTTTCTGTTGATGTAGGTAGAAAGAAATGTCAATCTGTTGTTTGTGTCTTTAAGGTAACTCCTTAGTCACAAGGACCTGCTATAAAGTCTTTGGTAAATATATATACTATGGACGATGAACATTTTGAAGACTAGGCAATTAAGTTAAAGAGATTATATTATAATTATAAGGCTAAGATTATTGTAATCGACGGTAATGGCCTTGGCGCCGGATTGATGGATTATATGGTTAAGCCTTAGATAGTGCCTGATACCAATGAAGTTTTTCCTGACTTTGGTGTGGCCAATGATGAAGATGGTGAGTATAAACGATTTAGAACAGAGAATACGGAATATGATGCTATTTATGAAATTAAGGCTAACGCCCCTATTAATACCGAGGCACATAGTAATGTTTAGACACAATTAAGAGCAGGAAAACTTAGATTTTTGATTGATGAAAAAGTCGCAAGAAATAAATTGCTTGGTACTAAAAAAGGTTAGGCTATGAAACCAGAAGAACGGGCAGAATATTTAAAACCGTTCACTTTAACTTCTATATTAAGAGAAGAAATGCTGAATTTGCGAGAAGAAAATGAAGGCGTGAATATTATTTTGAAACAAGCAAATAAATCCGTGCCTAAAGATAAATTCTCTGCGCTTGAATATGGGTTGTATTATATTAAATAGGAAGAAGATAGTAAACGCAAGCGTAAAAGTAGAAGATTTTCAGACTTTATGTTTATGAGCGAGGTGTGAGTATGAAAGCTAGTCGTGGAGAAATTAAAATTCATGAAATACTAGAGCAAAATGGCATAAACTTTAAAGAAGAGTATGAATTTCCTGGGTTAAAAGCGCCAAGCGGTAGACCACTTCGTTTTGATTTTGCTGTTTTTGATGACGATGGAAATCTTGATTTTTTAATTGAATATCAAGGAAAATAGCACTATTAGGCTGTAAGTAAATTTGGTGGAAATAGAGGATTATATCAATAGAAATATAATGATAATCAAAAGCGTAGATTTTGTGCCTTAAAAGGAATTACGCTTATAGAAGTTCCCTATACCGAGGAAAATATCATCTCTTATGATTACTTAATGAGCAAGGCTGGATACTGAATCCGGGAGGTGATATTTTGTTAAAGAGTAGACAAGAAAGTATTAGAGCCAAAGGTTTTGATTTATTAAATCAAGACGTTACTCGCTATTAGTAGCAAGAGGAAGAGGACGACTTAGATTATAAGAGCGTTGATTATGCTAAGATGCGGGTGGGGCTTCGCTCGGTAGATGATGCGCTTATTAATCTAGGTACATATAAGAAAATAAATAGAAATTATGGAGATAAGAAGTTCGTATTAAATGCTATCTATAAGCATGATTATAGAACTCTAAGAGAGATTTCTAATTATTTCTATGAAAGTAGTGGTATATATTACAGATTATGTAAATACCTAGCTTTCTTATACAGATTTGATTGGTATATAACCCCATATACCGTAAGCGCGCAGAAAGATAAGGAGAAGCTATTAAAAGACTTTTCTAAAGTATTGCTTTATCTTGATAAATCTAATATAAAGAGAATGTTTGGCAATATATCATTAGATATTATCAAAGAAGGGGCATATTATGGCATAATTATTGACTTCGGGGATAGGTTTGCCATTTAGAAACTACCTGCTTCATATTGTCGCAATAGATATTTCCAAGGCCCTAACCCTATTGTTGAATTAAATCTTGAATTTTTTGATGTTTATTTCCCAAATCCGCAGTATAAGGTTCAGATATTAAAGATTTTTCCTCAAGATATATAGAAGGCTTATATTCTTTATAAGTAGGGGAAATTAAAGGGGGATTATCCGGGGAGTACAACTGTTTGGTATCCTCTAGATCCTAGTGTTTCAGTTAAGTTTAGCTTAAACGATAATGAATTTCCTTTCCTTGCGGGAGTTATTCCTTCTATTATTGATTTGGATTAGGCGCAAGAATTGGATCGTCAAAAAACAATGTAGCAACTATTGAAAATCATCATTTAGAAGTTGCCTCTTGATAAGAATGGTGATTTAATTTTTGACGTTGATGAAGCTAGAGATATTCATAATAACGCGGTTGCTATGCTTAAAAGAGCTATTGGAGTAGATGTATTGACAACTTTTGCGGACATTGAAAAAATTGATACAAAAGACAATAACTCCAATACAACAACCGACGATTTGGAAAAGGTTGAACGTACAGTTTACAACAATTCAGGTGTAACTCATAATTTGTTTAATGCCGATGGAAATATTGCTGTAACAAATTCTATATTGACTGATGAATCTAGCGTTAGAGATATACCTCTTATGTTTACAGAATTACTAAATAGAGTGGTAGAAAAATTTAGCCGCAAGAATCATTATGAATTTAGAGCTGAGATGTTAGAGACAACATAGTTTAATTATAAAGAATTATCAAAGTTGTATAAAGAACACGCTCAGTTAGGATATTCTAAGATGTTGCCACAAATCGCTTTAGGGCATTCTCAATCAAGCATCTTAGCTACATTAACATTTGAGAATGAAGTATTGAACTTGGCGGAGATTATGATTCCTCCTATGAGTTCTAATACCAGAAGCGGAAAAGATTTGGGTAATAATAATTAGTCATCTAATACTAATTCTTAGAATAAATAGACAAGTTCAACTAACAGTAATGGGGCCGGAAGGCCAAAGAAGGAAGATGGCGAAAAGTCTGATAAGACAATAGCTAATCAAGAAAGTTCGTCATAAAGGAGGGATTGAACTTGCATATTAGTGTTCCTATTTTAAACACAATGGAGTATATTTAGAACACTTAGATTTCTCCTCTAGTTAGTAAAGGCGTTTGTAAAGTTTGTTATGTTGGTCAACAGCCAAACCGCAATCATACAGTGATTACCAAGGAAGTAGCTATAGAGATGGGGCGTAAATTGCCGGGAAGTCCTATTGTTGGCTATTTTAATCAAGAGACAAAGGATTTTGAAGGTCACAATAGAGCGATTGATATTAAAGACGGCAAGTTTGCTATTGTTGATGTAACAAGACCTTATGGATTTGTTCCAGATAACGCTAATGTATGGTTTTAGAAGTTCAATGATGAAGGTGTAGAAAGAGAATATCTAGTTACTGATGTATATATTTGGACTGGTGTTTATCCAGAATCTAAGAGAATTTTAGAAAATGGAAACAATCATTCTATGGAATTAAATGAAAAAAATCAATCAGGATTTTGGACAAAAGATGAAAAAACAAATGAAAGAATCTTTATCTACAATGAAGCATTGATTGAGAAATTATGTGTTCTCGGAGAAAATGTTGAGCCTTGTTTCGAGGGAGCTCAATTTAGTTCTCAATTTTCTTTAGAGGGTAATCAAGAGTTTTAGAAACTTAAAACTATGGTATACTCTATGATGGATCAATTAAAAGAAACTTTTAATAAAGGAGGCTCTCAAGAACCTATGGATAATGAGAATAAAGCACTTACCGAATTCGAGAAAAATAATCCTAATCCAGAGGATAAAAACAAGGAGAAAGAAAATTCTTCTGGAACTCCTGCCCCTGAGAAAGAGGGAAAAGAGGATAAGGATAAGAAAGGCAAGTACAATCTCGAAGATGTAACCGAATATACAGAGTTGCTTGCTAAATTTAATGAATTAGAGGGTAAATATTCTGCTCTTGAGCAAGAGAAGAATACTCTAGATACCGAAGTTGCTGAATTGAAAGAGTTTAAGCTCAAAGCTGAACGTCAAAATAAGCAACAAATGATTGATAGTTTCTATATGCTTAGCGATGATGATAAGAAAGATGTCGTGGAGCATATTGACACTTATTCTTTAGATGATATTGAAGCTAAGTTATCTATTCTTTGTGTTAGAAATAAGGTAAACTTTAACCTTGAGGATAAACATGAAGAAGATGATAAGACCCCAAAAGGACTTTTCAATTTGGAGCATCCAGAGACAGATAATGTTCCTGATTGGGTAAAAGCAATTCGTGAGACTGCTAAGAGCAGTATTTAAGGAGGATTAAAGAATGGCTAAGAGTTCTAAAAGATTAGGTAATGCTACTTTTGTCCAATATGGATATGGTCAAGTAGAACCAAACCATCTTTCCGCTCCAAGAAATGGTCAGGTATATGCCCAGCTTCCTGCTGCTAGCACAATCACCCTTCTTGAGAATGGTCAATTCGTAAAGTATGACTATGCTAAGGGTGTATGTGATTTTAGCACAGAGGCTACTTCTGGTGCTTGGATGATGGTATTCAATGAGGTAAAAATTTATAGAGATCGTGAGACTGATGCCGATTTTGCTATGATTAAAGATAACTATAACGCTCGTGTTTATAGCCCAATCGGACAGACCGTTTCTACACTCGCTACCATTAATGACTATACTGGTGAAGCTGTACGTGAAGGTAGTAACGTAGCATATAAAAAGAATATGGAAACATTTACTTATCCAGCTTTGATGCCAGAAGGAACTAAAATGGTTCCACGTGTAATTAAGATTAGTATTGGTGATATTTGGACGACTAATACTATTAAGGCTGATGCCGGTTCACTTGCTGTTGGAGATCGTTTAAAGATTGATACTGATGGTTATTTAACCGAGGATACTGAATCTTCTGCTAAGGGTGGAGATTTAGATCCTATCTTTACAGTAGTAAAAGTATACACCATGCCAGATCTTCAACCCGGTGTAAAAGTACAGCGTGTAGGTTAATTGGAAGGAGTGAAGAAGAATGTTAGATAAAGCTAATTTACTTAGTTTAATGAAGACTGTCGCCAATGCAAATCCTTCTGGTACCTATAGCTATCAAGGAGAATCCTTTAGCTACGACGCTTTGAACACCACTTTGCGCAATGAGTTAAATGAGCTTGTTGGCACAGATGAACTTTATAGAGAAAATAAACATACTCTATTCTCTTTAATTGAGCAAACTATGGATGAAGTTGTTCCTAATCGTTTACTCAATTCTTATGGCAATTTTGCCGAGATTAGAACTTTCGGACAGGGAGATAAACCTGTATTTACTCGTAGAACTGGACTTACCCGTGCTAAGCAATTCATCACTCGCGTTGGACTTGCTGGCGTATACGAGACCTTTAAGCTCGGTTCCGAGAGCTTCGAAGTTGGTACAAGTGCTATCGGCGGAGCTGCTCGTATCGGATTCGAGGAGTTCCTCGACGGAAGAGTAAACTTCGCAGAACTTACTCAGATTGTAACTGAGGGTATGCAAGAGCTTATTTATAGAGAGATTGCTCAAGCTCTTATGGGTTCTATTAATCAGCTTCCCGCAGCAAACCGTTGTGCCGTTGCTGGTTTTGATGAAGCCACTATGGATTATCTTGTAAATACTGCTAGCGCTTATGGTCAGCCTACTATTTACTGTACTCGTGAGTTTGCAGTAAAGATGATTCCAGATAATGAGGCTTGGATTTCTGATAACATGAGAGATCAGTATTGGGGAACTGGATACCTTGCTAACTACAAGGGAACTAGAGTGGTAATTCTACCTCAAACTCTTGAGGATGAGACTAACTCTAGAAAGATGATTGACCCTGGTTATGCTTGGGTTATCCCCGGTGGAGCAGATACCCGTCCTGTTAAAGTTGCTTTTGAGGGTACTACTCACGTGCGCGAGCGCGATGATAACGATGACTGGTCTCGTGATATTCAGGTTTACCGCAAGGTCGGAGTTGGCGTAATGATGGCAAATAACATTTTCTCTTACGTTGATACTGAACTTCAAGGTGAGCTTGATAATACTAACCCAAATCCAAATAATGGTTAATTAAAAGGGGATAGGGAAATATCCCTATCCCCTTTATTTATTGAGAAAAAGGAGATATAATATGAAAGATAAGTGTATTGTTTATAATAAAAGTGCGGGCCGCGCGGTATATAAACTGCCTGAGCTTGGTGTACGTCGTATGTTCTATCCAGGTGAGCATAAAGAGATTAGTGTATCTGAGCTTGAAAAGTTGGTTCAAACACCCGGAGGCCGCAAGCTGATTTATAATTATCTATTAATTGATGATAAAGAAATTATTGAATATCTTATTAATGGGAAAGTTGAACCAGAATATTGGTTAAAAGAGAAAGATATTGATTCGTGGATGCAGTCATGCTCTTTGGATGAATTCAAGGATGCTCTTGATTTTGCCCCTGATGGGACAAAAGATTTGATTAAGGCTCACGCGGTTTCTCTTCCTTTGAATGATATTTCAAAGCGAGATGCGATAGAAAAACAATTAGGTTTTAACGTTACTAAAGCGTTGGAATTAACCGCGGACGAAGGAAAAAATTCTAAAAATGAGGTTAAGCCTGTTAGAAGAGCATCGGTTGCAAGTGATGATACTCCAAAGCGTAGAGTAACTATATCCGAGTAAGATAAGGGAGGTTATAGCCATGGATAATAAGTATCCAATTTAGGGCGATCCTACCCTTTTTGAAGAAGTGTACGATAGATTTTTTGGTAAAATTACTGATGATATGTATATGGAATGGACTAAGGAAGATACCGAGAAAGATTTGTATAATATTTTAATGGATGCGCTCCCAGGGTTTGAATTTCCTAGATTTCCATTATATAGTTTTACCAATGTTGAGATAGCTAGTGAAGAGACTGGGACGATTGCTGTTCCAGCCTTTTCCGCACATTTGACAACCGAAGAAATAAATATTCTTGCATTATTGATGTATAATACTTGGTTATAGCGCTAGGTAGCATCAATAGAGCAGACGAGAATGAAATATTCTGGTACAGATTTTAAAATGACTTCTTAGGCTAATCATTTAGCAAAGTTGATAGAGCTAAAGAAGGAAGCTGAGCGTCAAAGCCACCACATGCAACGTCTTTATAAAAGAAGAAAACTAATTGATAATGAAGGGTCTTATAAGTCGAATTGGTCTACTCTTAGAGAAACGAGTGTTTTTGATGGATAAATATGAAATTGATTTTCCATTAGATACTAGAGAGCAAGATTTAAAGAGACTAATCAATTAGTTGTGGAAGTTAATACCAATGAAGGAAAACGATGAAGATTGGATAAATCATTTAAATACTATGATAGAGGAAATTAGTGGTTTGGTTAGGATATATAAAGATAAAGTCGAAGGTCTTATCTTATTATCTAAATTAGAAGGTTTAACTTCAAGTGTATGTAAAGAAGATTTTATGATTTATCGAAAAACAGTCTTTAGATGTATAGATTTATTGGCATAGGTAATAAAAGATGACGAATCTTGAATTAATGAGGAAAAGACTCGAGTGGCAAGGCGGCGTTCGGCAAGAAGATAGAATGATAAAGGATAAATGGCGCACTCTTCAAAAAGCGTTATAGTATTCTTATCAAAGTTGTTCAGTTTAGATGGTACAAAAATCATCTTAGGTATTAGATGCATCTTTAGATGCTATTGATAATGAAATGGGTATTTATCCTATATATAGAGCGCTTATTAATCCCGATAAAGTAAAACAAGATTATGATGATAAGATAATTTCAATAGATCATATGGCAAAATATGAACCGGGAGATGTCTTTGAGTGGAAAAGAACTGGGACTTATTGGATTATCTATTTAGAAGAAATAACCGAGGATGCTTACTTTAGAGGAGAAATAAGACGTTGTAGATATAAGATTAAATTTAAAGATTAGGATGGAAAATGGTGTGAAACATGGGCGGCAATTAGAGGGCCAGTTGAAACTTAGATAGAATCTATTCAGAAAAATCAAGAGAGATTAGATAAACCTAATTTAAGTTTAAATATCCTCATGCCAAGAAATGAGAAAACAATTCATGCTTTTGATAGATATAAAGAATTTCTATTTGCGGGACGGTGCTGGAAAGTCTAGGCTCCAGACGATATTAGCATGAGAAATGTTATTGAAGTCAATGCAGAAGAGGACTATATCAATAGAGATACAGACGATATTGAGAATAGTATGAAAGATGGATTAGTTTTTGAGCCTGTTGATCCTACTCCAGAAAGTGGAATATTAGGTGAAACTTTCATTAAGCCCTTAATAAAAGAGACTTATTTTGTTGAAGAACCTAATGGAACTTGGTCAATACTAGAAAAAGATTTCCCTGTAACTTTATGTCCGAATGGAAATAAAGCAGTAGATTTAGTATGGAATAAATCTACTCATGGTCAATTCACTCTAATATGGGAAAAAGAAAATATTACGCTAGAAAAAGTTATTGTGGTAGAGTCTTTGTTCTAAGGGGTGAAATTAATGAAAAAGAATACCTATGAATATCCTAAATCTAGTTTATTGGGAATTTAGAAAGACGCTTCATTGATTATGGAGAGGATACTTTCTAATTAGAATGTTTTAAAGTTATTAGCTTATAATACTAGAGATTGGAAAAGTAAACCTGCGGTTACCGGAGATATGATAAAGGAAATGATTGAAACATAGCAAATTTCTCCTGTGCCTAAAATTAAAGTAGATAGGCCAGAAAAATCATATTTGCGATTAATTTATGGTACGATGGTTAGAAATTCTACTAATCCTGAATATAGAGATAATACCTTTGGAATAGATATTATATGTCATTATGATAATTGGGATTTAGGAGATTATGATTTGCGTCCTTATAGGATAGCCGGAGAGATAGATTCAATGTTGGATAAAACTCATTTAACTGGGATAGGAGAACTTGAATTTGTATCCGCTGTTCCGTATATTTATGATGAAGAGTTTGCCGGTTTGTCTCTTACCTATCTTGCAATTCGTGGTAATGAGGATAAGGTAAATCCACTTGTCTGATTATAGATTAGCTTTAATGGCTGGGATTGATATTCCCATTCCTGAATTACAACTTATTATTCATGTTCCCACCATTAAAGAAATAGCTCTTATAGGCGAGACAAAATTTTTTATGGCAGTTCAATATCTTTGTTTAGACAAAGAATCATTAATATAGGACGAAATTCTTTCATCATCCTTAACTAATTTTCAAGTATTGATGAAGGTGTTAGAACAATCTTAGGATAAGGATAAGAAAGATGCAATTATCATGCTTCTTACGTTATTATTTCCTGACTATATACCACTACTTACGAGAAATTCTATTATTTTAACAAAATAGAATGAAAAGCAACCTATTTTGATAGATGATAATAACTTTGATATTTTCCAAGATACATTAAAAGAGGTCTTATGTGTAAATAGCATATTTCAAGGTAATAATGTTATCTATAATCCTGCGAATGATAGAGCAAAAGAAATAGCAGAGAAGTTAATGCGGGGACGTCGTAAAGTAGCGGAAATAAAGAATAAGGGAAATAATGAAAGTGTTTTAACACGTTATGTATCTATCCTAACAGTTGGATCTTAGACAATGAGCTTGGAGGATTGCCTTAATCTCAATATGTTTTAGATATTTGACTTGATGGAAAGATATAATGCATTTATTGAATGGGATGTTGATCTGCGGGTTCGTCTTGCAGGCGGCAAACCGGATAAACCAGTTGAATCATGGATGCGAGATATACATCCTAAAAATTAAGGAGGAATTAGCTCATGCGTTTTGGTATTCGTGAGATTTGCGATGTAGTGCTTCGTGCGAAGAGTTATCAAACCCTTGGTAATCGTAAGTTCTACAAAAATGAACCAGTTTTATATTTCGACACTTTAAGAACCTCTACTCTTGAGGGTGCTGCAACAACAGTATATGCGCAGGGCGGACGTGGATATTCTAGATTGATTGCTTGGGAAGGTGAGCGTACTCTAACCTTTACAATGGAAGATGCTCTACTTTCTCCAGAAAGCTTCTCTATTCTTTCTGGTGCTGGCCTACTTGATGCAACAAAAGAAGCTCCTATCTATGTTCACCAGACTTCTCAGATTGAAGTTGAGACTGCCAATACTATTATTGTTCCAGACAAGGCTTGCTGGAATGGATTTACTGACCATGATAATGAAATGTATCACCGTTCTGCCGACATCTTTGTGATGGTGTTAGGCGATGATGGTCAAGTTAATGCCGAGCCTTGTATTCCTGTTTCTGTAAGTTACACAGAAGATGGCAAAACAACTTTAACTTGTTATTCTCATGCTGGCGTACTTCCTGCGGGAACCATTGTTTTAGTTGACTACTATGTAAAGCGTACCGGTGGAGCACAGATGATTGAAATTACTGCTGATAAGTTTGGTGGTAACTATTATCTTGAGGCTTCAACTCTATTCCGTCGTGAGAGCGATGGCGTAGATATGCCTGCTGAATTTATTATTCCTAACTGTAAAGTTCAGAGTAACTTCACATTCAGCATGGCAGCTAACGGAGATCCTTCTACCTTTACCTTTACAATGGACGCTTTCCCTGATTACACCAAGTTCGACCAAACCCATAAGGTATTGGCTGCAATTCAAGTAATCACTGATGAAAGCGGTGAAACCGAGGAAACTCGTGAGCCATGCTCTGAGAATGTAGGTACTTATGAGAGTGAAGCTGCTGATGTGACTGTAAGTTTCGTATCTAATAGTGCTACAGCCGCAGAGCTTGATGTTACTGGTAGTGTAACAGGAAAGGCTTATGACACTGAGGCTTATGGCGATACTATAGCAGAAGCTGCTCAGATCAGCCTGCAAATCCCAGTAGAGAGTGATAGTACCCAATATAATGTGGTAACTACAAACCCAGCTTATAAGAGATACTTCTCTACAGACCCAGGAATTGAAGGTAATACAAAGACTCAAACCGTTAGCGGCGAAGAGTTAGCTCAAGGATTGCTTGTAATTCTTACTAGCGAAGATCAGGCAACTCCTATTACCGCAAAGATTAATAAGATTAATGGTGATTTTGAAAAGACTTATACCATTAATAACAAACTTAGCTTTGCTACATCTGCCGCAGCAAAAGCTAAGACTAGCACCCGCAATAAGTTAGTCTCTGTCACCGAGGATGACGGAATTTAATCTAAAGGGAGGACTTAATGTCCTCCCTTTTTCTTTTTATAAGGAGTAATTGGAGTTATGGATATTGATATTTATGATTATGTTTAGCGTTGGTCTATTAACTATATTGTATATCACAGTAGCCATTTGAGAGAATATGGCGACGTAGAATCAGCGAATACCTTATTCAGCGCATAGTATCAATAGGCAGTAAATAAAGCATAGACCGCGGGAATTGAGGCTTAGATCTCCTCAATTCAAGAATAGATGCAGCTAAAAGCGCCTTCCGCAGCCAGTGGATTAAAGATTCTAAGTGATCTAGAGATAGGAACCCTATTAGACTCTACTCTTGATTAGATTGCCGCCGGTATTAATGAGGGTATTGAATTAGCTGGTGGATAGGTAGATTTTGAAAACTATAATACTATATTGCAATAGGTTGGAAGCTTTAATAACTTGTTATCAACTGGTACACCGGAAATATAGAGAGTGAATGATTTCTTTAGGTTACTTATATCAGCTTTAACGAAAGCGAATATGATAAATGTTAATGTTCTTGATGCTTTAACATAGATTGGAAGATAGCTAATAGGAACTAGCTTTTAGATAGATTAGGCATAGCAAAGTTATGTTATGGCTGTTGGCAAAGGAGATATAAATATCGCAAAAGATGTAATAGATTCTTTAAACAGGGCTGTTACTCGTTTAAGTGAATAGGGATCAGTAAACTCTCGTTCTTTTGCTAATACTATTGCTTATATATTTAGAAGGGTTATTGGAAATTAGATTAGTTAGGCGATAGTTGCAGAGGGTATATCAATAGGAGTTAATACCGCGGATAGTATATTAGATAAGGTAATCGCGCAATCTGGTGGAAAATTGCGATGGGTTGATAAAGGATAGAATAATGTCTCTAAGTCTAAAGGTACTACAAATATATTTAATAATGATACCTTTAGTTTGCAAGTAACCAAGGGCAATCAGACTTTTAATATAGAGATAGGGACAAATGTAAATGCAAGATGGCAAAATAAGAAAATGTCTTAGAATAAAATTTCTGCTTCTTCAAGTATGAATGTTGGAGAATATTTTTCTGGTTAGCCAGAGAAGTATCTTGCTTATAATATGATTGCTCATAGATATACTGGAGCTGATTTTGAAGAATCGTTTAATAATATACGGGCTTCTGTTGCAGCGTCCTTCTTTAATTAGTGGATTCAGTCTAGTGAGTTTAGTTCATAGAAGGGTCATTTAGGATAGTTTATTATAGTTAATGGTAGAGTATTTTCAATCTAGCGAATTATTAATAATATCTGTGATGATATTGTTAGAAATAGTGCTCATGAAGTGGTTTCTATTGGTGGAGAAGGCGCTCTGGGTAATAAGTGGTATGGCAATTCTGGAGCAAACATATTAGATGCAATCACCCGTAGTAATATAGTCAATGGAGTTATAAATAAATTAACTATTGCAGCAACTTTAAATAATAATATACTATCTAAATACGCATATTAAACTTGACAATAGTTAATTTTTCTAGTATAATAAAAATATAAATGAGATAAAGGAGATTTTACAATGACTTTTAAAGATTTGGGGCTTGAGCCTAAAGTTAAATATACAGAAGTAAAGGTTGGAGCAGATAAGATTTTGTCTGTGGCTAATTATCTTCCTATTGCTGATAAAACAAATCTTATTATGTTTGTCACTGATTTATCAATAGATGAGGCAACTGGCTGTTTTAGTCCAGTTAGAGTGGAGACCTATTTTGCTATTGCTATATGCAGATGGTATGGCGGAATTACTTTTGAGCCAGAAGATGTGCATGAAAATATCGCAAAAACCTATGACACTCTTGAGACAAACGGTGTAATTGATGCAATTCGTGATATTATTCCGGTGGAGGAACTATCTTTTATTGAGGATTTAGTTAAGGATACTATAAGCGATATTTCAAGATATAATAGTTCTGCGGCCGGCATTATTCAGATGATGAATAAAAATGCTTCTGGTCTTGATACATATATTACTGATATGCTAGAAAAGATTAAGAATGGTGAAAATCTTGAAACACTATCAGTAATTAAAGATGTGGTTGGAAAAGATTAATAAATCTAATAAAATTTACAAATTAGATAGAGAATTAAAAGGCTCTTGAGAAGATATAATTCTCAAGAGCCTTATTTGTTTTATCGTAGAGATAAAGGAGGAAAAGGACTGTGGCTAATAAAAGATTAAACTATTAGATTGGGTTTACCGCTGACGCGAGTCAGCTAAAAACCTCTGTTAATGAAGTTATAAATAGTTTATAGAAATTAGGCAATTAGCCATCTATTTCTAGTGAACTTCAGTAGGCATCTTTGGCGGCCCTTGAATTGAGCCGTAATCTTTAGATGGCTACTAATGGAAATTCAGGTAAGTTAGATTTGACTGCTTTTAATGATAGTTTAGTAAAAAGCGGAAAGACTTTAACAGATTATTATAATCAACTAAGCAAACTGGGAATTTAGGGGCAAGAAACATTCTTAAATCTTTCTCAGGCTATTATGGCGGCGGAAACTCCGTTAATCAGAACTAATAAGTTAATGTCTGATTTGTGGATTACAATGAAAAATACGGTTCGTTGGTAGATTACAGCAAGCACTTTATAGGGTTTTATTGGCTCTTTAGAGACAGCTTATGGTTATGCAAAAGATTTAAATGAATCGTTATTACGTCGTGCTGAAAATTCACGCGCCAATGTTAACGAGAAAGGCCGCCAATTAGAAAAAGAAATGGCCGAATTCCAGAGAAAATATCAGAATAACGCATTTCTTTCTCAAGAACGCCTGCAACAGGAACAACAACGGTTAATGAAAAAACAACAAGAATTGCAAGAATATATTCAGCGTCTCGAAGATGAAAATATGCGCGAACAGCAAAAAATGCTGAGCCAAATGAATGACTCCATCATCAACTTTATTCACGAATACAATAAAGACAAAAAATACGAGGCCATTCTTAACAATGCCAGTACGCTTTATATAGATCCGTCTTATGATATCACAAACGAGATAGTCGATCTGTTAAATAAACGATACGTAAAAAAATAAGAATAGATTTCTTATAAAAAGAGGGGGTGTGTCAAAACTAAAATGTCCCCTCCGAAAAGTTATAGATTGTAACTA